>Ga0172382_10000782_pt1 | contig 58890 bp, 97 predicted proteins | sample Leawel138RmetaG_FD_122245 | JGI IMG/M metagenome (GOLD analysis project Ga0172382, IMG submission 122245) | Leachate microbial communities from a municipal landfill in Southern Ontario, Canada - Leachate well 138R metaG | ecosystem: Engineered > Solid waste > Landfill > Unclassified | place...
GGCCGCAACCACCTCAGACGCCCAAGAAACCGCGCCGGAACCAGCCTCAAAGCTCGCCGACCCGCCCGCACCACGCCAAAGCCGCACCGACCCACGTTTGCGCAACACTCCCACAAGGGGAGAGGGAGCCTTCATGTCCTGCTCATTCCGACGGGGGCCAGTGGTTGGCCGTCGGGCGCGGAAGCACGCGCCAGGCGCCACCCTGGGTGACGTCGGCGCGGTCGCCCCAACCGGAGGGCATCGCACGGCTGGGCCTTGCCGGATCGGATCGCAGGCGCCAACTGGGAGAGGGCGCCTTGGCCGTCGGGTCGGCGGCGGGCGGCCGGCAATCATGGGAGTCGTTCAGTGAAGAAGATCAGTCTCGCCCTGGCCCTCGGGCTCAGCCTCAGCGCCGCGCCTCTGTTGGCGCAGACTCCGCCGCCGGCGACCGGCGCGGCCGCCGTGCAGGCCGGCAGCTACAAGCTCGACGCCAACCACACCCAGGTGATCTGGTCCGTCGACCACCTCGGCTTCTCCAAACTCTACGGCATGGTCGGCTCGATGAGCGGCACGCTGCAGATCGACCCGGCCAACCTGTCCGCGGCCAAGGTCGAGGTGGACATCCCGCTGTCGGGCCTGACCGTGACCTCGCCGGCCTTCGCCAAGCACCTCGCCAGCGCCGACTTCTTCGAGACCGAGAAGTTCCCCACCGCCAGGTTCGTCTCCCGCACCGTCGAGGTGAAGGGCGAGGAGGCGACCATCACCGGCGACCTGACCCTGAAGGGCGTCACCCGGCCCGTGGTGCTCAACGCCAAGTTCTACGGGGCCGGCGTCAACGCCATGAACAAGGCCCGGACGGTCGGCTTCTCGGCCACCGGCACGCTGAAGCGCAGCGAGTTCGGCGTGGGCTACGCGGCTCCCGCTGTCTCGGACGATGTGCAGCTGAAGGTGACCGCGGCGTTCGAGGCCCCGGCGAGCTGACACATCACTCCTGCTCCGCCGGGGTCAGGGCGATATCAACCATGATCTCGGCGGAGATCTCCTCCAGCGCCGCCTGAACGTCGGCCGCCGTCAGGTGCGGCGGCAGGCGCAGCCGCGCGTCCATGTGGAACAGCTGGCCGCCGGAGTGGGGCTCCATGCTCACCCGGGTCGTAAAGCTCTCGATGTTGGCCTCCAGACGGCTCAGCACGCCGGTCACCTGGTGCACGATGCCGGGCCGGTCCTGACCGACCAGCGACAGCCGCACGGCCTCGCCCGCGCCGTCCTCGGCCTCCAGCGCCGGGGCGATGCGCACCTCCAGCCCCTCGGCGTCCACCGCCCGCACGGCGGCGCGCAGGTCCTCGACGCGGGCCGGGTCGATCTCCACCAGCACCGAGCCGACGTAGAGGCCGCCCAGCCGGCTCAACCGGCTCTCCAGCCAGTTGCCTTCGGCGGCCAGCACGGCCGCGGCCAGCGCGCGGGTGAGGCCTGGCCGGTCGCTGCCGACGACGCTGAGGACGAGGGTGGTCATGGAGGCTCTCGTGCTGGATGGCGTTGGGCGATCTGCGATCCATAGCAGCCCCGCGCCCGGCCAGCCGCCGGAAATTGATCGGCCTGTTGCGCGTTCTCGCCGGAACGGCCAAGCCATTGCAGCGCTTGAGCAAGACGCGGCGAGAGACGGAAGGCGAGGTAGGCGGCGACACGATGGGCAGACGCAGCTTCCTCCTCATCGGGCTCGCCGTGGCCGCCGTGCTTGCGATTGCCTTGGTCGCCTGGCTCGCCGCCCGACCGCCGGTTGTGCGTGTGGCCGTCGCGCAGCCGCAGGACACCGAACTCGTGGTGGCCGTGGTCGGGCGCGTCCGGCCGCTGGAGCGGATCGAGGTGCTGCCGGTCAACCCTGGCCAGGTGGTGCGTTTGCTAAGCGACGAGGGCGACATCGTCGCCGCCGGCGAGCCGCTGGGGGTGATCAAGTCTGTCGATGAAGAGGCTCAGACCGAGGCCGAGCAGGCGCGCGTCGCCGCCGCCCGCGCCCGAGCCGCCGAGGCGCGGCAGGCTCTCTCCCGCACCACCCAGCTGTTCGAGCGCGGCTTCGCCTCGCAGGCGGCGCTCGACCAGGCCCGGGCCGCCTCGCGCGCCGCCGACGCCGAGGTGAACGCCGCCGCCGCGACCGCTCGCGCCGCCTCGGCCCGCACCCGCGAGTTCACCGTCACCGCGCCGATGGCCGGCCTGGTGCTGGCCCGCCCCATTGATCCTGGCCAGGTGGTGACCGCAACCACCACCCTGTTCGAGCTGGGCTCGCTGACCGGCGTCGAGATCGAGGCCGAGGTGGACGAGGCCTACGCCGGCCGGGTCAAGCCGGGCATGACGGCGCGGATCTCCCCCTCGGGCGCGAAGGCGGTGGAGGCCGCCACCGTCAGCGAAGTCTCGCCCAAGGTGGACGCCTCCACCGGCGGCCGGCTGGTGCGGCTGAGGCCCGCGCAGGCCGGCGAGCTGGTTCCCGGCCGCTCGGTTGACGTGACCATCGTCGTCGTGCCGGCCGAGCGGCGCATCGTCGTGCCGCGTCAGGCGTTGGTCGAGGCTACCGTCGATCCCAAGGTCCACGTGGTCGAAGCCGATGGCGTGGTGCGCGCCAGGGCCGTCCGCATCGCCGACTGGCCGTCCATCGACGCCATCGTCGAAAGCGGGCTCTCGGGCGGCGAGCGGGTCGTGCTGACACCCGCGGAGACCCGGCCGGGCGCCAAGGTCCGCGTCCAGGGCGCCGGGCGCTGATGTTCGCCTTCACCGTCGCGCGCCGCTACCTGCTGTCCAGCCCCGGCCAGACGGGCCTGCTGCTGGCCGGCGTCGCGCTGGGGGTGACGGTGTTCGTGTTCATCACCGCCCTGGTCGAGGGGCTGGCGGTCCGCCTCACCGACGAAGTCACCGCCAACAGCGCCCACGTCAGCCTGCAGCCGCAGACCCGCACCGCCCGCATCCTGGAGGCGCCCGGCCTGCGCGCCGAAGGCGTGGCGCTGGTTTCCACCTTCCAGCGACAGCAGATCCGCGAATGGCGCCAGGTGGTGGCGCTGGCCAGGGCCCAGGCGGGCGTCGCGGCCATCAGCCCGCAGATCAGCGGCAGCGCCTTTCTGGTGCGCGGCGAGGCGGTGCAGCCGGTCTCGGTCACCGGGGTCGAGCCCGAGAGCCTGGACGTGGTCTCGCCGATCAGCACCCGGATCGTCGAGGGCAGGGCGCAGTTCGGCGCCGACGGCATCCTGATCGGCCGGCGGCTGGCGGACGAACTGGGGCTCAGCGCCGGCCAGCCGGTGCTGCTGCGCACCGACCGCGGGGCCGAGCGGCTGCTGACCGTGCGCGGCATCTACCGGACCGGACTGCAGAGCCTCGACGAGCGGGTGGCGTTCCTGTCGCTGCGGACCGCCCGGCCGCTGTTCCGCCTGCCGGAGGGCGTCACCAACATCGAGATCAAGCTCGACCGCCCGGAGGAGGCGCGCGCCCTGGCCCGCTTCCTGGAGGAGGCGACCGGCCTGCGCAGCACGCCCTGGCAGGAGAAGAACACCTCGCTTGACGACGCCCTGATCGCCCAGGGCCAGACCGGCCGGCTGATCCAGATGTTTTCGCTGGTCTCCATCGTCATCGGGGTGGCGAGCGCGCTGGTGCTGTCGGCCTACCGCCGCCGGCCGGAGATCGGGATCATGCGGGCGGCCGGCGTCTCGTCCGGCTTCATCGCCCGGGTGTTCCTGCTGCAGGGGCTGATGATCGGGCTGATCGGGGCGCTGGTCGGCTGCGCGACCGGCTACGGCGTCAGCGCCTGGCTCGCCTCTCTCACCGGCCCGGACGGCGATCCGATGCTGCCCATCGCGCCGGAGCGAGGCGGCTATCCGGCGGCGCTGGTGCTGACCACGCTCGGCGCGGTGCTGGCCTCGTTGCTGCCGGCGCGGGCGGCCTCGCGGGTCGACCCGCTGGAGGCGATCCAGCAATGACGCCGGTGCTCGTCGCGCGCGACGTGCGCAAGGACTTCCCCAACGGGGACGAGGTCACGCGCGTGCTCAGCGGCGTGGATGTGGAGCTGGCGTCCGGCGAACTGGTCGCCCTCCTCGGCGCGTCCGGCTCGGGCAAGTCGACGCTGCTGTCGATCCTCGGCCTGTTGCTGACGCCCACCAGCGGCCAGATCCACATCGCCGGCGAGCGGGTGGACGATCTGTCCGACCGGGGGCGCACCCTGTTCCGCCGCCGGCGGCTCGGCTTCGTCTTCCAGGCCCATCACCTGCTGCCCGACTTCACCGCCCTGGAGAACGTCGCCTTCCCGGCGGCGGCGACAGCGGGTGGCATCACGAGCGAGATCCGCGCCCGCGCGGCCGACCTCCTGCGGCGGGTGGGGCTGGAAGCGCGCATGGATTTCCGCGCCCCGCGCCTGTCGGGCGGCCAGAAGCAGCGGGTGGCGATCGCGAGGGCGCTGATCAACGAGCCCGTGCTGGTGCTGGCCGACGAGCCGACAGGCAACCTCGACCGGCAGTCGGCCGAACAGGTGCTCGAGCTGATGCGCGAGATGAACCGCGACCAAGGGATCACCTTCCTGATCTGCACCCATGACGAACACGTGGCGGCCCAGTGCTCGCGGCGCATCCAGCTGAGCGACGGCCGAGTGGAAAGCGATACCGGCGCCACCTAGGGGTGGCGATCCGCGCTTCGGCGATGCTAGGTCGTCCATTCGACAGAATAGCGGTCTGGGAGGCGTGGGATGATCGGGCGGGTTGGAGCCGTCGTCGCGGCAGGAATCTTGGCGGTGGTCGCATCGTCGGCGCACGGTCAGTCGCGCCCGCCGATCCCGAGCGTCGTGCTCGCCCACATGCAGTCGCTGGATACTCGCTGCCTCGCCGCCGGCGGGCGCGACGGGACGGGCCGCTACGTGATCGCCCAGGACTTCACGGGCGATGGCCGGCTCGACTACCTGGTATCCGAGGGCGACTACGACTGCAGGGGCCGGCCCGGCCTGTTCCGCAACAACGGCCTGGCTCGCGTGGACATCTTCGTCACCGGCCCGAGCAACCAGGCGCGTCGGGTCTATTCCGAGGAGTTGCTGGCCTACCGGGTGCTGGCCGGCCGCCCGGCCAAGGTGCAGATCGCCCGCCGCGGCGCGGCCTGCGGCCCGGGCGTCGGCCCGCAGGGCCAGTGCGCCGCCCAGCTCGAATGGAACGGCCAGGGCTTCGGCGAGGGCGTCTCGGTGGCCCGCGCAGCCCCCGGGGCGGAGGCCGTGGTCAGCCGGCCGGGCGCCCGGTCGGCCCAGCCCGCGGCGCCTGAGCCGACCGCCCTGCCCGCGGCGCCGCCGCCTGCCGCCGGCGGGAAGTCGGAGTTCGTGGTCCGCTGTCGGCGCGAACTGGTGGCGCTCGACGCCTCCGCCGCCTCCTGGGCGCAACAGGTGTGCGACGACCGGTGGAACCAGGTGGTCGCCTCCCTGCCGGCCGCCGACCTGCTGCTGGCGGTCACCGGCGGTCCGGCGGCGACCCTGGCCGACGTGCGCGCCCGCGGCGCGGCCGTGCGCTGGGCGGCCCGGCCGGAGGCGAAGCAACTCGCCAGCGGCAAGCTGGGCGGGTTGAACGTCGCCGTCGTCGGGACGGCGCGCCCCGAGGCGGTTGAGGTCGGCTGGGGCGAGATCGGCGCCGACATTCCCTACGACGTGGCCGAGGCCCTGCGTCAGCGGGGCGCCAAGGTCGATCAGGTCTCCTGCCGCAAGATGGGCGTCGGCGAGGGCGAGCGGCTGTTCGCGGTCACCCCGCCCGGGCGGCCGACCTTCGCGCTGACCGTCTTCCAGCGCACCGCGCCCACCGGCGGCGCCTACAGCTTCTATTCCGCGTCCGCCAACCTGACCGGCAAGCCAGCCGTTCGCGGCCCGATGATTGACTGCAACGACTTCTAGGGCCCTGGCGCCGCGCTCATCCGCAGGGTTCCCTTGCGAGCGGCCTCGCTGACCGCTGCGAGCGGCGTGAGCGCGCGTGCGCCGGCGGTGAGGCCGATGAGGAAGGAGGCGAGGAGGGGGCTGGGCATGCGGGTTCAACCCGCAAGGCGCAGGTTCGATCCCGCGCGGGCTCAGGCCGGGACGGTCAGCGAGGGGCGGGCATTGAGCGCGTCGCGGTCGAAGCCGGCCAGGCGCTTGTAGCCCGCCGCCACCTCCTCGAGTTCGGCCGGCGAGAGCACGTCGTGGACGTGGGCGAAGCCCTGCGGCGCCCGCTCGTGGGCGAGCTGCATCACCTGCTCGGGCCCGTTGCCGCGGTTGGCGAGCACCAGCCGGCTGGTGGCCGGACGGCGGGCGGCCTCGTAGGCGGCCAGGGCGGCGTCGGCGTCGCGGCGCGTGGCCAACTCGAAGGCCAGGGTGCGGGCGTCTAGTATTCCCTGCGAGGCGCCGTTGGAGCCGATGGGGTACATCGGGTGGGCGGCGTCGCCCATCAGCGTGAGGCGTCCGAAGGTCCAGCGCTCCAGCGGGTCGCGGTCGACCATCGGATATTCGTAGATCGCCTCGGCGCCGCGGATCAGTTCGGGCACGTCCAGCCAGGCGAAGCGCCAAGCCTCGAAGCGGGGCAGGAAGTCCTCCAGCCGGCCCGGGCGGTTCCAGTCCTCACGCCGCCAATCCGTCTCGTCGCGGAATCGCAGCTCGGCGATCCAGTTGACCAGGGCCTTGCCCTCGGCCTCTGCGGCCGGATCGATGGGATAGCATACGAACTTCTGGTCCTGGTGGCCGGCCATCACCATGGTGCGGCCGTTGAGGTAGGGCCGGCCCAGGGTCACGCCGCGCCAGAGCACGCGCCGGTTCCACACCGGCGGACCCTCGCCCGGATGGAGCTGGGCCCGCAGCGCCGAGTGGATGCCGTCGGCGGCGACCACCACGTCTCCGCGCGCTTCTGGCCGCGCCTCGCCGGTGACGCGGGAGCGGAAGCGCACGACCCCGGCCTCGGGATCGGCGGAGACGGCCTCGTGGTCGAGGTGGATCCGCGCCTCGCCAAGGCGCGTCTTGACGGCCTCCAGCAGCAGCATCTGCAGAACGCCGCGGCGGATGGAAATCTGCGGCCAGTGATAGCCCGCGGCCCGGCCGCGCGGCTCGCGCCAGATCTCCTGGCCGAATCGGTTGGCGTACATCAGCGCGCCGGTCGCGATTCCCCGCGAGGCCACCACATCGGCCAGGCCCAGCTCGGTCAGTTCGCGCATGGCGTGGGGCAGGAGGTTGATGCCGACGCCCAGCGGCCGGATCTCCGGAACTGCCTCGTAGACCTCGGCCTCGATTCCAGCGGCGTGCAGGCTGAGCGCCAGGGACAGCCCGCTGATTCCCGCTCCGACGATAATGACCCGCATGCCGTCCGCCCGCGCCTGCCCGTCGCCCGCCTCGGGTCAGACGCGGCGGCGCCGCTCCGTCAGGAGCGGCCAGCGTCGGTCTGAAGGGGAAGAATGGTGGGTGTACAAGGATTCGAACCTTGGACCCGCTGATTAAGAGTCAGCTGCTCTACCAACTGAGCTATACACCCGTCCCCGAGGGGAAATCCCGTTCCGCGCGCTGTAACGGCCATGCGGTTTTACATGAAGTTTTACAGCGCCCGTTCGGGGAGCGTTCCTCTACCCTCCCTTTTCGAGCTTCGCAAGCACGGCTTGAACAACCGCTGCTCTGCTGACGTATTTCCGCTTCATCGCCTCCACGTCGTCTTCCGCCCAGCCCATGATCAGGGCGACTTGCGGAGCCTCTACGCCGGCCGCCAGCAAGGTGGTTGCTGCGGTCCTCCGGAGGTCGTGGAAGGTGCGAGAGACCTTGGCGTCGTCACACGCCTTCCCGAACGATGAGCGCAGCCCGTCCGCGGTCCACGGACGCTTGCCGCGCGTGGTGGTCAGGATCACTGGCCCCCGCTTCTCGATCCGCTCCAGCAAGGCCCGACAGGCCGGCGTGATCGGCACATGGACCGTCTTCCCCCGCTTCGACGTCCGATAGACGAAGGACCCGTCCTTTTCGTGGTTCCAGGCCAGCCGGATCAGGTCGGACTGCCTCAGGCCCGTGTGGATGGCGAGCTGAACGGCCCAGCCAAGCTCCTTCGACGCCACCTCAAGGAACGCGGCGATTTCCGCGCCCGACCAGATGCTGTCGCTCTTGTCGGCCTTGTGCAGCCGGCCGATGGGCGCGGCGTGGTTGACGGTGACGTAAACCCACTCTTCCGCCCAACCCAACAGCGTCTTCAGCACGCCCACGGCCATGTCGGCGGTGCGCGGCGTCTTCGCCATGCTGTCTCGCCACGCCAGGAACGCCCGCCGGATGCGGGGGTCTTCCAGCACCGCGATGGGCGCCGAACCCCACTTCGTCTCGATAGCGTCGAGGTGCTTCAGGTATGCCCGTTTGGTGTGGTCGCTGAGCTTGGTGAAATCGTCGGCCGCCTTGTACCTGACGATGATCTCGCGCAGCGTCCCCTCTATCGGGGCCTTGCGCTCGGCGTGTGCGCGCTCGAAGCTGGAGACGTAGGCGGGGCTCCCCGGCTCGCCTTCCAGGCGCGGCCCGCCTCGCCAAGCGTAGTGGTACTCGCGGCCCTTCGCCTTGACGACGTGGACACCCTTAAGCCGCACGACCACCATTCTCCTGCTCCCACTCCTCGAAGGGCGAGAGAGCCTTCTTGGGGCCGTGCGGAGCGGTCAACAGGCGAATGCGCCCATCGGGGTAGATCTCCACCGCCGGGTGCTCGATACCCACAGCCTTAGCCGCACGGATCGCGCGCTCTACATCAGCCTGGGTGAAGCGGGTGGGTTTGGTCATGCTTTCCCGCTCGGGGCATTTTCGGGGTCGAAAGGCTCGCCGCGCACGAGAATTTCCCGCTCGGGAAACATCACCCTGGCGGCGGCGCGAAGGTCGCCCAGGGTGATGACCGACCCAGCGAAGCCGAACGCCACGCAATGGTCGCCCGCCTCCGAGAACCACTCCCGATAGTTCGGGTCCGTGGAGTCGGTGACGGCCTTGGCGATGTCGAAGAACGGGGCGGCCGCCTCAAGCTGCCGCTGTGCTGCTTCCAAACCGTCAGCCGCCCGGCGGGCCAGGCGCGCAAGCTCCCGGCCACGGTCGGCGCTCTCGATGGCGTTCCGTGCCTCGTCAACGTAGGCAGCGCAGTTGCGGAGTTCGGTCGCGATCATTCCACCCACGCGGCTTCACGCTCGCGCGCCTCCTGCAACATGGCTTCGGTGTGGTTCTGCCCGATGTCCTGCAAGACCATCGCCTCGGCCTCCTGATCGAAGGGGCCGGGCTCGCCATCGACAAGCTCAAGGCGAAGTTCTTCAACCTCGTCGGGCGAACCGGGGTCGTACTTGTAAGGGTCCGCCATGTAACCGGCGCCGGTCTCGGGCGAGCCCCAGGCGACGGTGTAGGAGACTTCGACCTCCACCGGCACTCTTCCGAAAGGTGTAGAGTCGCCGATGGGCTGGGTGGTGGCGTAGCGATAGCGGGTGCTCATGCGGCCAAGTCCTGTCCGTTGATGTGGCAGAGGAAGTCGCAAGCTGGGGCGACGGGATCGCGGGGCGGGTCATGTGTCCGTCTCGTCCCCGGCCCCGGCGTCTGGCGCAGACAACGGCCTTGCCGTTGCTTCGGCGGGGGGAGGGGATGCGTTGAGGCCGAGCATCTTGATCGCGTCGGCGGATTGTCGCGCCCGCATCATCGCCTGCTGGCACTCGTGGGCGGCGGTGGCTCCGAACGGACAGACGCCGCCGTGGGGTGTGGGGTCGACCCAGAGGCCGTAAACCTTGTCCCAGCAGACGCGGCAGTGGGGGGCCTCGCTCACTCGGCGGCCCCCGCGACTTCGTTCGGTTCGCACGTCGCCGTTCCGTCCGGCCAGAAAATGTTAATGCGGCGACCGAGCTTCCGCGCCCGGCGGATGGTCGCCCACGTCCCGCTGCGCAGCGTCTCGGGACCAGACGGGCAGGCGACAAGCTCGTCCGTCTCGGTCGCGATGTCGCCGTTGCGTTCGAGGTTGGGCTTGGCGGCCCGAAGCTCCTCGTAGTTGCTGACGAAGGCACGGAGATTCGCCGGCCCCATGCCGGGATGCACCACCACCCGCCAGCCGAACAGCCGAGCGAGCATGTGGGCAACCTTGTCGCTACCAACGCAGTCGCCGTGGTGCAGCTCGGAGACGCCGCGCTCCAACATCCACTGGGCAAGCGCTCGGCGTTGCGGCGCCGTGGGTGCCTCCCGGGACCCGGTGAAGCCGACGCGGCGTATCACGCGGCAACTCCGTGCTGGAGGCCGGAGCGGCTTCGCGAAGCGCTCGGTTGGTCGGCTAGGCCCCGAGACGAACCATCTCCCCCTGGAGAAGGGATAGCGGAGAGGGCTTGGCGGATGGCCTCGTCGGCGTGGTCGTAAATCTCGCCGTCCGTGATCTTGCCGAACTCGTTGATGTTGTCGCAAAGCGCCTTAGCCGCTCGCAGGGCGCGCACCACCTCCCTCGGAACCGCTACCCATCCTTCTGGGACGGAGAGAGCGGGGAGGGCGAGGATGGCGTCTGCGATGGCCTCGCATTCGTTGCTGTCGCCGCAGCCGGCGTTCAACAGCAAGTCCGCCACCGCTTCCCGCAGGTCGGGGGTCATGGCTGGGCCTCGTAGTCGAGCGCGGTCGGATGGCAGTTGCTGGCGTGTTTCTCACCGTCGAACCGAACCCGCACGTAGTGGCCGTGGCTGGCGCTAGCCCTGACGATGGTCCCCCAGCGATTGACCTCGTTGTGCCGAACCCGCGAACCGATGACGGGGTTCACGCCGTACATCCGGCGCACGTAGTCGTAGCTCTCGCTCATGATCTCTCCCCTTGCTGGAGGGCGGATTGGGACAGGCGTTCAGGGCCAACCTCGTTGATCATGGTCGCGAGCGTCAGTGCGCGACGCTCGGCCGTGTACCCGGTGCCGCAATCGATAAGGTGGCCGTCCGATAGCAGGACGTGCCAGATGGTCCCTGGCCCCGCCTCGGTGACGACTTCCTTCCGGCAGACCAGCGCCTTGTCGCTGTTCAGGTCCGCCATGCGGATGCGACCGCTCTCCCCCTTGGGGCTGGGATGGTCAGTCATGGTTCGTCTCGTCCTGGTGGATAGGCGGAGCAGGCGAGCACGGTCCCGCGCTCGCTGGTTCAGGGGGCGGGGCGGCGGCGGCTTCCTGGGCGATGAGGGCGCGCAGCAGGGCCGCGATGAGGGCCAGGGCGGGGGTAGGCGGGAACCGGTTCTCCGGCCCGGTGCGTTGGGTGAAGACGGCGCGCGAGTACGAGGTCAGGAAGCCCTCGCGCAGTTCGGCGAACCACGTCCTGTTGTCCTGCTGGCTCAGGTTCGCAACCGTCCACCCTGGCAGCTTCCTCTCCACCAGGACTAGGGCAGCGTCGAGGCTCCTGGTGTAGCTGGGCGCGTAGGACCGGACAGCGGTGCGACCGAGGCCCGCTGGGATCGGGAGCGTCGCCGGGTACCTCTTGGGCATTCCAAGCGCGCCGGTGTTGAAGTAGCGCTCGGCGTCGTGGTGATGCAGCAGCCACCACAGGTCAGCGTCCAACTCCCGATCCGGCCCCGTCGCTGCTGTCACCCGCTCCAGCAGGTTCGCCAGATCACCCATGGGAAGCACCGAGAGCTTGGAGGGCAGCGGAGGCTTCGCGGATGGTGCGTGAGTAGAGAGAGCCCGACGAAACGGTGTCGAACACCTTCGCCATCAGTTCCAGCCTCTCCCTTAAAGCAGTGATGTCTGGGGTCATGTGTTCGTCTCGTCTGGAGCACGGGGGCTCAAGCGCGATCCCAAGGTCAGCCGCCCGAGCCTCGATGTAGTCAAGGATGCGGGCCGTCTCGGTGGCCTTGTCGGTTTCGGGGTAGTCGGCCGCGACGTGGGCGCGATACTCCGCGACCGTGAGCCAGCGGCACCCGGCGAGCACCTTCACGCCCCCGGCCTGGAGCGCGAAGGCGACGAAGCTGTAAGGGTCGATCTCGCGGTTGAGACGGGCGATTACGCGGGTCACCATCTCGCCCCGGACGTTAGCCCCGGCGAGGTTGGCATCAGCGAGGTCGGCCCAGGTGAGATTGGCTTTAGTAAGACTGGCTTGAGTAAGGTTAGCCCCGGTGAGGTCGGCCCCGACGAGTCTGGCCTCAGTGAGGTTAGCCCCGACGAGTCTGGCCCCGACGAGTCTGGCCCCGGCGAGGTTAGCCCTGTTGAGGTAGGCCCCAGTGAGATTGGCCTCAGTGAGGTAGGCCCCAGTGAGATTGGCCTCAGTGAGGTTGGCCTCAGTGAGGTCAGCCCCAGCGAGGTTAGCCCCGGTGAGGTCGGCCCAGGCGAGGGGCTTCTTGGCGCGCAGAGCCCACTTCACGGCCAGCCCGATCTTGACCCCAATCGGGGTGTCATCGTCGGCGGCGATGAATGCGGTGAACATCACCCTGCCGGAATAGCGATCCTTGATGTTGAAGTAGATCATAGTTCTAGGCCCTTTCGTCGTGGGTGATGAAGGGAGCGCGCAATTTGTTCGCGACCGCTTTGAGTGCGTTGTCTCCGCAGAAGGCGGCATCGTCGCTGACCTGATCTTCCCACCAAGCGGTCTTCCACGAGCCCCAAGGCGCGAAGTAGTCGTCGATGAACTTCAGGGCCTCCTCCACCCTCGCCTCAGCCTCTCGGGCTCGGGCTTCGGCGGATTGGAGGGCGGCGAGCCGATTGGCGATGAAGTCGAAGCGGTTGAGCCCTGGGGGACAGCTAGCCTGCTCGCAAATGGCCTGAAGCCGTTCGGTCCAATCTGCGACGCGGGCTTGCGCCTCTTCCCTTGCTGCAGCAGAGGAGAGGAGGGCGAGGACGACTGATGCTTTGAAGGTGTCGTAGAAGGTATCGACTGGCCCGCCGACGAGGTAGTCTGTTTCCCAGACCGCGTTCGCCTTCTCCGCGATCTCCCTCAACTCCCTGATGTTCAGCTCTTCCATTTTTCGTCCCTAGGTGATGGGTTCATCTCGTCCCCGGTCGATCCGCTGGAGCACGGGGGCTCTGCCCCCCTTCCCCCGGTCATGGGCGGGGAGGTGTTGGCGCGGGCGACGTCCGCGAGGCAGTCGGCAAAGATGGCCGCGATGTCGGGGTTTTCTGGGCCGACAACCTCTTGGCTGCGCCCGATATACTTGTACCACCAAACCTTCAGGCCGCTCGGCTTGTGCCAGAAGTTCGGCGCGCCCCTGCCCGCAACGGCGCCCTTCTCCACGAAGCGTTCCCCGCGACAGTAGGCGCAGTCGGGGTCGTGACGTATGGAGCGCCGAGCATTCGCGGCTTCCGCCGCCTCCATGAGCTTTGCGTGTCGCTCCCGGCCCGAGAAGTAGCGGGTGTTGAGGTCGTCTTGCCAGTTGCGGACTTTGCCGCCGCTGAGTTTGATGTAGGTCTCGCGGTCATAGAAGGCGGACCACTCCTGGCTGCTGACCTCGACGCCATCCACGAAGTGGTGAAGGGAGCCGGGCGAGCAATCGCAGCCCATGCACCAAGGGCAATCGTCGCCCTCGCACCAGCAGAAAGGGCGCATCTGGAAGACTGGCGTGTCCCACTCGCCGCCGTAGCCATGGCGGCCGCCAAGGAACCCGTGCGCGACCCGCTCTGGGTCGAGATTGTCGATGGCCTCGGTGAGGCCCACAAGTTGATCCGAGAGGGCGTCCATGACGCGCTTCGGCAGGACGACGGTCAGACTCATTCCCCACCCCCGCGCTGGGAGCCGGAGCCGCTTGGCGACGCGCTCAGGTGGTCGTCTGAGCCCTGGGAGCACCACTCTTCTTCTCTGCTCATCTGTTCCACCTATGGAAGTTCAGGCTTGGAGACGCGGACGTAGCGGCCCTTGGACCAGTCGAACTTGGCGTCAGGCGGCCGGCGGAAGCTGTTCCGCGACTTCACCTTCGGATGGGTCAGCTTCGATTGGCGCTTGGCCTCGGCGACCCGCGCAATGTCGCCGTCCTTGCCGTTGGTCTTCGCCGCGTGGCAGCGGACATGCAGCGGGGCCAGGTTCTCGGCGCTGTCGTCGCCGGTCAGGCCGCGGGGCAGTTCGTGGTCCCACTCGACGTCCCGGCCATCGGGAGCGACAGGCTTGCCGCACCACCAGCAGAGGCCGTTGACGCGGCTCCAGGCGGCGGCCTTCTGGCGCTTGGTGGGCGCCGGCCGCTCGCCGATCTCGACAGGCGGGCGGGAGCGGAGGGGGTTCAGCATTACGCCGCCCCCGCCTGAGCAAACACCCGCACGTTCCCCCCGCCCTCGTAGGCGGTGACGGCCTGGCCGGAGTCCAGATCGCGCAAGGCATCGACACCCAGAGGCGTGATCATGTAGCGGCCGGCGCCGGGCTTGATCATCCCGACCCTCATCAGCGCGTGCAGGACGTAGCCGGCCTTGGGGTCGTCGAGCACGAGTTCCGAGCGATAGGCCGGGCCGTTGCGAAGGGCGGAGAGAATGCGATGGCCCTTCCCGCCATAGCTGAAGGTGTGGCGCTGCATCAGGCGGCCCTCCGCCGCTCAAGCTCGCGCCTGGCGTTCCACTTGAGGTCTTCCTCCATCGTCGGCTGCCGAGTCATCCAGTCGAGGAACCCGCCGTCGACGTCGGCCCACTTCTTCCCGCGCTCCTTGCCGATGGGGCAGGTGGGCAGGAGGCGGGGCTCCCGGGTCCAGGCGACCATCTCCTTGCCGGTGCAGCGCTGCAGGAGGGCTCGGAGGATCCAGGCGGTCACGTAGGCGTCGGGGCCGGCACGGTGCGGCGGCATGGCACGCTCGGCGCTCATGCCCATCATCAGGCCCTGGTCCTCCAGCCAGTAGCGGAGCACGCTATTCGAGTGACCAGGCGCCTCAGGCCACACCCGCAGGGCCGCCTTGTAGGTGCAGATCAGCGGCATCACGCCGTCCGCGTTCGGGATGAACTTGGCCTCGAACTCGGCATTGTGGGCGGCGAAGGCCGCGCAGTGGCTGGCGCCCTCGATCAGGGAAGACTCGTCGAACTTGGCGAGGCCGAACACATCGAGGGCGGAGATGTGGTGGACGGCTCGGACCTCGGGCGGAATGGCCTCGGCGTGGCAGAGCCAGCTCACCGGCTCGCCGACAGACCAAGGCCCGCCGGCTACCTCCTGGGTGAGATCGCAGTAGCCGACCTCCACGACCTCGGCGGGCGGCTCCATGCCCGTCGTCTCGAAGTCTATCACTCGGATGACGTGGCCCATCAGCCCCGCTCCTTCGCCGCGAGAGCCTTCCGCCGGCCGCTGACCGCCGCCAGGAGCGCCTTCGCCTTGTCCGGGCCTGCGGTCTCCAGAGCCTCGAACTTCTCGATGTTCGCGGGGTCGTCGGTGAAGGCGTTGAGCCTCGCGACGGTCTCGAACTGGTCCATGGTGCGGTTCAGGTCGGCGGCCCAGGCGAGGGGATCGAACTCGCCCGCCTGGCTGGAGAAGCCGGGCTCGCGGTCGCCGGGGAAGTCGTCGGCGTCGGGCTCGGTCGCGGGGGCTTCAACGAACTCTGCGGTGTCGCCGTCGGGGATCTGATCGCCGTCGAGTGCTGCGTCGAGCTGCTCAGACACGTCTTCGGCCTGATCCGCGAACTGGACAGGCTCGGCGTGGTGGTTGCTGAACCCCTCGCCGGCCGGGCCGGTGAGCCGCTCCCGCAGGCCAGACGGGCGCGGGGTCACGTCGCGGACGTGGGTGTAGTCCTCGACCTCCTCGCGGACCTGGACGCCGCGGAGCATGTCGGCACAGCCGTCACGCAGCGCCAAGGCGCGGGCGCGCATCTGAAGCATCCGCTCCGGGTAGGACTGCCACGGCCCCTGCTTGCCCCAGAGACCGGCCTTCTTCGCCTTGGCGACGCTGAAGGCCCGCGCGATCACCTCGCCGGTATCCGGGCGGGTGGCCTCGCAATGGGCGACCATGGCTTCACCCTCGCCGTCGAGCCACTCCTTCACCTTGACGCCGCGGGCGCGGACAACGGCCATCAGACCGTCCCCCCAGAGCGTGGGCCTTCCGTTGACGACTGCGAACGACTGCAGGGCCTGGAAGGGCGCCAGGCCGAGTTCAGCCCCAGCCATGATCGCGACCATGATCTGCTCGGGCTTGTCCATGCCGCGCGGGGCCATGCCGGAGACGGCGAGGGCCTGGGACAGGCGGAAGGCCTGGTCGAGGTCGGTCGGCACGATGGCCGCGACTGGGGCGCCGGCGGCGATCTGCGCCTTGGGCTGGCGTTCGGCGGGGCGGTTGGCGCTCATGCGGCCTGCTCCATCTCAATGAGGGTGAGGCGGTCGTCGATCGACTTGCGCGACCACTCGGGGATATCGAGCCACTCGGCGTCCTGCTGGTCGCCGCCAGGCCCCGGCCAGCGGCCGGTCGCGCAGCACTCCGCAAAGGTCGCCGCCGCGGCCCTGATCTGCTTCTCGCCGCGCTCCAGGTCGTCAGGCTTCACCGTGACGACGCGGACGCAGTAGGGCGGGGCCTTCTCGACGAAGACGAGGCTGAAGCTCTGCATCTCGCGCTGGAGCACTTCGCGGAAAGCCATGCCGACCAGGGCGCCCTGAGCGTGATAGCCGTAGACGCCGAGGGTGCGGCGCAGGTCTTCGGTCGCAACGCTGGTGGTGGTCTTCAGGTCCGCGACGTCGAGGCCGGACCACGGGATGTTGTCGGGCCGGCTCTTGAGCCAGACGCCCGTGGCGCGGTCCCGCCAGATCAGCGAGCGCTCGACGTAGCCGTCGAGGATCCCGGCCTTGACCAGCGGGTGTGCGGCCAGGCTGCGGGCCATGCCCGCGATGTGCTCGAGCTCGGTGTCGGTGATCACGGTCTTGCCGTCGGCGAGCGCGGCCTCACGCCAGAGCTGCGCCTCCTTCGTGCGCCAGTCCCGCCATTGGCTCGGCCGGGTGACGAACTCCTCGTCGAAGCCCTTTCGGCCCAGGAACAGCAGGTGGTGCGCGGCGCGGCCCAGGCTGAAGTGCGGGCGCTCCTCGGGCTCCGGCGGCGTCGGGTTGTAGGGGCTGGTGTAGAAGTAGTGGGCCGCGCTCTGCGCCCAGATGGTCCGCAGGCCCGATGAGCTGATGCTGGGGCCGGCGCAGATGTCGCTGTGATACTGGGCCATCGTCAGGTCCCAGACGCCGGGGCGGTCGATCTTGGCGCCTTCGGCCAGGCGCAGGGGTTCGGTCAGGGACATCAGAAGGGCATCTCCTTGCGGATGGTGGCGAGGGCCTCTTGGCCGCGGGCGACGCGAAAGATGTCCTCGCGCATCTGGCGGACCCGGCCGAGGTCAGGGAGGGTGTCTCTCTGCCGGCGCGCGGCGTTGGCCTCGAAGCCACGAAACCACCAGAGCACGTCGGCCAGGATGGTCTGCCATTCCTCAACCACGTCGGGCGGGATGGGCGGCTCTGCTGCTGAATGGGTCACGCGGTCGCTCATCTCAGCCTCTCAGCTCGCCACCAGCCGCAGCCGGCCGCTGATGACCTTCTCGCGGATGGTGTGGGTTTCGGTGTGCTCGACGACGTAGGAGCCGGGGAAGCGGCCCCCGTCGCTCTTGATCCAAGCCTCGGCCCGCTCACGGTCTCCGAAGGTCTGGATCAGGGCTCCGTGCGCGGTGTAGGCGCGGAAGTCGGTGCGGGTGGTCGGGGGCGGGAGGGTCACTGGGCGGCTCCCGCGAGGCCGCAGTAGCCCGGTACGTCGGAGCTCTTCGGGTACTGCGAAGCCGTACCAGCCCACCGCCACGCCATGCAGGCAGAGGCGATGCAGAGGGAGCCTTCGTAGGCGCTGTTTCCGCTATAGGCGCGGTTCACAGCGGGGGCTGGCGAGTTGTCCAGGTAGGACATGGGAACCCGCGCGAATGGACACCACTTCGTCTTGGCTTCGTCTTCGGTCACAGCAGGGGATCTCCGGTGACAATGGCGACCATCGAGCGCACGATCCCGTAGAGGCCGGCGGCGAGGATGGCGGCGGTTAGAAGCTCGTGGGCGATCCAGCGGAGGTGGCGCATCAGCCGTCCTCCCGCTCGATCTCGTTCCCGTCCTCGTCGATCTCGCCGCGGAACTCGCGGCAGCCGTCGCAGGAGCATTCGAACGTCACGGTGTGGGTGTGGTAGCCGCGGCCCCGGCAGGCGAAGCACCTGTCGTAGGGCAGAGGGCCTAGGCCCGTGCCCTGGCACTCGGGGCAGTCCACGTAGACCAGCGGCCGGGCTCCGACGCGGTAGGTGATGTGGGCGTGGAGGGCCATCAGGCGGCTCCTTTCTGATCGCGAACCGGCATCCCGCACGCAGCGGCGAACCACTCGGGCGAGAAGGGCTCGGGGAAGTCGGTGATCATCCGCTCCAGGCGCTCGACCTGGCGGTCCAGCTCGCGGTCGAGTTCGGCCTTTGCGGCGGTCAGGTCGTCCGCGTCGGGCGCTTTCAGCAGCCGCTCAAGCTCGTCGAGCGCCGCGCGAACCTGCGTGATCGCCAGCAGCGCGCCGTCCCGGTAGACGCCGTAGTTGTCGAGCGCGGCGGCGCGGGTGGCGTTGGTGACGACCGCTAGATGGCTCTGAGCGAGCGCGCCCAGCACGCCAGAGATGGCGATGGCGTCCATCAGGCTTCCTCGGTTGCGGGGGTGGGGGTGCGGGCGAAGGCGGCCAGGATCGCCGCAGCGTTCGCGCGGTCCTGCTCCGTCATCGCTTCGAAGGGCGAGCCGACGACCCCGACCACGTGGCCGTCAGCGGCGCGGATCACGCCCTCATCGTCGATGTTCCAGGGAGCGGGGGAGGCGGCCGGCGCAGGCGCGTAGAGGGACGCGGCGTCGGGGTGGGAGGTGAGCGCCATGGCTCTAGGCCCTTTCGTCGGGGGTGGGGGAGGGGACCTTGCCGGCCAGAAGCTCTTCGGGCGTCGTGCGCGAACCGTCGCTCTTTACCCAGACGCCCTCGCCATCAGCGGCTTGAAGGACGTACCGGAAGACGGCTTCGGTAGCCTCGCCCCAGCCGGGCTTGTGATAGCGCTGCCAGAGATCGACGAGCGCCTGCATGGCCTCATTCGAAACCCGCCCGGCCATCACGAACTCCGGGTTTGCGAACTCGAAGTAGACAGTCTCGCCGTCTGGATGGGCGCCAAGGAACACCTTGCGTCCCTCGCTCAGAGCGCGGCTGTAACCCTGGATTTGCGGCTTGCCGGTCACGCCGACTCTCCCTGTTCCCTCGCGCGCCGGAGGTCGTCCGACGCAGGCCCTGGCGTGTGCGCTGACCTTTCGTCTTGGGGGGTGGGGGAGGGGGTCACGCCGCATTCTCCCGGCCTGGGAAGTTCAGGACGGCGAAGGCCCCGTGGAACTCGCGAGCGAGGGCGTCGTAGGCTCGTGCGGCGAATGCCGGGTCGACGAACCCGTTCGTGCGGACGATCAGCCCTTCAACCTCCAACTGCGCGCGCCATCGGCCCTTGTATTCATGGACGCCCCGGTAGCCGCTGGGGCCAAGCCGGGCCGCGCGGTTCATATTGTTCTGCGAACGAGTGCAGAGCCGAAGGTTGGACCGGCGATTATCCAGTCCGTCGCCGTTGATGTGATCGACCAGCACGCCCTCTGGCGCGCCCAGGATCAGGCGATGCATGTAGACGTTTCGCCCACCCACCCAGCCGAATGCGTACCAGCGCTCGTCGGCTTGGTCCGAGGGCTTCGCCGCCCAGCGGTGGGCGGACACCGCCTCGTAGTCGGCCTCGTCGACGTACGCGACCTTCCCGCGGGACAACTGCACGGTGCGGGCCATCTACGCCGCCTCTCCCTGTTCCCTCGCGCGCCGGCGCTCGACCAGCAGCCGCTCGACCTCCTCCATGGAGTGAGCGCGCCAGTTCACCGCCTCCATGTCGGCGGAGAGCTGGCTCAGGCGGCGGGCCTGTTCGGCGGGGATGCTGCGGATGCAGTGGCGGGCGCGGAACGCTTCGGTCTCCGCGTCGATCTCGCGGGCCGCGGCGAGCCATTCCGGCGTGCCAAGGGTGGGATGGGTCGGGTAGGTGGGCATCGGGTGACCTCGTGGTGTGAGGTCACGTTAGCATCATTGCTACATCCTGCAACACAAAAGTTGGCAGGAATGCTAATTCCTTGCTAAACAGCAGTCAGGCTTAATGAGGAGCGACCGATGCGCGGACTGACGCTGGAAGAGCTTGTCGCAAAACGAGAGGCGGAGTGGGGCGGCGTGAAGCGAGACATGGAAGTCGTCCGCGCGGTGCTGCGGCACATCGAGGACCGCACGGACCTGGCGCCGCGGCGCGTGACGATCCCCGGGCTAGATGATGATGTCGTCCAGGCTCACGTCTGGATGCTTCACGCAGAAGGCATGCTCAACACGACGAACCCGTCCCACCCGCTGCGGTCCGCGGTCCCCGAGTTCAAGGTCCGCGACCTGACGTGGCAGGGCCACGAGCTCGCCGCCGTGCTGAGCGAGACAAGCTGGGCGCGGATGAAGGGCAAGCTCTCGCCTGTGGAAATGGCAGGCATGTCGCTCAAGGCTCTTCTCGAGGTCGGCACCGCCCTCGGCGCCGCCTGGGCGAAGGGCAAACTCGGGCTGAGCGACTAGAGCCGCCGCGCGAACCACACCGGCCGCCCCATGATCGTGACCTCTTCCGGGTCAAGCTCTTCAGGCGCGTACGCTGGGTTGGCCGAGAACACCCGGAGCTTGCCGGTCTTTCGGATGATCTCCACGTTCTTCACGACGTAGCCGTCATCGTAGAGGAGCGCGAAGGGTCCCGGCTGCGTCGGGCGGGTGTCGCGGCGATCAATGAGCAGCTGATCGCCGTGCCGGAACAGCGGCTCCATGCTGTCGCCGCGCACGTTGATGAGGAGCAGGTTCTCGGGCTTCGCTCGCAGCTCGTCCCGCACAAGGCGCCGCGGCACGAGCGCGACCTCTCGACTGGCGTCGCCGGTGCCGCCCCCACCCATTCCGGCATACGTCGGCAGCACCTCCACCGACTCGTAGTCCTGCGCGGGATCCACCTCTGGCAGGTCCGGCTCCGGTCGAGCCCACATCGGAAACTCGGGGAAGTGCTGCCGAAGCCGCTCCAGCGTTGGCGTGCTCAGGCGCGTGTCTGCGACGCCCTTGAAGGGGCGCGTGATCGTCGTCGCAGCGAGCCCGGCTTTCTTTGCGACCGCAGAAGGCTTGAGGCCGCTCCAGCGGCAAAGCTCTTTGATGAGAGCGGTGTCTTCAGCGAGGCCATCCACGCCCGGCGCGTAGCAGATTTGCCAAGGCGGCGCGCTTAGCAAGATTGCTCTTGCAAGTTAGCTATCCTGCTAATATCGTCCAGTTTCATGGACCAGCAGGAAATCATCGCGAACCTGGAAGCGCGGGCGAAGCGCATCGGCTTGCCGATGGCGGAGGTCTGCAAGCGCGCTGGCATCCACCCCACGACCTTCAGCCGCTGGAAACTCTCTGAGAGGAACCCGGCCCCGAAAGGCGCGACCATCGCCAGCGTGGAAAAGCTCGCGCGCGTCATCGACGCTGCCGAGAGAGCCGCGACGCAGGACGCCGCCTGATGGCCCGCTGGCTCGCCTTCACCGAAACGCGCTGGTTCGCGGCCATCGAGACGGCCGCGGCGGTGGCGTTCTTCCTGGGCGCCGGCGCGGCGTTCGTGAGAAGCGCCCTCGCCGGCGACTGGCTCGTTGCGGCGCCGTGGGGCGTCGCGATCCTGTGGGCCGTGATGGCGCTGCTTTGGCGCGGGCTCAGCCGGGACTGGCGAAAGCTTTTCGAGCAGCAGAGCGCGCACTACGCCGAGTTGGCCACCGCGGCCATGGGTGATCGGCGCGATCTTCGGCGCGATTTTCGGCGCTGAGCCATGAACTCCGTGACCCTCAACCATTCCCCTTGCCATCCCGGCAAACCGGGGGTCGTCGTCCCTCTGCGGCGGCCCCCAACCCCTCACGCGTCGTCGAGCCTAGCCCCCTCTCTGACGTGCGAAGGGGCGGGCGCCGTCCTTCTCTCCGGCGTCCGCCCCGCTATTTCCCGAGCCTCAGCGGCGCGCCTGACGCGCGACCTGGGGCTGATTGTCGTTCGCTGCGGCCGCAGGCGAGGTGACTGGAGTTCCCCCGCCTGCGGCCCGGCCGTCGAGCATCTCGTAGCGCTCGGCCAGCCGATCAAGTCCTGCAAGTCCACCCTCGGCCCTACTGCGCGCCCTGAGCCTAGCAGCGAGAAGCGCGTAATCTGTGGCCGTCATCCGTTCCGCCTGAGCCTCCATCTGCGCGCCTCCGTGTGCGCTGCCGGGTCAGCCCGTCGAGGCATCGTTGCCCCCACCGGTCGAGGGCAAACATGCAGGTAACGGCGGAAATGATCCTCACCGACTTCGGGGCCAAATTACCCCTCGACCAGCGGCGCAGGGACGCGCTGGCGGCATACGCGCGCAAGGCGGCAGGCCCGGCCCGGAGCAAGCAGCTCTGGGCTCAGAGCGAGTGGGGCCTGAAGGACTACGAAGCCAAAGACCTGCTGAAGGGCAACGCCTCCGAGGCGGTCTGGGAACGCATCGTCAAACACAGAAACGGGGGCTGGAGGGTGGTCATCCCAGTGATGGGAGCGGTCATTGGCCAGAGCCTCGACGATTTCATTGCATCCGAGATCGAGGTCATCCGCCATGAGCGAGCGGAGTTGGAGGCCCTTGAGCGGGCTTCTCAAGGACGTCTGGCGCGCTTGCGCCGCAGCGGGGCTGTGGAGCCTTTTCGGGCTCGCGTACTGCCTGAGACGGACGGCGACCCCCGTCGCGAAGTGGGCCGGTAGGCTCGAAGAGTGGGCGCTTGAGCGCCTGCAAGGCGGTGCGGAATGAACGCCGCCGCGACCCTCGCCGCGCTGATCCTCGCCGCCAACGCCATTGGCGCAGTACTCCTCGAGGGCTCCTGGCCTGAAGCGATCGCCTGGGCTCTCGCCGCCCTCCTCATCATCCCTGTGGTGCGGAGGCTCGCTGCCTGATGCTCCGCCTCCTCCCGCCAGAGCCCACCTCCCAGCAGCTCCGCGCCATCGCGGCCAGCGGGGCAACCGGCCTCTCCAAGAAGGCCCAGGCCGCCCTGCGCGCCCGGGTCCACGAGCAACTGCGGAAGGAGGTGGGCCGGTGACGAGAGAGATCCCTCTTACACAAGGGATGGTCGCCTTGATCGACAATCAGGACTTCGACCTTGTCCGAGCAATTCGCTGGTTCGCCATCCCCACCAGGATGAAGACCCCCAAGTGGTATGCTTGGGGGTACGTTGGGCGAGGCGCTCACGGACGCCGCCGCGTGTCGATGCATCGACTGATCTTGCAGCCAAACGACGGGCTGGAAGTCGACCACATCAACGGCGACAGCCTCGACAATCGCAGGGTTAATCTGCGGCCAGCAACGCGCTCTCAAAACCTCGCCAATCGGCCATCATCGTCCAAGAGCGGCTACCGGGGCGTGTTCCTCCGAAAGGGGCGGTACGACGCTAGGATAGCGTGGGGCGGCAAGATTATCTGTCTGGGGCGCTTTGATGCCGCAGAAGACGCGGCTCGCGCCTACGACGAAGCAGCGTGGCGTCGATCGGGAGAGTTCTCGCGGCTGAACTTCCCGCGCATCCCGGATGCCGCGTGATGTCGAGCTACCGGAACCACTATTCGCCGGGCGGCCCTGACGGTTACGGCGTCTGCGTCCACGACTGGGAAGAGTTCACCGCCGCCCGCCTCGCCTGGCAGTACGGCGCCGAGCGCGCATACGCGATCATCAGCGGACAGGACGCCAAGACGAACGCCGATCTGGCCGCCTGGCGCTCCCTCGGCGAGCGGAGGGCCGCCTGATGCACACCTCGGTCGCCCAGGTCCGCGACTTGGCCCCGTATCGCCACAAGAGGAGCGACTACTGGACCCCTGAGCGGGTCGAACTGCTGAAGACGCTCCGCGCCGAAGGCCACAGCGCCTCGCAGATCGCCAAGCGCCTCGGTGGCGGCGTCACCCGCAACGCTGTGATCGGAAAGGTCTCCCGCCTCGGGCTGAAGCGCGATGCTGCGTCGTTTCCCACTCGCCGGCCGCCGTTCCTGTGGACGCAGGACCTGGACAAGCGCCTGCGCCGGGCGGTCAAGGATGGCCGCACCGACGCCGAGATCGCCCTGGAACTTGGCGCTCCGCTGGCCTCGGTGAGCCATCGCAGGCGCGTCCTGGGCCTCGATAAGCGCGGCGTCTATCGCAGGCCCACGCTGGTGTTCAGCAGGCCAGAAAGCGCCGCCGCGACCCATGGGGAGGTTCGCCCGCCAGAGCCGCCCGATCCGGCGGACGCGCCCGGCAAGCGCACGCTCCTCACCCTCGCGTTCGGCGAGTGCAAGTGGCCGATGGCCCAGGTGCAGGGCGAGTGGACCTTCTGCGGAGAGCAGCAGGCTGGCGAGGGGCCTTATTGCAAGGCGCACGCCGAGCGCGCCTACAAGCCGCCGAAGCCCGGAAAGGCCAAGCCCACCGCGAACGAGCTGATGCGCGCGCTGCGGAGGTGGATCTAGATGGCCGCCGTCCTGCCCATCCGCCCCGACGACCGGGACATCATCGCCACCGAGGCCCGCAACATCGCCGCCTCCATGCGCGTCATCGAGGCCATCGCCGGATTCGGGAGGGTCGTCTCCGTCAACCACGAGGCGCTGAAGGCGCTTGCCCGAGAGGCGAGGGACAGCGGGAGGGGGACCGATGGCTGGGTCGTGTAGGTCGATCCCGCTAAGCCGCGGGCTGGTCGCGTGGGTCTCGGAGGAAGAGGCCCAGGCTGAACAGCTCACCCGCTGGGCAGAGGCCGCAGAGGGCAGAGCGACCGCAATTCGATGCGGGCCACTCTTCGATCAGGAGGGGCGGGGATGATCGCCGCGCTCTACGTCGAAACCGGGGGCTGCTACTTCGGCCTTCCCCAGGTGACGCCCTGGGCGGTGGCGCGGGACGCCCGCAACTACCGCGGCCCTCATCCTGTGGTGGCTCACCCGCCCTGCCAGCGCTGGGGTCGGTTCTGGCACGGCTCCACCAGGAAGCCCCACCAGTTTCGGCTTGGTGAGGATGGCGGATGCTTCGCCGCGGCCCTGACCTCGGTTCGCAATTACGGCGGGGTTCTTGAGCACCCGGCGGGCTCGCGGGCCTGGGAGTATTTCGGGCTCCGCAAGCCGAAGGCAGGTGCGGGCTGGATCAAGGCCGACGAGTTCGGCGGCTGGACCTGTCAGGTTGACCAGCGCCACTACGGCCACTTCGCGCCCAAGCCCACGTGGCTCTACGCGGCCGGCGTGGACCTGCCAGAGCTGAACTGGACCAAGAGCGACCGCGCCCCGCCGGCCTGGATGATCGAGCGCTATGGCGAGGCCAAGGCCCGGAAGATCGGCCAGGTCGCGATGGTTGGCGGCAAGGACAAGACCCGCATCAGGAACGCCACCCCGCTGCCGTTCCGAGACCTCCTCATCTCCATCGCCGAGACGGCCCACGAGCGGAGGGCCGCAGCATGACCGCCCCCGACCTTTTCTCCACCCCTGCCGCCAAGCCCCCCGGCTGGCGCGCACCGACTCCCGGCGAGCACGTCTGCGCCTCCTGTGAAGGGAGGGCCTGCTACGGGCTGGGGAACACATGGTTTTGCAGGGCCTGCGTGCCGAGCGGGTACCTGCCGCACCGGCGCAGCCCCCGCGCCCCTTCCGATCCCCTGAACACAGTGAGCGGTCCCTATGTTGCGGATTGACCCGGATTTTCGCGCCTATGTTCCCGCGCTCTCCGACGAGGAGAGGGCGCAGCTAGAGAGCGGATCGCTGACGAGGGACCAGCGAATGCTGATCATCGGCCGGCGATATAATGAAGCCCAGAAGAACGCCTCGTTGGCCGCAGCGAAGCTTGTCTACTTTCTTGGCGCTGGCCCCTTCGTAAAAATCGGTCAAGCGCGGATGTCGCCACAGCGGCGCATCAAGCAGCTCCAGACGGGATGCCCTTACCCCATTGAGCTGTTGGCTTGGTTGCCTGGAGGTCGGGAGCGCGAGCGAGCGCTGCACCGAAGATTTTCCCAATGGCGGGCTCACGGTGAGTGGTTCCACGCCACCGAGGAAATCCTTGCATACGTCGCTGACATCAAAGCGGGGCGCGAGCAATGACAGTGGTCAACATTGCTGACGTTCGGATCGATGGTGGCACGCAGTCTCGTGCCTCGATCAATCGGGAAGTGGTCGCCGATTACTCGGAGGTTCTTCGGTCGGGAGGGGTGTTCCCCCCCATCGTGGTCTTCTTTGACGGTCGTTCCTATTGGCTGGCCGACGGATTCCATCGCTACGAGGCCTATGCACATATCGGCGCCTACGAAGTCCCCGCTGAAATTCGGCAGGGGTCGCAGCGCGACGCGGTGCTTTACAGTGTAGGCGCTAACTCAGCGCACGGGCTTCGCCGATCCAACGACGATAAGCGCCGGGCAGTCTTGACGCTGCTTAGCGACCCGGAGTGGTCGGCTTGGTCTGACCGGGAAGTGGCGCGGGCTTGCGGCGTCTCGCACACCTTCGTCTCAGAACGGAGGCGAGAGCTCACTGGCAACGTTGCCAGTGAGGATCGCACTTACACAACGCGCCATGGCTCAGTCGCCACCATGCGCACGGCAAACATTGGGGCGCGAGCCGACGAGGATGTGAGCCCTGCGGAGACGGAGTCGAGGCCGGCCCAACCCCACATCGCCCAGCCGCAGCCCCAGGCCGCGCCGGATCCGGCTGATCCCGCAGCCAAGGCCCGGAGGGACGTCGCCCGCCTCTCCGAGGAGGCGAAGATCGACGAAATCCTTGGGCTTCGCGAAGACCTCGCCGAGGCCAAGGCTGAAATCGCCAAGCTCCGCGACGAGCGCGACGACCTGAAGACCAAACTGAAGGAAGCCACTCAGGGCGACCTCGGCCGCGCCCTCGGCATCGCTCAGCGCCGGGCCGACACGGAGCGCGGCCGGGCCCAGGAGCACATGGCCACGATTAAGCGGATGGAGCGGCGCGTCGTCAGGCTCGAGGCGCGCATTCGCGAGCTCGAAGACACGCCGATCCCGATGGGTGCCGCATGAGCATCCTCGCCCGCATTCGCGCCCACGGCGGCGACGTCATCCGCGATGAGTGGCGGTTCTCGCTGAAGCGAGGCCGGCTTGCCCCGGCCGCCTTGGCGTGGCTCCGCGCGCACTGGGCCGATGCTTGCCGCGAAGCCTGGCCGTCGCTCGACATCTTCGAGGAGCGGGCCGCCATCCGCGAGTTCGATGGCGGCGAGGATCGAGAGACGGCGGAACGCGCCGCCTATGCGGAGGTCGCCGCATGCTGACGTTCCAGGAGCCGAAGGAGATCGTCCTCCGCGACTATCAGGCGAGCGCTATCGAGGAGCTTCGCCAGAACATCCGCGCCGGTAAGCGCCGGCTGATCCTCTGCGCCGGGACGGGGGCCGGCAAGACGCTGACCTCGGCAAGCCTGTTGCGGGAGGCAAACGCCAAGGGCAGCTACGCGCTCTTCATCGTCGACCGGGTCAACCTGACCGACCAGACAAGCGCCGTGTTCGACGAATACGGCATTCCCCACGGCATCGTGCAAGGGATCAACCGGCGCTGGTCTCCCTACGAGAACGTCCAGGTCTGCTCGGCCCAGACGCTGGCTCGCCGCAGCCTGCCTCGCACGCCCAACCTGATCGTCGTCGACGAGTGCCACTGTCAGTACAAGTCCACGCTGGACCTTATGGCCAAGTATCCCGACGCGGTGAAGATCGGCCTCACCGCAACGCCGTTCACGCCGGGCATGGGCAAGCACTGGGACGGCATGGTGAACGTCATCCCGACGCGCCGGCTGATCGAAGACAAGTTCCTCGTCGAGCCGAAGATCTATGTCGCCAAGTGCCCGGACGAGAGCGAATTCAGCCGCAACAGCTTCGGCGAATACTCCGACGAGAGCGCCGCGTCCGCCGGCATCAAGATCGTCGGCGACGTGGTGTCCGAGTGGGTCGCGAAGACCCACGAGCACTTCGGAGGGCCGGCCAAGACCATCGTGTTCAGCCCGACCGTGGAACATGGCCGGGAATTGTGCGCCGCGTTCGCCGCGGCCGGCTACAACTTTCAGCAGATCAGCTACCTCGACAAGGACGACGCCGAGCGCGCTGACAAGATCGCAGAGTTCCGCCGGCCCGACAGCCTGATCCATGGCCTGGTGTCCTGCGGCGTGCTGACCAAGGGGTTCGATGTTCCCGACGTCCTGATCGGCATCTCCTGCAAGCCGTACCGCAAGAGCCTGTCCAGCCACATGCAGGAGATCGGGCGGGTGATGCGGCCGATCCCAGGCGAGGAGAAGAAGGCCCTTTGGCTCTGTCACTCCGGCAACTTCGAGCGCTTCGCCGTCGACATGTACGACGTGTGGGACAACGGCGCCGGCGAGCTGTCTAAGGCCGAGAAGCGCGACAGCACGCCCCGGGAGCGGAACGAGCAGACCCGCGAGAAGGTGGTTTGCCCCGAGTGCAGCGGCGGCCTGCGCGGCAACACCTGCATGTCCTGCGGGTGGGAGCGCCCAGCCCGGTCTCACATCCACGCCGTCGAGGGAGAGCTCAAGGAATTCGACCCGCTCCGGTTCCGCATGGAGCCAAGGCCGGGGCTACGGGCGGACTGCCTGAGCAACCCCAAGATGGTCTGGGGCGCGGCGCTACTCTACTGCGCGACCTTCACGCGAAAGGGCGAGGATCACGCCCGGCGCTGGGCCTACGGCGTGTTCCGGGGCATCTACCCGAGCTCGAAGCTGCCTTTCGGTTGGTATCAGGCATCGATCCCCACCGACGCAGACCCCCAGGCTTTCGCGCTCATCGAGCGTGAGGTGAAGCGCTTCCGCAAGAGCCACAGCACCGAGAGGGCCGCCTGATGTCCCTCGATGATGCGATCCGTGACGCCTGCGGGGCGGTGGGCCTGGAGCCCCCGAAGCGCCGCCCGACGCCCGGCCGCTGGACGCGAACCAACGCCCTAACCAAGAACGGCAAGGGCGACGGCTCGATCCTGATCTTCGACGACGAGACTGGCGGGCTGGCCTGGAACCACCAGACCTCGAAGCGCCACCGCTTCAAGCTCAATGGGACTGGACAGACCCGGAGGGATCCTGAGGCCGAGCGCAAGATCAGGCAGCGTGAACGCGAGCGTGAAGCCGAGCAGCGAGAGGTCGAGGCCATCTGCGCCGCCATCGTGCGGGGTTGCCGCCACGAGGCGCACCCGTACCTGAAGCGTAAGGGCTTTCCCGATGAGGTTGGCCTGGTCTGCGATGACCCGCGGGAATTCTTTCCCGACAGCCGGTTCGGCCAGATGCTCGGCAAGGCCCTGCCCGAGGGCGACGGACCGTTTCTCATCATCCCCGGCCGGGTCGGCGGCAAGCTGACGACGGTCCAGTTCATCACTCCCGATGGGGCCAAGAAGAACATCCTGCGGGGCGTCCAGGGAGGCGCATTCCACCGCATCGCCACGGGGCGCGACACCTGGGTCTGTGAGGGCATCGCCACGGCCCTGAGTGTAAGGGCCGCCCTGCGGCTCCTGGGGGCCTCTGCGACGGTTCTGAGCGCGTTCAGCGCCTCTAACGTCGCCAAGGTCGCCGAGGGCATCCCTGGCGCTCGCATCGCCGCGGATCACGACAAGCCGGTGGAGACGCTCGACGGGCTCGGGGCCGGGGAATTCTACGCCAGGCGCTCGCGGCGCCCTTGGACGATGCCGCCGGCCCCAGGCGATTTCAACGACTGGCACCAGCGAGACGGCCTCCGGGCCGTGGCGCTGCACCTAAGGGAGGCGCTGGGATGATGGAGAACCCCCGCGCTCTCGTAAGTCGCGGGGCCGGCCTGGCGGACGGTTGCATGACAGTGGCGCCAGACTCGGAACGCCTACCACGGGGCGGGACCACAGGCGAAGCGCAGTCCGAAAGAGAGAAGCGCGGTCCCCGGCACAGTGACGATGGTGTCGCAAGTAGCTCTCGACGACCTGGGGATAGTCGCTCCACCAGGTCGGCCAAGGCGACGGCTCGGCTCCGGCCAGCAAGATCGCGGAGGCATGGGACCGGCTCTGGAGCCGAAAGGCCCGGGGCTGGTCGTCCTATGCCTTCTGCTCAAGCTCTCTCCAACCAGCAAGACTCTCAGAACCACCTCAGAGGAACCGCTTCAGAAGATGAACAGCCGAGGCGCGAAATGATTCCAACCGGCCGTCAAGCCGTCAAACAGGAGGTCTCGCCGGCCGAGAAGCGCCGACGCGCCATCGCCGCCGAGATCGCGGACAGCGCGTTCGCCGCGTTCGTGGCGTCGCTGCCGTCGGATCCTCGAACCCGCCGCCTGGCCTGCGAGCGGATGACGCGGCTCGCTGGAACCCAGGTCGCCGTGGATCACGGGGAGGGGGCTCTGCACAGCGCGCTGAACGGGGCTGTTGTCGCCGCGGCGCCAGCGTACCGCACCGAGAAGCCCGCCGTGATCTCGGCTGAGGCCCTGTTTGTGAAGGGGGAGGAATAGATGGCCGCGGAGACGTGGGAGCCCTGGTCTACCGAGGCCGCCATGGTCGCAGACTTCACGGCATGGGCGCAGCACCATGGCTGGGTCGCCTACGCCGAGACCGCGGGCTGGGACCTCCTACTGGTGCGCCCCGTCGACGGGTTCCAGATCGGCGTCGAGGCCAAGCTGCGTTTGAACGTCGAGGTGCTCTGTCAGGTCGTCGGCCACGAGAGCCGGTGGAACCGCGGGGTCGGACCTGACTGCTGCGCGATCCTGGCGCCTCGCCCGAAGACCCAGAACGGCATCCCCACGCTGGCTCGTCAGCTTGGCGTGGTCGTTGTCACTGGTGGCGCGCCGGCGCTCTGGGGTGGCCCGAAGGCGTGGAAGGGGCCGTCGTTCACGCCGAGCCTGCCCGATGTGGACAAGCGGTTCGTGGTGACAGACGACGAGATGTCCGCGCATGGCTGGCCGGAGCGATGCCCGGACCAGCGCTGCGCCTTGCCGGAGTACGTGCCCGATGTCACCGGAGGGCGCAGTGCGCCCGTCGCGTTGACGCCCTGGAAGGTTCAGGCGATCAAGGCCGCCGTCATCCTGGAGACCGTCGGCTACATCACCCGCGCCGACTTCAAGGCGCTGAAGATCGACTCCTCACGCTGGACGCAGTTCTGGCTCCGATCCATCGGAGAGAAGCGCTGGGCGGCCGCGCCCGGGATGCCGGACTTCAAAGCGCAACATCCCGTCAATTACGAGCAGATCAAGGCCGACCTGCCGAAGTGGCGCGACGGCATCCCGACCCTCACCGCCGCGCAGTCCTCGCTCTTCGGAGACGCCGCATGACCAGCCTCGCCCTACAACAGGCCGCCGCCGAGGTGAGCGCCACCGAGAAGGAGATGGCCGCCGCCATCGCCAACTTCGAAGCGGCGACCTTCCGCGGTGATGCCGCGCGCCTCCACCTGACGACAGAAGCCGCCCACGCCGCCCTTCAAGCCCACCTAGACGCCAAGGCCAGCCTGTGGGCCGTAGCCAAACGGGAGACGTTCCGTTGACCAAGCCCGACATGTTCAAGCCCGAGTACGAGGGGGAGCGCCCCAAGGCCACGCTGACCGGGCCGGAAAAGAACCAGTACCGCCTGATCAAGCGGGCGGTGATCGACCGGCTGCATACGGCCATGCTGACCCTGAACGTGATGCCGCGCGCCGGCCCTCGCGCCAACCTCGCCGGCGGGACGCCCCCCTACATCGTCGAGTTCAGCGACCGGGTCAGCGCCGAGATCGAGGAGCCGAAGCGGGCCAAGTTCGAACCCACCGCCGCGGACGTCTCGGACATGCTGCCGGCGCTGGCCCTGATGGAGGGCCTGCACCGACCGTTCTTCAAGGTCGTGATGCTCCGGGCGCTCAACGAGTTCGCGGTCTCCAAGGGCGAGACGGAACCCTTCCCCTGGGACGTGATCGGCGAGGAGTGCGGCGGCATGTCGGGGAGGTGGGCGGAAGAGGCCTACGACATCGCGATCATCCAGGCTGCGCGCCGCGCCGGCCTACTGCCCATGGTGTCCCGAGACTACGGGATCGTGGCGCTCGCAGTCTGGGTGGATCGGGGGTGGCTGACGAACCTGTCGACGGCGTCCGATCCCCGCAATGCGATCTCCAAGCTGAAGACCACAAGCCCGGTGCGCCCAGAGCAGGCGTTCACGATCTGGGTGGCGGGCCGGTCCGAAGCCCTGCGGGTGTTGGAGGTGGTGCGGCCCCATCTGCGCGGCACGCACAGCCACGGCGCGTGGTACAAGGTCCACCCTGACCTCCTGGCCGAGCGGATCATCGAGGGAGCCCGCTCCCTTGGCGTCGCCTGGACGTTCGAGGAGGTGGCGGTGAAGGGGGCGCTGGCGGCATGACAGCTCCCCTGCGAAACCTGATCGAGGCCATGTGGGACATGCGCGGCGAGGGGTCCGAGCTTCCCGACTGGCCGTGTCCACTCTGTGGCGCCGAGGGGCCGGCCGACAGCGGCCACGACCCGTGCATCGAAAACCTGCCCGGTGTAGAGTTCGCTTGCTGCGGGCACGGAAAGCGCCCGGGCTACGTCAAGTTCACCGACGGTCGCGTTCTGCGCGGCGTGTTCGACCACCACCACGATGCTATGGTACCTAGCGTGGATGTGGGCGGTCTTCGTGTCTACCTGATCCCAAGCTCCGAGGAGGAGCCTCAATGACCCCCGCCCTGAAAGCCATGGTCGAGGCGATGGCGGCCGAATTGGAAAGGCAGGCGGACAAGGGAGGCTCTGAGCCCCACTTCGCGCGCCTCCCCGGCCTGCACGAGACGCACTACTTCAGCGGCAACCTCGACCTGGAGAAGGTCGCCCGCGCCGGGCTGGAGGCGATCAAACCCCCGCACCCGCTCGACGTTGACGACATCACGCACAAGGGCAGCTTCGCCGAGTACGCCCTGCGGGACGCCATCGACGCCATCCTCACCCCCACGACAGGAGAGGGGAATGGCTGACGAGATGCTGAAGCCGATCGCTACGATGCTCTACAGCCCCCGCCAGACCAACTGGGACGAGGCGCGCGAGGAGGGCGTGCGGATTAGTCCCGAGCACGAGGCTGGCGACGTCCTGGTGCTGCTCGGCCCGGACGACAAGCCACGGACCTACGTCATCACGGCGCAGGACATCGGCGGGTTCGTCCCGCTGCATCGGTTCTCGCCCGCCCCACCCACGACAGGAGAGAAGCCGTGACCGCCGCCGAGCTGATCGCGAAACTCCAACAGTACCCGCCGGACACGCCCGTCGTGACCCCCGGCTTCGACGAGAGCGATTATGACTACGTTGAGGAGGTCCGGCCAATCACGGTTGCCGCCTTGTCCGGCGGTGCCACGTTCAGCGGCAGTCTCGTTAGCACCGAGGACAAGACGGATCGCCCGCTCGGTGAGCCGTTCGACGCCGTGCTGATCAATTTCTAGCCCATAGACCGCGCCAACACACCGCACGAATTCCATAGTCTGGGTATTGACACCCAGACCCATTTCACCTGATCCATAGGGCACGGCGCGGGATTCGCGCCCGACACGGCCCCCGCTAATTCCTGGGGCCTCTTTCGTGCCTCGATCCTCCATGTGCGGCCCTGCGGGAAAGGCTGGCTGGATCACCGGCGCGAGACGAGATTGCGGGAAGACCCGCCACCCCATCGCTGCGGCCGCCACGGCGCGCCTTTCGCCAACAGGCCTGCGTACACGGTCGCAGGAAACCAGGCCGCCGCAGCGATACCATCCGAGAGGCATGAGCCGATGACAGATCAACCGGGGCTCGCCGCCTCCGCTGACGACCGTGTCCTCGCAGCGCTGGAGCGCATCGCCGCGACCCTCGAGCGGATCGAGCTCCAGAACTACGCCGCATCCCGCAGGGCCGCGATTGCGAGCGCGCCCCCCTCCATCGCCGTTCGGAAGACCCCATGCCCCGCATCTACGACGCCCAAGGCCGCATCACCGAGGTCAAGGGCCGCATCCGCGCATTCGGCGCCAAGCACCCGCTGACCCTCGGGACCATCACCCTCGTCGTGGGCCTGGTGGTCGGGCTGATCCTGGGCTGAGCATGAGCGCGCCGAGCAAACGAGGCCGGCCGACGAAGTTCAAGCCGGAGTACGTCGACCAGGCCGCGAAGCTCGCCGCCCTCGGTGCGACAGACCGTGAAGTGGCTGACGCGCTCGGCGGAACCGAGGAGCAGTACCTGGCCGCTTGGTTGCGCCTGCGTCGGGAGGACCGAGGCGGGGTTATTGCAGCCCAAAAAAGGGCGCGCGCAGCCGCGAAGAAGCGGCGGCTGGAAGCATCTCCCTCAGCCCGCGTAAGGAACGCCACCGCTGCAAGGCTGTGGGCGGCGCTGAAGGGGCAGAGTGATGGCGCCTTGTTCTCCCGGCTCGGCTACTCGGCCGGCGCCCTCGTCGCTCATCTAGAGGCGAGATTTCAGCCCGGAATGAGTTGGGCCAACTACGGCCGCTGGCACGTCGATCACATTCGGCCCTGCGCGTCGTTTGACCTTACCGATCCAGCCGAGTTCGAGTGGTGTTGGTCGCTAGAGAACCTGCAGCCGCTCTGGGCGGCGGACAACATCGCAAAAGGCGCGACGTATGGCGCGGCCTGACAAGTGGAAGGACGAGTATGTCCGCATCGCGGAGGGCGCTGCCAAGTTAGGCGCGACCGACCGTGAGATTGCGGAGATGCTAGGCGTCTCGGAGCGGACGCTGAATTACTGGAAGCACCAGCGGCCGGAATTGGTGGCCGCCCTAAAGGTCGGCAAGGAAGCGGCCGACCAGCGCGTGGAACAGAGCCTCTACCGCCGAGCCGTCGGCTATTCCCACGACGCCGTGAAGATCTTCATGCCAGCTGGCGCCGAGAAGCCGGTCTATGCCCCGTACACCGAGCACTTCGCCCCAGACACGACCGCGGCCATCTTCTGGCTCAAAAACCGGAAGCCGCAGGATTGGCGCGACAAGCAGGAGGTCGAGCACAGCGGCGGCGTGGCCCTGAGCGTCACGCCGGACGACGCCGCCCTCTGACATGTCCTTCCGGCTGACGCCGAAGCAGGTCGAGGCCAACAGGCTCCTCGGCTCGGCGGCGACCAACATCATGCTCCGGGGCGGCTCACGCTCTGGCAAGACGTTCCTGCTGGTCCGCGCCATCGTTCAGCGGGCGCTCAACGCGCCAGGCAGCCGGCACGCGATCTTTCGCTTCCGGTTCAACCACGCCAAGACCAGCATCTGGGCCGACACCCTGCCGAAGGTGCTCAAGCTGTGCTTTCCGGGCGTCGCGGCAAGGTTTGACAAGACGGACTTCTTCGTCGAGCTGCCGAACGGGTCGCAGATTTGGATTGGCGGCTTGGACGACAAGGATCGGGTCGAGAAGATCCTCGGCTCCGAGTACGCGACCCTCTACTTCAACGAGTCGAGCCAGATACCGTGGGCGTCCGTCGAGACGGCCATGTCGCGCCTGGCGCAGAACGTGGAGCTTGACCCGGCCATCGCGAAGGCGACCGGCCGGACGCATCTGCCGCTCAAGGCCTACTTCGACTGCAACCCGCCATCAAAGCTCCACTGGAGCTACCAGCTCTTCAAGCAGGGCCTGAAGCCCGGCACGAAGGAGAAGGTCGCCGACCCGGCGGACTATGCCGAGATGCAGATCAACCCGGATGACAACCGGGAGAACCTGCCGGCGAAGTATTTCGACGTGTTGGACGGCATGTCGGCGGCCAAGCGGCTGCGCTTCAAGGCCGGCGAGTGGGCGACAGAGGTCAACGGGGTGCTGTGGTCTCTGGAAGACCGGACGGCCCCTGACGGTAAGAAGATCGTCGGCATCGACGCGACGCGGATCGGGGTCGATCAGAAGCCGCAGATGCAGCGGATCGTCGTCGCGGTCGACCCGTCGGGCACGAAGGGCGACGGTGGCGGCGACGACATCGGCATCGTGGTTGCGGGGAAGGGCATAGATGGTCGCGCCTACGTGCTCGCGGACCGCACCTGTCAACTCTCGCCAGAGGGGTGGGGGCGCCGCGCTGTAGAAGCCTATCACGAGTTCGGCGCAGACCGGATCGTCGGGGAGCGCAACTTCGGCGGCGACATGGTCCGCTTCGTCGTCCAGACCGCCGACAAGAAGGCTGCGTACAAGGAAGTCAACGCCAGTCGCGGCAAGGTCGTTCGGGCCGAGCCGGTGGCGGCGCTTTATGAGCAGGGTCTCGTCTCGCACGTCGGCGACTTCGACGATCTCGAAGACCAGATGTGCAACTTCACGGCCGCTGGCTACGTGGGCGAGGGCTCGCCTGATCGGGCGGACGCACTGGTGTGGGCGCTCACTGAGCTGATGCTCGGCGGCGAGGTGAAGGTCGAGGCCTCTACTGTCGCGGGTCTAATCTGACGGAGGATGCTGCATGGCTGAAGCCGTCGCCACCAAGCACCCGCTATGGGAGGAGATGGCCCCCGAGTGGCGCCTCATGCGCGCCGCCGCGATGGGCGAAACCACGATCAAGGAGGGGGGCGAGCTCTATCTCCCTCGGCCCTCTGGGTGGGGAAAGAACAAGGAAGGCAACCAGCTCTATAACGCCTACAAGGCCAGGGCCAGGTTCCCTGAAATCCTCGCCGCGGCCGTGCAGTCGATGGTGGGCGTGATCCACCAGGCCGAGCACAAGATCGAGATGCCGAGCCGGATGGAGGCCATCTGGGAGCGGGCGACGGCCGATGGCCTGCCGCTCGAGGCCTTCCATCGGCGCATCACGGCCGAGGTGCTGACGACGGGTCGTTACGCCGTGCTGGCCGACGCGGCATCGACCGGCGACACGCCCTGGCTGGCAGGCTATCAGGCCGAGGCCCTGATCAACTGGGCCGACGACCGGACCATGTTCGTGCTCGACGAAAGCGGGCTTGTGCGGGATGGCTTCCAGTGGGCGCAGCGCAATCAGTACCTCGCCCTGCTGCTGGAAAATGGTCGCTATGTCGGCGTTCGCTACGACGCGGCGGGCGAGCCCATCGCCGGACCGGCCGAGCCGACCACGGCCCGGCGTGAGCCGTTGCCCGAAATTCCGCTTGTCGTCATCGGGCCGCGCGACCTGTCGCTCACGCCCGAGGCGCCGCCGCTTATCGGCATCGCTCGGGCCGCGGTCGCCATGTATCAGCTCTCGGCCGATTATCGCTGGTCGCTCTACATGAGCGGACAGGAGACGCTGGTCATCATCAACGGCGAGCGGCCGAGCATGGTCGGCGCTGGCGTAGTGATCTCCCTTATGGGGACCGAGAACATCACCCCGGACGCAAAGTACGTCGGACCGAGCGGAAACGGCATCGAGGCGCACCGAAAGGCCATCGAGGACGAGGCCAAGAACGCGGCCAATGCCGGCGCGCGGCTGTTCAACACAGAGGGCAACGGCAGATCGCAAGAGAGCGGCGACGCCCGCCGCATCCGCTACGCCGCCGAGACCGCATCGCTCCTCTCAGTGGCCCAGGCCAGCGCCGCCGGGCTCGAGAAGTCGCTTCGTTACGTCGGCAGGCTCATGGGCCTGTCGGACTCGGAGATCGAGGGAATCACCGTCCGACCGCCGAAGACCATCGTCGACCAGGAGATGACCCCGGAACGCATGGCCGCGATCCTCGGCCTCTGGGAGAAGGCTCTGATCTCCTACGAGACCGCCTACGAGAACCTGCAGGCCGGCGGCATCGCCAACCCGGACCGCTCCTGGGAGGAAGAGCTCGACCTCATCGAGCAGGACGATCTCGGCCGCGAGGAAGACGAAGCGGCGGCGCTGAGCCTGCCGCGAAACGACGCCGACGCGGCCTAGCCGCCGGCCACCGCCGCCAACGCGGCCCGCCTCAACGAGGCGTCTCATCAACCCTAGGAGAGCCCAATGGGCCTGAAGGCTATCGTCGACAGCCTGGACAACGTTCCTGCTGAACTGCACGACCACTACACGGAGAAGGACGGGAGGTTCGTTCTCCAGATCGAGGGCATTCGCGAGCACCCCGATACGGCGGCGCTCCAGAACGCCTACCGCACCGAGCAGAACCGTCGCCGCGAACTGAGTGACCAGGTTACGGCGCTCAAAGCTCGCATCGAAGGCCTGCCTGACGATTTCGACGCCGCGCAGTACGAGGACCTGAAGGCCCGCGCCGAGGCGAGCGATGGCGGCGACGTGAATGAGCAGGTCCAGCGCGTGCGCGACCAGATGCAGCGCCGCATCGACCAGCTCACCACCAAGCACCAGAACGACCTGCGCGACCGCGACGAGAAGATCGCCCAGAAGGACGCACAACTCGAGCGCACCATCATCGACCGCAGCCTGCAGACCGCGATGGACGAGGCCAACATCGATCCCAAGCACAAGAAGATGCTGGCCCCCTACCTGCGCACCCTCGGTAAGGCGAAGGTCGCCGAGGACGCCGGCGAGCTGGTGGCCCTGATCGAGACCGACATGGGCGAGGTGCCCATCGCCAAGTTCGTGGCCGACTGGGCCGCATCCGACGCCGGCAAGGAGTACGTCGCCAAGCCCACGGGCCTGGACAGCAAGGGTTCCGACAGCCGCCGCATGGACGGCAATCCGTTCGCCAAGCAGGCCTGGAACAAGACCGAACAGGGCCGCATGGTCCAGTCCGACCGGGCCAAGGCCGAGCGCCTCGCAAAGGCGGCCGGATTCCGCACCCTTGACGCGGCGATCACCGCCCGCGAACCCGTGGCGGCCTGACGTGCCGCTGCGGATGAAACAGCGGACCAAGGCTTCGGCCAAACCCGCCAAGCCAAAGGCGGCCCCAGCGAAACCCACGAAGGCCAAGCCTGTCGCAAAGGGCAAGTCGGCCGGCAAGACCGCCAAGGCGCCGAAGTTCGGCTCCCCGGAGTGGCGGAAGAAGTACCTGAAGCCGAAGGCCAAGCCCACGGCCGCCTGACGCCCGGTTCACCCCGCGGGCAATGCCCGCCTCACGCCTGCAGCCTGCCAACGGCATGGCTGGCTTCAACTCGAAATCAGCCAAGCACAGGAGAGATTCCCAATGGCTGTTGCAACCGTTCTGTCGGACGTCATCGTCCCGGAAGTCTTCACCCCCTACGTGATCGAGCGCACCGCCGAACTGTCGGCGTTCTGGAGCTCTGGCGTCGTCGGTTCTGTCGATGGCCTGACGCTCGGCAACGGCGGATCCACCGTCCAGATGCCGTTCTGGCAAGACCTGGCCGGCGATGACCAGACCCTCGACGACACCACCAACCTGACCGTCTCCAACATCGAGGCGGAAAAGGACGTGGCGGTCCTGAATGGCCGTGCCCTTGTGTACGGCGCCAAGGACCTGGTTGGCGCCCTGGCCGGCGATGACCCGATGATGGCCATCGGCGATCTCGTGGCCGACAAGTGGGCCCGCCGCATGCAGTCGTGCCTCATCTCCACCCTGAACGGGTCGATGGGCGCGCTGGGCGACGAGTCCCCGCCGGTCAACACGCTGGACATCTCGGGCCTCTCTGCGGCCGCCGCGGTGTTCGACGGTGAGGCGTTCATCGACGCGCTCGGCCGCCTGGGCGACGCGGAGACCCGCCTCTCGGCGGTCGCCGTCCACTCGGCGACCTACCGCCTGATGAAGAAGCAAGGCCTCATCGAGTTCATCCGCGAGTTCGACGCGGCCGAGGCGGTGCCGTTCTACATGGGCAAGCGGGTGATCGTCGATGACGGCATGCCGGTGTCCAACGGCGTCTACACGACCTACCTCTTCGGCGAGGCGGCCGTGGGCTACGCCGAGGGCGCGCCCAAGGTGCCGGTGGAAACCGAGCGCAACGCTCTGGTCGGCGGCGGCGAGGAATACCTCGTCTCGCGCCGTCACTTCCTCCTCCATCCGCGCGGCATCGCGTGGACCCCGGGGTCGGGCGTGCCGGCGAAGAACACGCCGACCAACGTCGAGCTGGGCGCCAAGGCCAACTGGTCGCGGGTGTATGAGTCGAAGAACATTCGCATCGTGCGCTTCGTCCACCGCGTGGCCGCGGCGTAAGCGAAGAAGAGCGGGGAGGCGGCTCAGGCTGTCTCCCCGTCGTTTTTAGCGGCAGGAGCGCCAAGGATGTTCGATCCCGCCGAGACCCGCAGGCTGTTCGTGCAAGCTCTCGACCGCGGCCTGAGCCAACGCCAGGCTGAAGAGATCGCGGCCGGTCTTGCGCCAATGCCGCCCCTGACGCCCGCGCCCGCTCCTGCGCCGCCGCCCGATCTGGCGAGGCGCATCGAGGCGCTCGACGACTTGGCCGAACTGCGGGTCCGCTACCGCATCGCGACGGGCAAGAAGCCCTTTCACGGCTGGGACGCCGCGACGCTAAAGGCCAAGATGGCCGAGGCCGGCGGCAAGTAGGACATGGCGGTTCCCGGCCCCGTCCATCCGACCCGGCCCGATGTGGCGGGCTTCTGCTTCTCCGAGACGCACGGGTTCGGTGACGCCTACGTCAACCGCCTGGCGGCGAAGGGCAAGGTCTGGGTGACGCGCTTCCGGGCGCTGACGCATGATGGCCGCGTGGCGATGTTCGGCGGCGACCTGATCGCCGAGACCTACGCCGAGGCCGAGGCGGAGGCGAAGCGCCGGGGCCTGGGCGAAGTGGTCGTAGGCACGCTCGAAATGGTGGGCCGCCTCTGAGGCGCCGCCGATGAGCGAGCAAGTCCGCCTCCACGGCGACATTCAACGGGCGCTGATCGAGGCCAATGAGGTCTGCGACCGCTTCCGGTTCTACTCCGACGGCTCGGTCTGGGAAGTCCACCCTGGCGGGCTGGGTGAGGGTTGGCGTGCTGCCGCGGACGTCCGACCGCGCAGCGCTACTCTGGGGCCGCCTCGACGCGAAAGCGGGGAAGTCATGACGCTGATTGACCACGAGGCGGGCTGCGCGACGCTCGATGGTGCGCCGTTCTGCAACTGCGGGGTGCTCGAGGCCCTGACGAGACCGCTGCCGGCTCCCAAGCCGCCGCCTGGCGTTCACCCGACAGCCTTCATCCACCCCAGCGCACGGGTAGAGGGCGATGCTCGGTTGTCGCCGCCGACTAAGGCTCCTCGCTGGCGGCGCTGGCTAGACTGGCTTCGGCCGCCATCGGCCCCGAACGAACGCACGACCCCGCTCAAGACGGCGACCATCGGCGCCCGCACGAAGGTCTGGCAGTTCGCCAGCATCGGGGCCGGGACGGTGATCGGCGAGGACTGCTCGATCTGGCCCCACGTCATGCTCGACGGGCCGGTGTTCGGGGACCGCTGCAAGGTCGCCAGCTTCGTGGCCATGGGGGCGGGCTTTCGGATCGGAAACGACGTGTTCATCGGCCCCTCGGTCACCTTCGCCAACGACGTCTGGCCCCGGACAGATCAGACCGGCTGGGATGTCGGCAAGCTCCGAGACGGGAGCCTCGTCACCATCATCGTGGAGGACGGGGCGAGCATCGGGGCGAACGCGGTGGTCCTGCCGGGCGTGCGGATTGGCGCCGGCGCGATGGTGGCGGCCGGAGCGGTGTGCGGGGCCGACGTGCCCCCCGGCTGCCTGTTCAAGCGCAACGGCCAGATCGTGGAGATCAACCCAGCATGGACGAAACGAAGAATGCGAGCGGCGCGATGAAGGTTCGGATCGTTTCAACGGGCGGCACGGGCCACGGAACCCGTGTGATGGGCTCTGACGGCCGCGAGATCGACTGGATCACCGGCCTGACCTTCCGCGCCGATGTGGACGACATCACGCGAGCCGAGATCGAGTTCTCGGCGGTCGAGATCGACGCCGTCGCCGAGGCGAAGTTTTTGGTCCGCGGCAAGGAGGTGCGTCGCATCGAATACGCCGACGGGAGCGCCGACGAATTTCCGGCGTGATTGCCATCGCGACAAGGCCCGGTGGACGAAGAAGCGGATGCGGGCGGCGAGTTGAAACGGGTCTACCGGCAGCTCCGCAACCACACCGGCGGCGACACGCCAGAGGCGACGTTTCGGCGCCTGGTCGGCAAGCAGGCCGAGGCGCGGTTCATCGCCCCGGCGTCGGGACCGCTGGTCGTGCGCGAGGAAGTCTGGACCGCCGAGCAGCTCGAGCCGCTGTGGGGCGGCGTCTCGCCCGGCGAACCCTACGACGCCGACGAGCCCGTGGTGGTGTTCAGGGTGGGCGGGGTGGACATGCTGATCGACGGCCACAACCGCCGGGCCAAGCGGCTGCGCGAGGGCGGGACGCAACGGGTGCTCCTGGTGGAGCCGGCGGGGAAGGGGGCGCGCTAGTGCTGGTCGTCGCCACGCTTTTCTGGGAGGCCAACCGCCACAGCCGGGACTTCTCCTCGATGTACGACGAGTCCTGGGTCGAGAAGCTCTATCGCGGGTTCGCCCGCAACCTCACCCGGCCGTTCATGTTCGTCTGCTACACCGACCGTAAGCGGACGTTCGACGAGCCGATCCACCAACTGCAGATCAAGTCGCCCGAGCCGTCCTACGCGACCTGCATCGAGCCGTTCGAGCTATCCGAGCACAGGCCGATGATCCTTTGCGGTCTGGATACGGTGATCGTCGACAACATCGACCACCTGGCGGACTCGGCCGTGAAGCGCGCCGATCTTGGCCTGCCCCGCGACCCCTACCATCCGACCATCGCCTGCAACGGCTTCTGCCTGATCCCGAGCGGGTTCGAGCAAGTCGCGCACGAACACCGCGGCCAGAACGACATGGAGCACGTGCGCAGCTATCCGCACAGCTTCCTCGACGACGAGTTCCCGGGCGAAGTGGTGAGCTACAAGGGCCACGTCGAGAAGGGCGGCCTCGGCGACGCGCGCGTGGTCTACTTCCACGGCCTGAAGAAGCCGCACGAGCTGCAGCACCTTCCCTGGATCGGCGAACACTGGCGCTGAGCCGTGAACGTCCACGTCCGAACCGCCGTTCGCGGCTCTCAGGCGCTCCACCGCCTGCTGGCCTGCGATGACGTCCTCACGATCCTCGACGTCGGCTCAGGAACCGGAGAGCACGCAGAGCTGATGCGGGCCGCGGGCCGTGAAGTGACGACGGTCTCCTACGAGCCGCCGGCCGATCACGTCGGGGACTACCTCACGCTTCCGCCGCTCGGCCCGTTCGACGCGATCTGGGCGAGCCATGTGCTGGAGCATCAGCCCAACGTCGGGGCCTTCCTGCGGCGCTGCTTCGCCGATCTCAGGGACGGCGGGGTCCTGGCGGTCACCGTGCCGCCGGCCAAGGACGCCATCGTTGGCGGGCACCTGACCATCTGGAACGCCGGCCTGCTGCTCTACAACCTCGTCGTGGCCGGGTTCGACTGCAGCGAGGCCAGGGTATCGCCGAACTACGCCAGCGGGCCGGGCTACCCGCCCTACAACATCAGCGTCGTGGTGCGGAAGAAGGCGGCCGAGTTGCCCCCGCTCCGGTTCGACGCGGGCGACATCGACAGATTAGCCCGGTTTTTCCCCGTCGCCGTGCGCGAGGGCTTTGACGGGAGGCTCTCGCATGGCTGGTAGGGTCGCGTTGATCCTGGGCGGGGCGGCGTGCGTCTGGACCGACGTTGAGGCGGCGCTGGACCTTGGCGAATATCAGGCCGTCATCGCCTGCAACGACGTGATGGCGGTCTGGCCAGGCAAGCTGGACGCGCTCGTCACGCTACACCCGGACAAGGCCGGGCTTTGGCTAGAGCGGCGCCGTCGGAACGGCTTCCCCGATCCGGCCCGTATCGCCGGGCACACGAACAGCCTGAGCAGCGGGCGCATCCCGCCATGCGTGAAGGAGTTCGTCGAGTATCGGTTCCCGGGGCAGGAGGCGAGCGGCTCGTCCGGCCTGTTCGCGGTCAAGTACGCGCTCATGGATATCGGGGTCGAGCGGGCCGTGCTGTGCGGCGTCCCCATGTCCGTCGATGAGGCCCACTTCTACGACGCCAGGCCGTGGGGCGGGGCGATCCGCCACCGGAAGGGCTGGGAAGAGAGTTGGGAGCACACCAAGCACCGCGTTCGCAGCATGAGCGGCTGGACGATGAGCATGCTCGGTCGGCCGACGAGCGCCTGGATCGAGGGAGACGAAGAGGCATGACCGAGATCGTCTATGGCCAGTCCTGGCATCCTCTGTGCGAGGGCAGGATGTTTCGCAATCCGCGGTTCTTCGCCGGGCCCGTCGGCGGCGCGACCAAGGTCTTCCTGATCGGCGACTGGCCGAGCATCGCTGAGGCCTATCTGCGCAATGGCGTCGAGGTGGTGCTGCTGGCCGGCCCCGAGCCGCGCCGCCACCCACTGCTGGCGCCTCCGGGCCTGACGCCAAGCCTGCCGGACGACGAGCGCGACGCGATCTACATCCCCGAGGACTGGCGGGACCTCCCCTGGACCCGGCCGGCCAAGGATCGCGACCTCACCCTTCGGGGCCTGGCCGCGATGTTCTGCGACGCCCCGGTGCTGAACAAGGCGCAGGCGGTGGAGGCCATCGAGGGCGAGCTGCGGCGCCGCGACGGGGCGGGCGAGTAGCCCCGCCATGGCCCGCTGGAACTGGCCCCTGATCGGCGTGCTGGCGTTCTGCGTGGCCTGCTGGGCCGCGATCGCCTGGGTCGTCCGCCTGATCTTCGCCTGACCACCACGACCGACCGGGAGGCTGACGCATGTCGATGACCCGCGTCGGCGGTGCGACGGGCACAACCTCGGTCTCGATGCCATCGCACCAGGCGGGGGACCTGATCGTTGCCTTCGTCTTCCGCGACGGCTCGACTACGGCGCCCACCGTACCGTCAGGCTGGATCGAAGTCGCGACCGGCGCGGCGAACACGTGCTGGGGCGGGCTCTACTTCAAGATCGCCAACAGCTCGGGCGAGACGAGCGGCACTTGGACAAGCGCCAGCCGCATTTCGGTGGCCTGCTACCGGCCCGGCGGCACGCGGGGCCTCGGCATCGGCGCGGTCGCCACCGGCGGCGCGGCGAGCACGACGGTTTCCTATCCGGCCCTGACGATGGCGATCGAGGACGGTTCGTCCTGGGTCGGCGGGGCGGCCGGCCACCGCTCGACGAACACGAGCCTGGAAGACGCCCCCACCGGCATGACCAACGTCGCGGCGGCCTCTGGCGTCGATGGGACGGCGGAGACCGCCTTCCACGACACAGACGGCCCGGTCTCGTCGTGGAGCAACCAGAACGTCAGCGTCGGCGGCACGTCTTCGGGCTGGCGCTCGTTCGCGTTCGAGATCGTCCACCGCACGGTCTGGAACCCGCGGGACAAGGGGCCGGATGCGGTCCTTTCGAGCGCCAACACGATCATCGTTTCGACCGGCGGGGCGGGCAATCAATACGCTCGCGGCACGGTCGGCCGGCGGGCGGGCGATCATGTCATCCGCTTCACGATCGGCGGCAACAGCTACACGTTTGCGGGCGTCGCGACCCATGATGCGAGCCTGACCAGCAGCCCGAGCGGCGGCGGCAAGATCGGCTACCGGACCTCGACCCCTGAGGGCGGTTCGCCGGAAGGGCGCTTCTACACCGCAGACGGCGAGTACATCGGCGGCCTCCCGTTGGCGCAGCCGGGCGATGTGGTGGACATCTACATTTCCCGCAGCCTCGGGCGGATGTGGGTCGTCATCAACGGCACGCCGACGACCGGCAACCCGAGCGCCAAAACCGGCGGCTACGACATCACGACCAGCCTGACCGCGGGCGCTCCGCTGTTCCCAATCTCCGGCGGCGACAACGATTGGGGCTGGGGCTACGACGCGGCGGAAGTGACCATCGACGCCGGCCTTACCGGTGTCACCCTGCCGTCCGGCTGGGAGCCCTGGGACGGGATCGAGGCGGAAGGTGGCGACACCTACGACGAGAGCCTGTTCTTCGGCGTTGGGTTGGACGTCGGGCAGGCTGGCGCCGCGGTCGTGGATGGGGCCATCAATCTCGGCGCTCAAGCCGCGGTGAATAAGGCCGCGGCCCTGAACGCCGCAGCGGCGATCAGCCTGACAGCCCAGGCGGCCGTCTCCGGCGAAACGACGGCGGTCGTCGGCGGGGAATTGGCCCTTGGCGTTGCGGCTGCGGCTGCGGCGGTCGGCGGCGGGACGTTCGACGAGGCCATCGAACTCAGCGCGGCGCTGGACCTCTCGCCGGTCGCGCAGAAGGAAGTCGTCGGGGCGATCACCCTGGCCGCGGCGGTCTCGCAGACGAGCATCGGCGCCCTGACGGCCCAGGAAGCCCTGAATTTGGCCGTACAGGCCGGTTTTTCGCCCTCGGGGGCCATAGACGCCCAGGCGGTCGCCTCCCTGGCCGTAGCGGCTTCTCTGGCGTCTGCCGGAGGCACGGCGGCGCGGACCTTCGAGGAGACGCTGGCCTTCGGGGTCGTGGCCCAGGCCATCGCAGCCACCCAGCTCGACGCGGCGGGCGAGATCGACCTCGCCGTCGTGGCCGCAGCCGAGGCGCGGGCCAACGCGCAGCAGAACGTGGTCCTGGCGCTCGCCGCCAGCCTTCGTCAGGCCGTCGCTTCGGCGCTGGAGATCAGCGAGGCGCTGGACCTGAGCGTCGCGGTCTCGGCCGAGGCGTCGGGCGGCTTCGTCATCGAGGGCGCCATCAGCCTCGCCGCCGGCATGTCGGCCAAGGCTGCGAGCCTGGCGGTGCTGGAGGAAGGCTTGTCCTTCCGGGCCGCCTTCGACGCCGAAGCGGCTTCGGTGCTGACCGCCGACGAGGCGTTGGCCCTGGCGGTGCAGACGGCGGTGCAGGTCAGCACCCCGGCCGCCAACGTCATCGTCGGCGCTATCGAACTCGATGGCCGGATGAGCCGCACCGTCGCGCTCTCGGGCCTCCACAGCCCCACCAAGGCCCTCCGGGGCGTGATGCAGATCGCCGTCAGCCTCAGAGGCCGGCTCAACTAGGGGAAGCCCCACGATGAAGCAGATGATCGGAGCCGGCGTCAAAGCGTCCGGCGACGTCGAGGTCGCGCGCGGCGTGAGCCTCGGGGCCGTCGGCATGAGGTCGCTGTACCGCTTCGAGTGCGTCGGCCGCGACGGGCGGGTCAAATGGGTCGAGGAGATCCACAACCTCGTGGTCAACGAGGGCCTGAACGACCTCCTGACCCAGTACTTCAAGGGCTCGGACTACACGGCGGCCTGGTACGTCGGGCTCAAGGGCGCCGGCTCGGCCGACGCGGGCGATACGCTGGCCTCGCACTCGGGCTGGGCCGAGGTCACCGAATACGACGGCAACCGCAAGGCGCTGACGCTCGGCAGCGTCTCGAGCCAGGCCGTGGACAACAGCGGCAACAAGGCGGTGTTCGAGATCACCGACACCGTGACGGTCGCCGGCGGCTTCGTCTGCTCGGCCGCGACGGGCACCTCCGGCGTCCTCTATGGCGTCGCCGACTTCGCCAACTCGCGGGCGCTGGAGGACGGCGACACGCTCAACGTCACCGTCACCCTGGAAGCCGAGGCCGCGGCCTAAGCCCCGCCATGACCGACTTCAGCCTATATGCGGGGGACACCAAGTCCCTCGCGGTCGAGGTGAAGGATGACGCGGGCGATCCCGTCTCGCTGGACGGCGTGCAGAAGGTCCGCTGGCAACTCGGCAAGGCGCCGAACAAGGCGCCTCTGATCGAGAAGGCGCTGGGCGCTGGCCTGGCGGTGACCGACTCGGCGGGGGGCGCGTTCGTCGTCAGCCTCGACAGCGAGGACACCGAGACGCTGAAGCCCGGCGACTACTACCACGAGGCCGAGGTGATCGACGCCGATGACAACGTGTCCACGGTCCTCGCCGGCACGGTCACCATCCTGCCAACCCTGATCAAGCCGGAGGCGTGACATGGCTCTGACGGTCGAGGACGGGACCGGCAAGGCGGACGCCGACGCCTTCGTCTCGGTGGACGATTGCACGGCCTACTGCGCCGCCAACGGCCTGACCGCATGGGAGGACGGCGACGCCGACACCTGGGAGCCGGCGATCCGTCGCGCCACGTCCTGGCTCTCCACCGCCTTCACCTGGAAGGGCTATCGGACCAACGGGCGCTCCCAGGCGCTGGCGTGGCCGCGAACTGATGTCGAGGACGCCGAGGACGAGGCCGTCCCCTCCGATGAAATCCCGGTCGAGATCGTGCGAGCCTGCTGCGAGGCGGCGGTCTACGAGTTGGCGAACCCCGGTGCGCTCTCGCCGACGGTGACGCTGACCGATCGCATCCGCTCGGAACAGGTCGGAAGCCTGCGGGTCGAGTATCAGGCCGCCCCGACCACGGCGGACGCGGCCCGGCCGGTGCTGCTGAAGGTGCGGGAACTGGTCGGCGGGCTGGTGGCGGCGGGGTCGAACCCGCTGGTGGGGCGGACGCTGAGGGGATGAGCATGAGCGCCCCCGATCCGACGGCCGACAAATAGGGACGATGATGCAATGACGACCATCGCCTACCGGGACGGCGTGCTCGCGGCCGACACGCAAGTCAACAACGGCAGCGCCCGCGTCGGCACGGTGCAGAAGGTGCACCGGCGCGCGGACGGTCACATGGCGGCAGGCACTGGCGATTTCTCCTACACACAGCGATTTATTGCGTGGTTCCTGGGGGGTGAGGCCGGAGAGCCGCCGCTTCCGAAGCGCGGAGATGACGGGAATGACGAAGGGCAGGGGTTCATCTTCCGCCCAGACGGCAGGATCGTGTGCTTCGAGGGGACCGGCCCGAATGAGCTGACGGCGCCGTACTGGGCTCAGGGCTCCGGCCGCAACTTCGCTCTTGGCGCGATGGCGCACGGGGCATCAGCTGAGGAGGCGGTTCAGGCGGCTATGCGACATGACGTCTGGACGGGCGGAGAAATCACGGTGATTCACCAGTGATCGACATCGACGCGATTAACCTGGGTCGCCGAGAGGCCTTGCTGACTGACGGCTCTGTCGTGCCGATCACCAATCTGATCGACGCGGACGGCGACGATGCCGAAACGGCCGCGGCGGCGGTTGGCCTCGTCTGTGGTGTGGGTGGTCTGTGGTTCTTCGCGATGGTCAATGACTTCGCGAGCGCGGGGCCGAAGCAATGACCTTCGACTACGCCCGCACCAAGGCCGCCGCCGACCGTCTGCTGACCCGCTTCGGCCAGGCCGCGACCCTCAAGCGCCCGACCAGCTCGGGGCCCGCCTACGCGCCCGTCGAGGGCACGCCGACCAGCTACGCGGTGACCGTGGTGGTGCAGGACTTCGCCAACCGCGAGATCGACGGGACCCGGGTCCTCACCGGCGACAAGAAGGTCATGGTGGCGAAGGGCTCGCTGGCCATCGAACCGACCACCTCCGACACCCTGGTTATCGGCGGCGTGGATCATGCTATCGTGGAGGTCCGGCCGCTGAACCCAGGCGGGACGGTGATCTTCTATGAGGTGCAGGCGCGCCGGTGACCGACCACAAGGGACCGCTCCAACTCGCCACTGCGGCCTGGATCCAACTCCATGGCCTCACGCAGAGCTATCAGGCGGCGGTCCTTCGTGGCGCCCCGCAAGACGAGATCGAGCACATCCGCCGGGAGGCCCACGACGTGCTGGACAGCAATCTCGACCTGAACGGCCAGGCCGCTCAGGCGGTGCGCGACCTCCTCAACAACCGCTGACCCATGGCCTCCCGCGCTGAACTGGAGCGGCTCTATCAGGAGCTGCTGGACCGTCATGGCGCCGCGGTGGCCCGCGCCTTCATCGACGCTCTCGACGACCTGAGAACCGCCGCCGAGGTGCAGCGGGTGGTGGACGAGATCAAGGCCGGCAACATCCAGGGCGCGCTGGAAGCCCTGCACCTGGACCCGGCCGCCTACGGCCCGCTGGAAGACGCCATCGCCCGGACCTACGGCGAAGGTGGCCAGAGCGCGCTCCAGGCGCTTCCGAAGCGGGCGCCGGACGGAACCGCGCTGGTGATCCGCTTCCACGCCCGCAACCGCCGCGCCGAAGCCTGGCTCCGCACCCACTCCGCGGACCTCGTGACCCACATCATCGAGGAACAGCGCACCGCCGTCCGCCAGACGCTCACCGCGGGCATGGAGGCCGGCCGCAACCCGCGCGCCGTGGCCCTGGACATCGTGGGCCGGGTCAACCGGCTGACGGGCAAGCGGGAAGGGGGCATCCTGGGGCTCACGCCGAGCCAGGAGACCTTCGTGCGGTCGGCGCGGGCCGAACTCGCCAGCGGAGACCCCGAGGCCCTGCGCCACTACCTGACGCGCAACCGCCGGGACAAGCGGTTTGACCGGACGGTGGCCAAGGCGATCCGCGAGGAGAAGCCGGTCCCGCCGGAGATCGCGCGCAAGGCCGTCGACGCCTACACCCGCCGCCTCGAGGCGCTGCGGGGCGAGATGATCGGCCGCACGGAAGCCCTGTCGGCGCTGAACGCGGCCCAGTACGAGGCCCTGCGCCAGGCCGTCGAGAACGGCTCGCTGCAGGCCAATCAGATCAGGCGTGTTTGGCAGTCTGCGGGGGACGTCCGGGTCCGCCACACCCACCGGGCGCTCGACGGTGAGACCGCCGGACTCGATGAGGCCTTCGTGAGCCCGAGCGGGGCGCGGCTGCGCTTCCCGGGCGATCCGTCGGCCCCGGCGGCGGAGCGGATCGGCTGTCGGTGCTGGACCATGCCGCGGGTGGACTGGTTCGCGAACGTCAGCTGATCAGGCCTTACATGTGAGGGAGCGCCGACATGTCGCAAGGTGCCTTCGCAGCCCGGGTCGGGGCGTTCGCCAGCAAGACCAAGGAGCGGATGACTGCGGTTCGCAACGCGGCGGTTGAGCGGACCATCGAGGAGATGCAGACGCCGGTTGCCAAGGGCGGCCGGCTGCCGGTTGACACCGGGTTCCTACGAGCCTCGCTCCAGGTCACGACGGGCGCGCCGATCCCCGCGGTCCAGCCGAACCCGGGCGCGGGCGCCTTCAGCTACAGCGGCCAGCAGGTGGTCACGGTGCTCTCAGGCGCCCCGCTCGACGCGGTGATCTACGCCGCCTACGGGGCCGCCTATAGTGTTCACGTGAACTATGGCGCGAGAGGTGCGGCGCCAAGGAGATTTGTCGATTTGGCGGCTCAGAACTGGCCAAGAAACGTAGAAGACGCTGTTAAGGAGCTGGAGTTCAGACTAAGATAATCGCGGCATGAGGCGACGACTTCAACTAGACTGGCTCAGAGGGGAATACCTGTCAGGCCGCAGGATGGCGGAGATCGCCAAGGAGGCGGGGGTGGGTCGCGACGCCGTCCGTCGCGCAGTCCGCCGCCTCGGCTTGCCCATCCGGGACGAGAGGAGGGGGCGGCGCCTTCCGACGCGCCGCGCGCCGCTCCCGATGGAGGAGATAGAGCGGCTCTACGTGGCAGAGCTCTGGCCATCCCACAAACTCGCCGAGCGTTACGGGTGTCAGCCGTCGACGATACTTCGTCGCCTCCGAAAGTCAGGGGTGCCTATCCGGCACCACAACGACACGAAGCGAGGCCAGCCGGCGAGGAACCGGATCAACGTCGACACAGCCGCCGTTGTCAGCGCCTATCGGGCGGAGGGGGCGACGCTGGAAGCGGTGGCGGCCAGCTTTGGTGTCAGCCGTAGCGTCATTACGCGCGTCCTTAGGGAAGCCGGAGAGCCAGCCAAACCTCCCGCTCCAGGGCGCTACGCTGGAGCCAAGAACCCGCGATGGCGGGCCGACCTGACCCCTGAGGAACGCGAGAAGCGGCGGGATATGCACGCGCAGTCCAAGTGGCGCGAGAAGGTTTACGCCCGCGATGGCTTCGCCTGCCAGTGCTGCGGAGATGGCCGAGGCGGGAACCTTCACGCCCACCACATCGAGGCGCACGCAAAGAACAAGTCGGCGCGGTGGACGGTGTCGAACGGCGTCACGCTCTGCGGACCCTGCCATCGCGCCTACCATCGCGCCTGCGGCCTCGGCGAGCGCGTGAACCGGACCACCCTGTTGGCCTTCATCAGAACGCGGAGAGCGATGCTGGCCGCGGCTTAGGAGCGCTTATGGCTGCCATCGCCGACATCCAGCAGGCCCTGTTCGCCCGGGTCGCCACGCTGACGACCTCGCCGTCTCTCCCGGTGGCTTGGCCGGAGGTGAAGTTCACCCCGCCTGCCTCGGGCAAGTACCTGCGGGTGGACTTCTTCTCAAACCGCCCCCGCTGGGAAGGCATGGCCTCGGGCCGCGTCGACCAGGGGCTCCTGCAGATCACCGTCGTCTGGCCGAAGGGCAGGGGCCTCGACGCCCCGGCCCAGATCGCAGACGCCATCATCGCCCACTTCCCGCTGGCCCATGTGATGCGCCACGGCTCGGCCGCGGTGAAGGTGTCCGGCCAGCCGTGGGCGGCCTCTCCGCTTTCCGAGACCAAGCAGGTGCTGGTCCCGGTGACGATCCCCTGGATGGCTTAGCGGCCCGCTATACCAAGTAGTCTGTCCCAACAACACAAGTAACGAAGCCCTCTAGCTACTGCTTGGGGGTCTTTCATGCCCTGGCGCGCGCCTTGGGCAAGCGCACCACTATTGTCATGAAAGGAGCTCCCCTTGAGCATCGCAGCTACCTCGGGCGCGAAGATCTACATCAGCGCTTCGGGCGCCGTCCCGACCGCCAACTCGACGGCGGCCGACGCCTCGGACTACGCCGCCCTGACCTATGTCGAAATCGGCGACGTCGAGAGCGTCAGCGAGTTCGGCGACCAGGCGCAGACCATCACCGCCCAGACCCTCGCCGACGCCCGGGTCCGCAAGCGGAAGGGGGTGCGCGACGCCGGCGACATCACCATCACCGTCCTGAACAACCCGCTCGACAACGGGCAGAAGGCGATGGTGGCGGCCGAGGCCACCGAGTTCACCTACGCATTCAAGGTGGTGCTGGCCGACGGCGCCGACAGCAACGACACCGACAGCGTGTTCTACTTCCGCGCCCTGGTCTCTTCGGCCCGGCTCTCGGGCCTGCAGCCGAACGAGATCATCAAGCGGACCTTCGTCGCCCTGATCGACAGCGCGATCGTCGAGGTCCCGTCCGCGGCGGTCTCCGGCCCGTAAGCCCAGCTTCAGAGGGCGGAGCCAACCGCCCCCGATCTTCTCTCACCCTCAACTCAACGGTCGGGTCGCACCCGGCTGCCTTTTAAGGCGAACCCATGGACATCCTCGCGCAATTCGACACCGTCTCCAGCGCCAACACCGGCGCCAAGCTGGAGCTGACCGACGCCAACGGCGCGGCCGTGCTCAAGGCGGACGGAACCCCGCTCACCATCACCCTGCTCGGCAAGGACTCCGACGTCTGGGTGAAGGCCGAGAACGCCGCCCGCAACCGCCGGCTGGCGCAGGGCCCGCGTATGAAGCTCACCGCCGAGGCGCTGGAGAGCGAGGCCATCGCGGCGCTCGCCAAGGTCACCACGGCCTGGGACTTCGATGAGCCCTGCACCTACGAGGCGGCCGTGCGCCTCTACACCCGCTACCCGCTGATCCGGGAGCAGGTCGACGTGTTCGTCGGCGATCGGGCCAATTTTACGAAGGCCTCGCCGACGAGCTGATCGCTTACGTCGAGGCGGTCTACGCCAAGGGGCGGAAGCAGGAGCCTCCGCCCTTTCCCTTCGAGCTCGAGCACGTCTGGGATTGGTTCTCGAAGCTGTCCCGCCGGCGCCAGGCCGGCATGGACATCAACCCGATCACCTACGCCGAGCTCGACGCCTTCTGCCGAAGGATGCTGATCGAGCCCTCGGTGTGGGAGGCGGACCTGATCATGCGGCTGGACGATGCGGCCCTATCCGCGATGCGGGGCGGGTCCAGGCCGGCGCCGAAGCCCACCGATCCCCCCGAAGCGGTCCCGGTCGAGAACGTCTCCGGCCTCAAGGCCCTGTTCAGGGGGCTGGCGGTGAAGAAGGCGGGGAAGCGGTAGGGCATCGGTAGGCCACGCCCATCTGGACACTTCCCATCATGCCGGTGTCGGATTTGAGGAGGTGAAGATGGGTGGCGCCCAAGGCGGCCGCACGACGCTTCAGTTTCTCCAGCGAGCGCCTGTGGCCTGCGCCCGCCAACAGGCCACCGAGCGACGAGCCGGAGCTGACTTCGCCTAGACGCTCGCATCCAGACACCTGGCTTGCTTCGGCTACCAGCGCCACGTCATCGGCCCCGGCCGTCGACGGCGCAAGCACGGCGAGCGCCAGGCCAACCCCCACCATCCACTTCATCCGCTCTGCTCCTCCCAGCCTGAGGCGCCGACGCTACCACAACCCAAGGAGGCGCGCGAATGACCGACCTTGTAGCGCTTGGCCTCCGGTTTGAGACGCAGGGCGCCGAACGCGCCGAGAAGGCGCTCGACGGCATCGCCCAGAAGGCGGATCGGGCCGAGCGCGCGACCGATGGCCTGGCCGGCGGATCCCGACGTCTCGGCGGCGCGACCATGCAGATGCTGGCGTCCATCGAGCGGGCGGTTCAGGAGCTCGTACAGCTCCAGCGGGCGCAACAGCAGTTCACCATCGGCCTGGCGGAAGGGGCCGCGGCGGCGGTGCGCGAGGCGCGGGCGTTGAACACGGCCTCGGGCGCGATGAACACCTACGGCGCCAGCGCGACGAGGGCGGCGGCGGCGCAGAACGTCGTGGCGGTCAGCAGTCGGCGCGCGGCGGCCGGGACGGGCCTCGCCGGGCACGAGATGCTGAACTTCAGCCGGCAGATGTCGGACGTCGGCATGATGCTGGCGCTCGGGCAGTCGCCCTTCATGGTGCTTCTTCAACAGGGGCCGCAGGTCGCCGACATTTTCCAGACGGCGAAGATGCGCGGGGTCTCGTTCGGCCAGGCCATGGGGTCCGTGTTCGGCGCTATTCGGCCGTTCGTCCCGCTGCTCGTCGGCGTTGGCACGGCGGCCGCGGCAGCGTTCGGCGGCGCGGCGCTCGCGGCACGAGCCGTCAACAAGGACGTCGGCGACCTCTCCAAGGGGCTCGGCCTCACCGAGGCGCAGATGAAGCGCCTGAAGGAGGAGGGCGTGAACACCGGCGTCACCATCGGCGACGTGTTCCGCGGGACCTTCACCTACATCGCCGGCGCCGTCGGAAAGACCCTGGAGCCCGTCGCCAAGTGGTTCTCCAAGCTGTTCGACGACATGACCCGTTGGGCGGTGGCCGGGGTCAAGGGAATCGTCGGCGCGCTGGTCGGTGGCTTCTACGCGATCAGGGCGATCTGGAAGCAGCTCCCGGCCGTGATGGGCGACCTCGCCGTCTCCGCCGCCAACGCCGTGATCAACGCCGTAGAGCGGATGATCAACCGAGCCATCGATGGCTACAACAAAGTGCTGCCGATCATTAAGGCGCTGATGCTCGCGACGGGCAACGTCGGCGGCGCGCTAGGCTTGCGCGAAGGCAAGCACGTCAACTGGGGCGACATCCAAAACCGCAACGCCGGGGCGGCCTCTGCGGCGCGGGACGTCGGCGCTGCGGCATACAAGGAAGGCCAGGAGGCCGGCGAGGGCTGGGTCGACGGCGTCGGCAAGGGCCTGAAAGACGCCTGGCTGAAGGCCGCCGAGGACCGGATCAAGGCGGCGGCGGGCGACGCCGGGGCGGGTCGCAAGGCCCGCGAGCGCGCCGGTCCCAAGGGCCCCTCCGCCGAGGACATGGCCGAGCAGTTCGCCCAGCGCCGCGCCGACATCGAGCGCCAGATCGAGCAGGCGAAGATGGAGGAGTTGCAGGCGCAACTCGCGCTCACTCACGGAATCAGCGAGCGGGCTGCGATCGAGAGCGAGATCGCCCGCCAGCAGGCCGCCGTAAAGGCCGCGCAACTGAAGGCCCAGCTGGAGCGGATCAAGAACGACGACAAGCTGACCGATGCGGCCAAGCAGGAGCTCGCGGCGATGCTCCTGGGGGTCGCGATCCGCCAGGGCAACGTCGCCCGCATGCAGCAGCGGGCCATCGCCGAAGCCAAGGTGGACGCAGAGCGGAAGCAGAGCCTGGACATCGCCAACGGCCAGCGTGAAGCGGAAATCGCTCTGCTGCAGTCTCAGATGGAGCTTGCGAAGGGCTATTTCGCCCGGCGTGAGCTGGCCCTGAAGATCCTCGAAACCCAGCAACTCATCCGGCGGGCCAACCTGGAGGAGGCGAGGCACTCCAAGGATGCCGCCGTCGCGGCAAAGGCGCGAGCGGAGCTGGAAACGCTCGATGAGCGCGAGCGCAACGAGCGCAAGGCGGCCGAAGGGACGGTCGTCGACGCTTACGAAGCGCTGTCGCGCGAACTGAACGACGTGGTGGCGGCCGTTCGCGCCCATGACTGGGTGGCGCTCTTCAGGAGCTTGGCGGACGCGATCACTGACCTGAAGGCCGCGTGGAACGCCAAGACCCCGGACGGAAAAACCGACTGGAGCAGCCGGGTGAGCGCGGTGTCCAGCGTCGCGGGTATGGCGGGCCAGGCGATCGGCGGCACGGCCGGCGCGGCCATCTCTGGCGCGGCCAGTGGGGCGATGGCCGGCTTCACCGTCGGGGGCCCGGTGGGCGCGGCGATCGGCGCCGTGCTCGGCGGCATCTTCGGCGGCATCAGCGGCAGCAAGGCCGAGAAGGCCCGCAAAGCCGAAGAGGAGCGCCAGCGTCAGGCTGAACGCGCCCGCCGCGCCGAGGAAGTCGCCCGCCAGGCCCGCGAACTGGAAGTGGCGCTGGCCGAGGCCACCGGCGACGTGTTGGGCGCCCTGAACCTTCAGCGGAAGGCCTTCATGGAGGGCATCGCCGAGGAGAACCGCGCCCTGGCCGAGCAGGTCTACGCTCTGCAACAGGCCAAGCAGGCCCAGGAGGCGTACAACCAGCTGTTCCTCACCGAACAGGAGCGGCTCGTCCAGACGGCCGCGGAACTCGGCGACGGCTTCAAGTCGCTCGGCCTGAACTCCGTCACCTCGATGGAAGAGTTCAAACAACTCGCCGACTCCATCGACCGCACCACGTCGGCCGGCCAGCAACTGTTCGCCGGCCTCATGGCGTTGGGCCCGGCGTTCGCGCAGGTGGCGGGCTTCATCGGCTCGCTCCAGGGCGCCGCGGCGTCTCTCACGCCCTTCCAGGCCGCGCAGGGCGCCGTGTCCGCGGCCGAGGCCAAGGTCGAGGCGGCCCGGCAGGCCCTCCAGCGCGCGATTCAGGCCGAGGTGCAGGCCAACAGCGAGGCCGCCCAGGCCGCGCAGACACTCGCCCAGCGGTTCCGGGCCGTCGCGGACAGCCTCGCCACTTACGGCCGGAGACTGGCGGAAAGCGCGAACCTTCTGGACCCGAGGCAGGCGCTGGCCCGCACCCGCGCAGACTTCAACCGCGTCGCGGGAAGCCGCGACCCCGAGGTGCTGGCGCAGATGCAGGCGGTGGCTGATCCGTTCCTTGAAGCGGCGCGCCGAGCGGCCCCGGATGCCGCCACGTATGCCCGCGAACTGGCGAAGGTCCGCGTGGCCGTCGATCAGGCCCAACGGTTCGCCAGCAAGGAGGCGTCGGCGGCCGAGGCGACCGCGGCTCAACTGCGAGCCGCGAACGACAACCTCCAGCGGGTCGACGAGAGCGTCCTTTCGGTCGCGGAGGCGCAGCGGCAGCTTGCCGATGCGGAGGCCGAGTTGGTCGCGGCTCAGGCTGTGTTCGAGAGCGAACAGATCAAGCTGCTACAGCAGATCAGGGACGCCCTCACCAACGGCGGGGGCACGCCCGGCGCTGCGAACGACAATGTGTGGACCGCGACGGGCTACCTGGCGAAGAACGCCGACGTGAAGGCCCACTGGGATCAAGGCATCCCGCAGAAGCACGGCTTCACGAACGAGCACGAGTGGGCCTGGGCGCACTGGATCGGCATTGGCCGGGACGTCGAAAAGCGCTCGTTCGCGACCGGTGGATCGTTCACGGTCGGCGGCGTCGGCGGGCCGGACAGCCAGTTCATGCCGCTCTGGCTCACCCCGGGCGAGCAGGTGGACGTCCGCCGACCCGGCGACGGGGCCGAGCTGCAGGCTGAAGTCCGTCAACTCCGCGAACAGGTCCGGGAACTGGGCGTGAGCCTCAACGCCGCCCTGGCATCCGTCGCCCAGCACACCGGGAAGATGGCCCGCAAGCTGGAGAGCTTCGAAGATCAGGGGATGCCGGTTCGCGGGGCTACTCCGGGCGCTCCGGTGCAGACGGAGGTTGCGGCATGAAGGTGATCCGCCCGATGCGCGTCGACGATGCCGCGCTGGTGTCTTCCGACGTGCCTGAGACCGAGCATGCGGCGTGGAGCTCTGTAACCGCCTACGATGCCGCCGATCGGGCGATCAAGGCGCACCGCATCTGGGAAAGCGTCCAGGGGGCGAACACCAACCACGACCCCGTCACCGACGATGGGACGTGGTGGATCGAGATCGGACCGACGAACCGCTGGGCGATGTTCGACGAGATCGTGCAGACACAGACCACGCAGGCCGACAGCGTGAGCGTCCAGCTTCAGGCGGTGGGCCGGATCGACACCGTCGCGATGCTGAACATCGCCGCGACCTCCGCTCTGGTGAGGATGACGGACAGCATCGACGGCGTGGTCTACGAGGAAACCTTCGGGCTCGTCTCTACGGAAGGCATTGTGGACTGGAGCGCCTACTTCTTCGAGCCCATCGCCCGGAAGACCGACCTGATCGTGCAGGGCCTCCCGCCTTATGCCAACGCCCTTCTGGACGTCGAGCTGACGCAGACCGGCGGCACGGTGAAATGCGGGGTGCTCATCCCAGGCTTCTCAAGAACGATCGGCACGACGCTGGCCGGGGCTGGTGTTGGGATCAGGGACTATTCCACGAAGGAGACCGATGACTTCGGGCGCGCCTTTGTGGTCGAGCGGGCGTTCGCCAAGCGCGCGACGTTTCAAGTTCTCGTCGACAACGCGATGGTGGATGGCTTGCAGACGCTACTCGCCACCTACCGGGCCACGCCCATCCTATACGTCGGTTCTGAGCGGTTCGCGGCCACCGCCCTCTATGGCTTCTACAAGGACTTCGGGATCGACATCGCCTATCCCGAGCACGCCTTGTGCAGCCTGGAGATCGAGGCGCTGACCTAGCGCCTACCTCACCCCGCTCAACCAGCAAAAAACCCACGACACAGGAGGCGAGCCGCATGGCTGTGACGCCCGTTACGCCGATTGACGCCCTGCCGTCAGCTCCATCCCGAGGCCAAAGCCCGGACTCGTTCTCGACGGACGCCGACGCCTTCCTGGGCGCACTGCCGGCGTTCGGGACACAGCTGAACGCGGCGGCGCAGGCCACCGAGGCCAACGCCCAGGCGGCCGA
>Ga0172382_10000783_pt1 | contig 58732 bp, 55 predicted proteins | sample Leawel138RmetaG_FD_122245 | JGI IMG/M metagenome (GOLD analysis project Ga0172382, IMG submission 122245) | Leachate microbial communities from a municipal landfill in Southern Ontario, Canada - Leachate well 138R metaG | ecosystem: Engineered > Solid waste > Landfill > Unclassified | place...
CGAGCTCGTAACACCCATCGCACTTGAAAAGGAACTGAGGTTTGCCATCCGCGAGGGCGGCAAGACGGTCGGTGCCGGCGTCGTCACCGAGATAATTGAATAAAGGGGAATTACAATGCGGCAACTTGTTATATTGGCCTGCGGGGAATGCAAGAGGCGGAATTACACGACGACAAAGAACAAACAGAAGACCCCCGACCGGCTTGAACTGAAAAAGTACTGCTACGCCTGCAGGAAGCATACAAGTCATAAGGAGACGAAATAGCATATACAAAAGGCCAGTAGCTCTAACGGATAGAGCACCGGACTCCAAATCCGGGTGTTGGGGGTTCGAATCCCTCCTGGCCTGTTAAATTTATGGTGACCAATGGATTTCAAAGAGAAACTTGAACCGGTAAAAGATTATTTCCGTGAAGTGTATCACGAAGGTAAAAGGGTTACCTGGCCATCACGCAAGGATGCCATGAAAGGGACATACATTGTGCTCATAACTGTGGTTATCGCAGCCCTTTTTCTCGGCATAGTCGATATAGGCCTGTCAAAGATCATACAGGCCCTCATACGATAAGGAACGACGGAAAATTAGAATGGAAAAGAAATGGTACGTGGTCCACACCTATTCGGGATACGAACAAAAAGTAAAGGAGATGTTGGAAGAGAACATCAAGATGATGAAAATGGAGGATTATTTCGGAGATATCATAGTCCCGTCCGAGATCATCATGGAGAAGGTCAAGGGGCAGGTGAAGAAGTCTCAAAGAACGGTCTTCCCGGGCTATATCATAGTGAACATGGTTATGAACGACACGACCTGGCATTTTGTACGGAATACCCCGAAAGTGACAGGGTTTGTCGGATACGACAAGATGAATCCTCCGGCCCTTCCTGAAAAAGAGGTCAGCGATATTATTAATGCGATCCAGGAAGGCAAAGGAAAGATTAAACCTAAGATCAGGTTCGAAAAAGGTGACGGCATTAAGGTCACAGAGGGACCTTTCACCAATTTTACCGGCAATGTCGAGGAGATAAAACCGGAAAAAGGCAAGGTTAAGGTCCTCCTGAACATCTTTGGCAGGACAACCCCCGTTGAACTTGATTTTATACAGATAGAGAAAATTTGAAGGAGCATAAGAAATGGCAAAGAAAGTTATCGCATTGGTAAAACTCCAGCTGCAGGCGGGCCAGGCCACACCGTCACCGCCCGTTGGTCCTGCTCTTGGTCAGCATGGGGTTAATATCATGGAGTTCTGCAAGGCCTTTAACGAAAGGACGAAGAACCAGGAAGGCACCATTATCCCGGCGTTGATCACGATATTTTCTGACAGGACCTTTACCTTTATTACGAAGACCCCACCTGTGTCATTTCTTATCAAAAAGGCAGCAAAACTGGCAAAAGGCGCCAATGCTCCAAAAAAGGAAACAGTTGGATCGATAACCAGATCTTCAGTAAAAGAGATCGCCCAGCTTAAAATGGTCGACCTCAATGCAAAGGATATGGACGGCGCGATAAAGATCATCGAAGGCTCCGTGCGCAGCATGGGTCTCGAGGTCGTAGAAGGATAGCAATTCAAGCGTCTGGTACGTTCACGACAGCGTGCTGGCGCATTAATATGAGGTGATTCAATGGCACTTGCAAAAAAATATGTCGAAGCGAGAAAGAAGATCGATCGCGAAAAACGTTACGAGATGGACGAAGCACTTGATCTGCTGCCCCAGATTTGTTTTGCGAAATTTGACGAAACCGTCGAACTTGCGCTGCGGCTGGGCGTCGACCCGCGTCACGCGGACCAGATGGTGCGTGGTTCGGTAGCACTTCCCCATGGCTTGGGCAAAACGGTCCGGGTCTTGGTCTTCGCGAAAGGCGAAAAAGAGAAAGAGGCCCAGGAATCCGGTGCGGACGTGGTCGGAGCCGAGGATCTCATCGAAAAGATCCAAAAAGGATGGATGGAGTTCGATAAGGCGATCGCAACCCCCGATGTCATGGGCATGGTAAGTAAACTGGGTAAGATCCTTGGGCCCCGGGGCCTTATGCCCAACCCGAAAGTCGGTACTGTTACTTTCGATATAGCGAAAACGGTCAAGGAAATGAAGGCCGGTCGCGTAGAATTCCGGGTTGACAAGGCAGGAAACCTCCATGTGCCCGTAGGAAAGATTAGTTTTGGGAAAGAGAAGCTCCTTGAAAATCTCAATTCACTCCTCGATGCGGTTATCAGGCTAAAACCACCGACAAGCAAAGGAACGTATGTAAAAGGAATGGCGATCAGTACCACCATGAGCCCGGGTATCAAAGTCGATCCTTCTTATGCGCGAAACTTGGCGAAATAGGGTAAAGGTCAGAGAAAGCAGGTGTGATGCCGTCAATGGCATCATTTAAGCGTTTGAACGGCCTGCCGAGGCTTTTCGTAGCATGGTCTCTCCCCTGACTTTCCATACATATTCCAGAGAAAGGAGGGATAAAAACCATTGGAACGGCAAAAGAAAACACTGGTTGTTGAAGAATTAGGGTCGAAACTGAAAGAGCTCGACTGCCTTTTTCTCGCGGACTACAGCGGTATGAATGTAGCCCAGGTTACGAAACTGAGACGAGAGCTACGCAATGTTGGCACGGACTTCACCGTCGTCAAGAACACTCTTCTCAGGATCGCATCGAAAGGAACGAAGGCAGAAGCTCTTTACGACATGTTCGACGGTCCTAACGCGATCATTTGCACCAATGCGGACCCGATCGGTCCCGCCAGGGTGATTGCCGGACTGGCCAAAGAGATGCCGAACCTTAAGATGAAGGCGGGGTATATCGGTAATCGTACGATTACCGCGGAAGAGATCCAGAAACTCTCGACTCTTCCGTCACGGGATATCCTGCTCGGTAAGCTGGTCGGGCTTCTCAAGGCTCAGCCTAGCCGTCTCGTCTATGCCTTGTCAGGAAATCTGAACAAGCTCATGCTCGTTTTGAATTCCATCAAGGCCCAAAAAGAACAAGCATAAAAGGAGGATACAAATACATGGCAATTTCACGTGAAGAAGTTATTCAGTTTATCGAGAATATGACCGTCCTCGAACTCTCCGAATTCGTAAAGGAATTGGAAGATAAGTTTGGCGTACAGGCAGCGATGCCGATGATGGCCGCGGCACCGGGCGCAGGTGCGGCCGCAGCGGCAGGATCTGCAGCGGAAGCCGCAGAAGAGAAGACTGAATTTAACGTAACATTGACCGGCTATGAAGCTGAGAAGAAGATCCAGGTCATCAAGGTTGTCCGTGCAATTACCGGCCTCGGACTCAAGGAAGCCAAAGATCTCGTAGAAGGAGTACCTAAAGCGGTTAAAGAAGCTGTATCCAAAGACGAAGCTGCCAATATCAAAAAACAGCTTGAAGAAGTCAGCGGACAGGTTAAGGTTGATTAAACAGAAGATTGTTGTACAAAGCAGGGGTCCAGTGCTGATAGGTAAGGCTCGCACTGGATCCCTGTCTTTACGCTTTCAACACCCAAATGAGGTGAGATAAATTTATGAAAGAAACTTTCAGTAACAGGATATTCCGGAAAAATTACGGAAAGATCAAAGAGGTTCTCGAGATACCTAACCTTATCGAGATCCAACTTGATTCGTATGAGAAATTTTTGCAGAAAGATATTCCCAACGACAAGAGGGACGCAATAGGCCTTCAGGCCGTTTTTAACAGTGTTTTTCCGATCAGGGATGCGCACGACACGACGACCCTAGAATTCGTCAAATACGATATGGGCGAACCCAAGAATTCGGAGGAAGAATGCATCGTTAGAGGGCTTACGTTCGCGGCGCCGATGAAGGTCACGATCAGGCTTGTCGTATGGAATATTGACCCCGACACGAAAGCAAAGGACATACGCGCCGTCAAGGAACAGGATGTGTATTTCGGTGAGATACCGCTTATGACGGAGCGCGGCACTTTTATCATAAATGGCACGGAGCGTGTTATCGTCAGCCAGCTCCATCGTTCACCCGGCGTCTACTTTGACACCGATCAGACCAAGACCACCATAGGCGGCAGCCTTTCATATACAGCGCGCGTTATACCCTATCGAGGTTCATGGCTTGACTTTGAGTTTGACCATAAAGAACTCGTTTATGTGAGGATCGACAAAAAGAAGAAAATACCCGTTACCCTGTTTCTCAAGGCACTGGGTTATTCGGAAAAAGAGATCCTCGATTATTTCTACGAAAAAGAGACAATAGTCGTAAAGGATGGAAAATTATTCAAAGAAACACCGCTTGCATTGCTCGTTGGCCAGAAAGCGCCCTCGGATATCGTCAACGAGAAAACAAACGAGGTCTTGGTCAAAAAGCATAAAAAGATCACAAAAGCGGTGATCAGGAAGATGGAACAGGCCGATATAAATGAGATACCTATCGAAGAAGAGGATCTTGTCGGCAAGATCACATCCAGTGAGATCATCGACCCGAAAACAAAAGAGGTCCTGATAGGAATAAACAAAGAGATCACGGCGGACGATCTCGAAACGCTCATCGATAAAAAGGTGAAAAACTTCGAGGTGCTTTTCATAGACAATCTCAACGTAAGCCCGTCGCTTCGTAGCACTTTGAACATAGACAAGGTCTCGACGAAGGACGAAGCGCTCATAGAGATATATCGGAAACTGCGCCCCGGCGATCCGCCGACCATAGAATTTGCGGAAACCCTTATACAGAACATGTTCTTCAGCCCGGAGAGATATGACCTGTCGCGCGTCGGCAGGCTCAAAATAAATCACCGCCTCGATATCGATGTCGCCTTGGATGTGACGATCCTGCGGCGCGAAGATATAATCGAGGTCGTACGTCAGCTCCTCAAGCTCAAGGATGCCCGCGGTCCTGGCGATGATATCGACCACCTCGGCAACAGAAGGGTCCGTACAGTTGGAGAGCTTCTCGAAAACCAGTTCAGGATGGGCCTCGTGCGCATGGAGCGGGCCATAAAGGAAAGGTTGACCTTTCCCGAGATGGAAACGCTCATGCCCCACGACCTTGTAAACCCGAAGCCCGTCGCGACCGCAGTCAAAGATTTCTTTGCAAGCAGTCAGCTGTCACAGTTCATGGACCAGACCAACCCCTTGAGCGAAATTACGCATAAACGCAGACTGTCCGCTTTGGGCCCAGGCGGTTTGACACGCGAAAGGGCGGGTTTTGAGGTCCGCGATGTACATCCGACGCACTATGGCAGGATATGCCCGATCGAGACCCCTGAAGGCCCCAACATCGGCCTCATCGCATCCCTGTCGACCTTTGCAAAGGTGAATGAGTTTGGATTTATAGAGTCACCCTATCGCCAGGTGATCGATAAGAAAGTTACCGATAACGTCAAGTATTTGAGTGCCATGGAAGAAGAGCAATATTATATCGCTCAGGCCAATGCGCCTATGGATAAGGATGGTAAGCTGATCGGCGAGTTGATACCTGCCCAGAAAGCCGGAAGTGTTTTTCTTGTCAGCCCCTATCAAGTCCATTACATGGATGTCTCCCCGAAACAGCTCGTCAGCGCATCTGCCGCATTGATACCATTTCTCGAACACGATGATGCCAACAGGGCCCTTATGGGCTCGAACATGCAACGCCAGGCAGTACCGCTCGTCACTACCGAAGCCCCCATAATCGGCACCGGCATGGAACGGGTTGTCGGAAGAGACTCGCGGGTAACTATCATGGCGAGGCACGATGGCGTAATAGAAAGCGTTGACGCTAGCAGGATCATTCTCAAATATGAGGAAAAAAAAGGCCATGAAGAGACATCGACCAGGATCGATGTCTATAAATTGCTCAAGTTCCGGCGTTCGAACCAGGACACGTGTATCAATCAGCGTGTTATTGTCAAGGAAGGAGATTTCGTAAAGAAAGGCGATGTCCTTGCCGACGGTCCTTCGACAGACAGGGGGGAACTGGCACTGGGAAAGAATGTCATCGTCGCCTTTATGCCGTGGAGGGGGTATAACTACGAGGATTCAGTCCTCATCAATGAACGTCTTGTGAAAGAAGATATCTTCACGTCGATCCATATTGAGGAACTTGAATGTGTGGTCCGCGATACAAAACTGGGAAAAGAAGAAGTGACACGGGATATCCCGAACGTCGGCGATGATGCCCTGAAGGATCTCGACGAAAGCGGTATCGTAAGGATCGGTGCTACGGTCAAACCAAGCGACATACTTGTGGGCAAGGTGACTCCGAAAGGCGAAACACAGCTTACCCCCGAGGAAAAATTGCTCAGGGCCATATTCGGCGAAAAGGCGGGTGACGTCAAGGATACGAGCCTCAGGGTGCCTCATGGTATAGAGGGTATCATTATCGATGTCAAAGTCCTTTCGCGAAGAGGCATTGATAAGGATGACCGCAGCCGCGACATAGAAGATAAAGAGATATCGAATATCCTGAAGGATCAGGAAGATCAGATAAGGATTATCCTCGAAAGCAAAAAGATAAAGATCGCAGAACTCCTCGAAGGTAAAACTGCCCCGTCCGATATCAAGGATGGCAAAGGCAAGGTAGTTGTTAAGAAGGGAGAGGCTTTGACACAGGGCAAGGTGGTCTCGCTGAGCTTCGACAGACTCCAGGAGATAGATTTCGGTGATCATGAGCTCGAATCACGGATACGGAAGCTCGTCGAAAACAAAGAAAACCAGGTTGAGCTCATTCATATTATCTATGAAGACAAGATAAACAAGATCAAGAAAGGCGATGAATTGCCGCCGGGCGTTATTAAAACGATCAAGGTATACGTTGCCATGAAGCGTAAAGTTGCGGTTGGCGATAAGATATCGGGACGCCATGGGAACAAAGGTATTGTTTCGGTCATCCTGCCGGAAGAAGATATGCCTTTTACCGAAGACGGCACGCCGATAGACATCGTTCTCAATCCTCTCGGTGTCCCTTCCCGAATGAATGCAGGCCAGATCCTCGAGACGCACCTTGGATGGGCCGCCAAGGAAATGGGGAAGCGCATCGGCGAAATGGTTGACGGTTACTATAAGAAGACAAACGATGCGCAGGCTTTGAAAAAACTCTTGAAAAAGACCTTTTCCAATAACGAGCTCAAAGGGGTCATCGACCGCCTTGAAGATGACGAACTGGCATCGATAGCACAAGCCATGAAAAACGGTGTGAACATTGCCGTGCCTGTTTTTGACAGCGCAAAAGAGGAAGAGATCAGGGAATTTTTCCGGATGGCGGGACTGGCCGACTCGCGTCAGACAACCCTTTATGACGGCAGGACCGGTGAAGCCTTCCATCACAATATCACGATTGGCAACATGTATTTCCTCAAACTCCACCACCTGGTCGACGACAAGATTCACGCCCGGTCGATCGGGCCGTATTCTCTTGTTACCCAGCAGCCGCTCGGCGGTAAGGCGCAGTTCGGCGGCCAGAGACTTGGTGAGATGGAAGTGTGGGCCCTTGAAGGCTACGGGGCCGCCTATTCCCTCCAGGAATTCCTGACGATAAAGTCGGACGATGTCAATGGAAGGATCAGGGCATACGAAGCGATCGTCAAGGGCGAGGATGTTCTCGAGCCCAACCTGCCGGAATCCTTTAACGTTCTCGTTAAAGAACTCCAGGGCCTGTGCATTGACGTTGAGCTTCTCAAAGAAGAGTAACAAGGAGGAAAACCTTGGAAGAATATTTTAAATCAGACAAGCAACGCGACCCTTTAAGCTACATGGCGATCAAGATCTCTCTTGCATCACCGGAACTTATCGAAAAATGGTCGTACGGGGAAGTAAAAAAACCGGAAACGATAAATTACAGGACATTCAAGCCCGAAAGGGACGGCCTCTTCTGCGCGAAGATATTTGGCCCGGTTAAGGACTACGAATGTATCTGCGGAAAATATAAACGGATGAAACACCGTGGCATTATTTGTGAAAAATGCGGTGTCGAGGTGATCCAGTCCAAGGTACGCCGCGAACGTATGGGTCATATCAAGCTTGCATGCCCCGTCGCGCATATCTGGTTCCTGAAGAGTATGCCAAGCAAGATAGGCACCCTCCTTGAATTAACGATAAAAGAGGTTGAACGGGTTCTGTATTTCGAGATGTATATCGTTATCGAACCCGGGGATTCATCCTACAGCTTCTGCGAGATCATCAGCGAAGAGAAATACATTGAAGCAAAGGAAAAATACGGCGAGAGTTTTGTCAGCGGCATAGGAGCCGAGGCGATCCGGGAATGCCTCAAAAAGATCAACGTCGATGAGCTGGGGAAGACGCTGCGTATCGACATGCGCGACACCTCGAGCGACGCCAAGAAGAAAAAGATCGCGCGGCGTCTCAAGGTCGTGGACGCGTTCAAGGTGTCCGGGGTCAGGCCCGAATGGATGATACTCGATATCGTGCCGGTCCTCCCGCCTGAACTGCGGCCTCTCGTACCCTTAGATGGCGGCCGGTTCGCGACAAGCGATCTCAATGACCTGTATCGGCGCGTCATTAACAGGAACAACCGCCTGAAAAGGCTTATGGAGCTCAATGCGCCTGAAATTATTATCAGGAATGAAAAAAGAATGCTTCAGGAAGCCGTGGATGCCCTTTTTGATAATTCAAAGCGGGGCAGGGTTGTGACAGGGGCAAGCAAGAGACCTCTTAAATCTTTAAGCGACATGCTTCGCGGTAAACAGGGGCGTTTCCGCCAGAACCTTCTCGGAAAACGCGTCGATTATTCAGGCCGTTCGGTCATTGTTGTCGGCCCGGAACTGAGGCTTCATCAATGCGGACTACCCAAGTACATGGCGCTCGAGCTTTTCAAGCCATTCGTGTACAACCGTCTTATCCGGAAAGGGTATGCGACGACGATCAAGAATGCGAAGAAGATAGTGGAAAAGGAAAGGCCGGAGGTATGGGACGTTCTCGAGGAAGTGATCAAGGAGCACCCTGTGTTACTGAACAGGGCGCCTACCCTGCACCGTCTCGGTATTCAGGCCTTCGAGCCGCAGCTTATCGACGGAAAGGCTATCCAGCTCCACCCGCTTGTCTGCCCTGCATACAATGCCGACTTCGACGGTGACCAGATGGCCGTACATGTGCCGCTCTCGATAGAGGCACAGACAGAGGCCAGGGTCCTCATGATGTCGACAAATAATATCCTGTCACCTGCCAATGGCAAGCCTATCATCGTTCCTACGCAGGATATCGTTCTTGGGCTCTATTATCTCACGATCGATCGTAAATACCGCCGCGGTGAGAACAAGATCTTTGCGGATTCGGAGGAGGTACGGGTCGCGTATGATTCTGGCCAGATAGACCTCCATGCGCGGGTAAAGGTCCGTCTCGACGGGGAACTGGTCGATACGACTCCCGGGAGGATCATCTTGAGGGATGTTGTACAAGACGCACTTATGGAGCTCGAACAGCCGAGGCGCGACAAGGTCTTGAAGGGCATGCTTGCAAGCATCAATACGATCATGGATAAAAAGACGATTGCAGCGCTTGTTGACAAATGCTACCGCGATGCAGGCGAAAAATGTACGGTCATCCTGTCTGACAGGCTGAAAGACCTCGGCTATTTTTATGCAACCCTTGGCGGTATATCCATATCCATTGACGATATGAAAATACCGCAAAAGAAGAAGACGCTCATCGAAAAGGCTGAAGAATCCGTACTGACCGTCCAGAACCAGTATCAGGAAGGCCTTATAACCGATGGCGAAAGATACAACCAGGTAATCGATATCTGGGCGAACGTTACGGAAGAGATAGCGAAAGCGCTGATGGATGAGCTCGGATCCGATATCGTCCTCGATATGCAGGGGAAACCGGTCATGACCGCAAGCGGCAAGCCCGAGCATCAGAACAGCCTGAACCCCATCTTCATAATGGCCCATTCGGGTGCGAGAGGTAACGCACAGCAGATCAGGCAGCTGGCCGGAATGAGGGGCCTCATGGCAAAACCGTCGGGCGAGATCATCGAGACGCCCATCACGAGCAACTTCCGCGAAGGTCTCGACGTTCTCCAGTATTTTATCTCGACACACGGCGCACGTAAGGGTCTCGCCGATACGGCCCTGAAGACCGCAAACTCGGGTTATCTCACCCGGCGGCTCGTCGATGTCGCCCAGGATGTGGTCGTCTCCGAGCACGACTGCGGGACATTCGATTTTATCGAGATCGGCTCTCTTGTCGAGGGCGGTGAAGTTATAGAGCGCCTTGATGCCCGTATCCTGGGAAGGGTTTCGTTCGAAGACCTGAAAGATCCGGACGGCGCCATTATCGTTCACAAGAATGAGGAGATAACCGAGAGTCATCTCAAGCTGATAGAAGAAGCGGGTTTTGAAAAGGTGAAAATACGTTCGGTTCTGACCTGCAGGTCCCGCCGGGGTGTCTGTGTGCTCTGCTACGGGCGTGATCTTGCACGCGGCAGGCTCGTAAGCATAGGCGAGGCCGTGGGGATCATAGCGGCCCAGTCCATTGGTGAGCCCGGAACGCAGCTGACCATGCGTACATTCCATATCGGCGGCGCCGCGTCACGGCGGGTTGAACAATCGACACTGGAGACCCGCAACGACGGTATCGTGAAATTCATCAATGTCCGCGCAATTTTGAACCGCGAGGGGATACCCGTAGTTATGAACCGTAACGGCGAGATCGCCATCATGGATGAGACGGGGCGTGAAAGAGAGATTTACTCTGTAATTTACGGGGCAAAGCTCAGGGTCGAAGATGGCCAGGCCGTCAAGGAAGGCGAGACGCTCGCTGAATGGGATCCCTATACCATTCCGATCCTTTCGGAGGAGTCAGGCAAGATCAAATACGGTGACATTTTTGAAGGCGATACCATGCAAGAAAGTAAAGACGAGGTTACCGGCCTTTCTTACAAGGTCATCATCGAACCGAAAAATCCTGAGCTTCGGCCGAGGATCTCCATCAAGGATGAAAAAGGCAGAACAAAAATGATCCCGGGTTCAACAAGCCCGGCGCGGTACATATTGCCGATCGGCGCGCATATCGTGGTCAACGAGGGCGATGAGGTCTTCGCAGGCGATGTAATCTCAAAGATGCCACGGGAAACCACGAAGACGAAAGACATCACGGGCGGTCTGCCCCGGGTTGCCGAGCTTTTTGAGGCGCGTAAACCGAAGGAAAATGCGATCGTTACCGAGATCAACGGTATTGTATCGTTCGGTAAGATGGCAAAAGGAAAGAGAGAGATTGTCGTTACCCCGGATACGGTCCACGGTGAACCCAGGAAATACACGATCCCCCGAGGCAAACACGTTATCGTTCACGAAGGTGATTATGTCAGGGCCGGCGAACCGCTTATGGACGGCCCGGTCAACCCTCACGACGTTCTGAGGATACTCGGCATTAAAGACCTTGCCAGGTATCTCGTTGACGAGATCCAGGAGGTTTATCAACTGCAGGGTGTCAAGATCAACGACAAGCATATTGAGACGATCGTGCGGCAGATGCTGAAGAGGGTCAAGATAAAAGATATCGGAGACACGAACTTTATCATCGACGATTACGTCGAGTGGTGGGTATTTGAAGAGGAAAACAGGCGGGTACTCTCCGAAGGCGGAAAGCCTGCTCAGGCTGAACCGCTATTCTTAGGGATTACCAAGGCATCACTGATCACTGACAGTTTCATATCGGCGGCGAGCTTCCAGGACACGACAAAGGTCTTGACCCAGGCATCGATAGAAGGCAGGGTCGATTACTTAAGGGGCCTGAAAGAAAATGTCATCATGGGAAGGATCATCCCGGCAGGAACGGGGTATCCGAAATACAGGAACTACGATATGAACATACTTGATAAGACGACGGAGGAACTTCTCCCACGGGAAGAAGAGGTCCTTCCGGAAACTGCAAATTAACCTGAGACCAGTATAAAAATCCCTCCTTTCCCATGGGGAAATGGAGGGATTTTTTTGGACATTTAAAACCTTTATTGGTCCGAGGGTCAGGGGTTGCGTAATTTTCGTTCTGCTATGATCGCCTCTTCACTTTTTGGATACAGCTCTATTACCCTCTTCAGAAGGGTAGTAGAGCTTTTTTTGTCCTTTGTCAGGCGGAATGCCTCGGCCTGGGACAGAAGGGCCCTCGGCGCTTTTTCACTTTTCGGGTATTTGTCGATGACCTCCTGAAAATACAGTATTGCTTTATCGTAATTCTTGAGGTTCATGTATGATTCACCGATCCAGTAGAAGGCGTTGGAAGCGAGCGGGGTACCGTTGTACGTTTCCGCAAATGCAGTAAATTTTGTCACTGCAGTTTCGTACTGCCCGCGCTGAAAACTTTCGAATGCTTCCTTGTACGCCCCTTCATACCGGGCATCTGTCGTAGGAGGTGTCTTTGCAGTGGTCGGGGCCTTCTTGTCATCTGGCGTTGTCGATATGGGCGGAAGCTGTTCAGGACTGCGTTTTCCCGTAGCAGCCATTGTCTTCGACTCAGCCCAGTATGTTTTGATCTGGTAATCAAGTTCGTCCAGCTTACCCATAATGTTGCGGATCTTTTCATCACGATTATCGACGGATGAATACATATTGACAACCTGTTTACCCAGGTTTTCCTGCTCCTTTTCGATCTTTGCAAGCCTGGCGTTGGTATCCTGTTTAAATTGATAAAAATCTCCCTGAAGCGAGGTCATGTTACCCTGCAGCTTCGTTGCCTCCTCTGTCGTCACACATCCCGCCAGAAGAATAATAAACAATGATGGCAGGACCAGAACTGCTAATCGACGATTCATCACTCACCCCTTCTGATCAATTTTGAAATGCGCCCGCCTGTTCTTTGCCCAGGCTTCTTCCGTTTTCCCCAACTCGAGAGGCAATTCCTTGCCATATGATATGGTTCGAATCCTTGCCGGCTCGATACCGAGTTTGACGAGGTAATTCTTCACGGCTTCGGCCCTTTTCTGTCCGAGGGCAAGGTTGTAATCGACCGTTCCGCGTTCGTCGCAGTGGCCTTCCACAATCATTTTCACGTTTCTCTCCTGCTTCATAAAGGAGCTGACACCTTCTATTTTTGGCAACTCGTTGTTGTTTACCGCGTAGCTGTCAAAATCAAAGAGAACATCCTTCAATATGCCTGCCAGCCGTTCCTGTTCGCGCAGGAGGCGGTCTCTCTCGGCGCGGGCCAATTCCTCTTCGGCGATACGCCGCTTTTCCTCATCGGATAAGGCGGCCTGATCCTGTGCACCCGTCGTCGCTACGGGCGGCGTTGTCTGTACCTGTTTCTGGGCACATCCGGCCACGATCAGAACCATCACCATCAATAATAATGCGATCTGTTTCATATACATCCTCCCCGTTCTTGTTTCTTTATCTATCTATAAGCCGCCCCAAACTACGGTACAAATTTAGGCTGTTCTTCAGCGAAGTCGGTGAAGCGCAACGTCCTTTTATTTTCGCCATTGAACAGCATGACATTCACCTTATTGATCCCGCCTTTCATTGACGTATAAATAATGTAGCGGCCGCATGGTGAGAACTGAGGCGAGTCGTTGACGGACCCGTCATTTGTAAGAACCTTCTGGTTGGAGCCGTCGGTGTTCATGGTACACACTTCAAAACTGCCCACATTGCATATGAAGGCAATAAGATCACCTTTCGGCGAGAACGAAGGGGCGCTGTTATACCTTCCGTGATAGGTGAGCCTCTTCACGTCGCCCGATGGGAGAGCCTTCGAAAATATCTGCGGTGTTCCATACATGTCCGATACAAAAACGAGGCGTGACCCGTTGGACGAGATGGTTGGAGAGGTAAGAATGCCGTCTCTCTGCAGAATGACCCGCTTGCTGCGGCCTCCTACACCGAAGGCATATATCGTTGACGATCTGCCCGATGTATGAGAATAGACCAGCGTCGAATTATTGAGCCATGCCGTACCGATCTTCATGCCTTCTGAACGGTCTACAAATATCTCGTTCTTGTTATCGAAATCGGAGACATACAGATTGGGCTTTCCTTCCTTGTACGACGTATAGGCAAGGTATTTTCCACTGGGGGATAATGAAGGCGAAAGGGTGATGCTCCGGTAATTGGTAAGACGCGTTACGTTCTGCCCGTCGAAATCGGAGAGATAAACTTCTTTCAAATTCCGGCGGCCGGCCGTAAACAGTATCCGGGAACTACAGATGCCCTTTTCGCCAGTAGCCGCAAAAATGATATCGTCCGCCAGTCTGTGTGTCACACGTCTCCATTCGCTCGTCCTTGCTCTATACCGCTTCGCCAGAATCAACGACCCGTCAAGGGTATCATAGACAAATGCTTCGAGGCTCAAGTCCGCATTTACCACCTGAACGCGCGCCTTAACGACAAGGTCGATCCCGATCGAGCGCCACGAGTTAAACTTGACCTCTGTTTTTTCGATCCCCTCGTTCAGGAGTTCCTTGTCAATAAGAGATGCGGGGGCGGTGATGAAAAAACCTGAAAGATCGAGGTCCCTGTTCAGGACATCACTCATTTCGGAAGTCGACTTGTTGGCCTTTTCCCCCTTGAATGCCGGCACTCCGATCGTTATTTTCTTGAATGTTGTGCCATAGACATCGAGATAGACCTTGGCTTCCGATATGCCGGTGAGGGCCATGATGCATGCCAAGGCAAGCACCATAATAAAAGTACTATTTCTTTCCATGCTTTCTCCATTTGTCCATTATTTCCATGAGAGCCTTCACCTGTGGAAGGGTCGTCTTCCCTTTACGGGTAATGATGAAAAAGGAACGCTTGATCTGAGGTAAGCCTTCAATGGCAACCTTTTTGACCACACCGTCACTGATAAGCCTTTCTACAGCCAGTTCTGATATATATGCCATACCCATTCCCGACATAACGGCCTGTTTTATGGCTTCATTGTCCGAGAGCTCCGCTATTATATTAAGATGGCCTCCGCCAATGTCCCGTATCTTTGCTAGAGCGGATTCTACGGTATTGCGTGTACCGGAGCCTCGCTCGCGTACGATCAGAGGGCTTTCCCTGAACTGCTGCAATGTGATCGAATCAGGAAGATCAGGTGGCCCAATGAATATGACAGTGTCATCGATCAATTTATTGAAATCAACCTTATTTGTTCCATACTTTGATCCCACTATGCCAAGATCGAGAGATCCATTTTCCATTTTCTCGAGAATTTCCTTTGTATCCGCAATGACCAGTTCAAAATGTATACCTGCATACTGCTTCTTAAAATCGCTCAATAGCCGCGGCATGATATAGATTCCCGGGATAGTGCTTGCTCCGAGCGTCATCTTCCCTTTCTTGAGGCCGCGAAAGGATGCGATCGCCTCGATCGTGTCTTTCTTGAGATTGACCATTTCCAGTGCGTATTGATACAGTATCTCTCCGGCCTTTGTCAGGGTCACCATCCGCTTGGTCCTGTCTATGAGCCTCACTTCGAAAAAATGCTCAAGGTCCACAATTTGCTTGCTGACTGTAGGTTGAGTTATGCAAAGCTCATCTGCAGCCCTCGTAAAACTTTTGAGCTCGGCGATCTTGAGAAATGTCTCGAGCAGCCTCAATTCCATTTTATAAAACCTTAAGATAGATAAGACCATAAAATCAATAAAATTGTTACCTAATTTAGATATTTACGCGCAATTGTTGATAAAGTTTATCCGCTTTTATTCTTCATCATGATAAGTTCGTTTTCGGTGAAAGTTCCCGGATATCAGGGCTGTAAATGGGATGGACAGAAAGATTGACATCGGTCTCGGCAGTATTATAAACTTAAACGCTTTCCAAATATGCGAGGTGTTAATTCATCCATGAAAGGCATGATCAGTATCGATCCAGAACGATGCAAAGGGTGTGCCCTCTGTATTGAATTCTGTCCAAAGAAATCAATTGTGATCTCAGACAGGCTCAATATGAAGGGCTATTTTATCGCTACTTTTGTTGACGGGAAAGAATGTACGGGATGCGCCACATGCGCTGTCATGTGTCCCGAAGTGGCTATAGAGGTGATGAAAACTTGAAAAAGCTGATGAGCGGTAATGCCGCCCTTGGAGAAGCGGCTGTACTTTCCGGTTGTTCGTGCTATTTCGGCTACCCTATTACTCCGCAGAACGAGTTGACAGAGTACATGGCTAAACGGATGAATGAACTCGGCAGGGTCTTTATCCAGTCCGAGAGCGAGATCGCTGCGATCAACATGGTCCTGGGTGCGTCAGTTGCCGGGGCGCGCGCAATGACTTCATCGAGCAGCCCCGGTATGAGCCTCAAGCAGGAAGGTATAAGCTATCTGGCGGCTGACGAACTCCCTGCTGTTATCGTCGATATGGTGCGGGGCGGGCCTGGCATGGGCAATATCTCGCCGGCACAGTCGGATTATCTGCAGGCAACGCGCGGCGGCGGGCATGGGGATTACAAGACTATCGTACTGGCGCCGGGATCTGTCCAGGAACTTACGAAAGTTGTCCCGCTTGCCTTCGATCTTGCGGACCGGTACCGCAACCCGGTCGTTATACTCGGCGACGGGATGCTGGGCCAGATGATGGAACCTGTCGATTTCGACAATGTCCAGCCTCCGAAAGAATATCCGAAGGATTATATATTGACAGGTGCAAAGGGAAGGCCGTCCCGCATGATACGTTCGCTCCTTTTCGATACGAAGGAAGAAGAAGAGCACAACTGGAAGCTCGTCCGGAAGTACCAGAGGATGGAACAGAACGAGGTGCGGTACGAGACGTTCCTTACCGATGACGCGGAAATGATTGTCGTTGCGTACGGCATCGGGGCCAGGATCGCGAAGGGCGCCATAAAAAGGTTGCGCCAGGAAAACTTGAAGGTCGGCATGGTACGGCCCATCACGGCATGGCCCTTTCCCGCCGCGGTGCTCCAGGAATTTGCCAGGACCGTCCACGAGTTCTTCGTTTTCGAGATGAGCGCCGGCCAGCTTATCGAGGATGTCAAACTCGCGCTTAACGGCAGGGGGCACATTCATTTCTATGGCAGACCGGGCGGCATTATCCCGACACCGGTAGAGCTTTACCGGATCATTGGGCGCCACTATTACATGGCATCCCGAAGGGAGCAGTCATGACGAAGGTATATACCAGACCCGGAACAATAAAAGAGGCGCATTTCCATTACTGCCCAGGATGCGGGCACGGCATAATCAACCGGCTTCTCATGGAAGTCATCGAGGAAATGGGGCTTCGCGAAAAGGCGATATGCGTCGCTCCCGCGGGGTGCGGCATGCTTGTATACAATTATTTCGATATAGACACCTTGGAATCGGCGCACGGGCGCGGCGCTGCGGTCGCAACAGGGATAAAAAGAGTACGGCCCGACAATCTGGTTTTCTCGTACCAGGGAGACGGCGACCTTGCCGCCATCGGCACAGCTGAAGGTTTTCATGCGGCGAACCGCGGTGAGTCGATTACGGTGATCTTTGTAAACAACGGCGTTTACGGGATGACCGGTGGGCAGATGGCGCCCACAACATTGACCGACCAGGTGACTACGACAACGCCGGATGGCAGAAATCCCATTATTGCTGGATACCCCGTCAGGATATGCGAAGTGTTTTCAATGCTAGACGGGACAACATATCTCGAACGCGTGACCGTCAACAAGCCGGCTGCGGTAGCCAAAACGAAGAAGGCCATTAAAAAGGCGTTTCAATGCCAGCTTGACGGAAAAGGTTTCTCCCTCGTAGAGATCCTTTCTCCCTGTCCCACGAACTGGAAAATGGGACCCATCGAGTCATGCCGCTGGATCGACGATGTAATGACCAAACAATTCCCCCTTGGAGTGGTGAAAGACATAAAATGATGACACGAACAATCTTTTCCGGTTTTGGCGGTCAGGGCGTTCTTTCGATGGGTTTTACCCTTGCGAACGCCGCGATGCTCGAGGGCAAATATGTTACATATCTCCCTTCGTACGGCGTGGAGGTCCGCGGTGGCACAGCTAACTGTACGGTGGTCGTCTCCGATGAGGAGATCGCTTCGCCTGTTGCGTCGGAACCCGAATTTGTTGTCGCGATGAACCAGCCTTCATTCAACAGGTTCCAGAATATCCTGTCGGCAGGCGGACTTATCTGCGTCAATGCTTCACTAGTTAACACGGATGTAGCGCGAAGCGATATCGAAGTGCTTTCGATACCGACAACCGAGTTGGCCGAAAGGCTCGGGACCACAAAGGTCGCAAACATGATCATGCTAGGCGCTCTCATCAAGGCAAGCGGCATTATTTCCTTCGATGATATGATAAAGAACCTCGGGGAACTGCTCGGCGAAGGGAAGGCCAAATTAATAAAGCTGAACAAGGAAGCCCTCGAAGTGGGTTTCAACTACGTCAAGGAGTAATTGCAATGCTCATCACACAGTTATCGATAAGTCTGGAAAATGTCCCCGGTGCACTATCTCATGTCAGCGAACTCCTTGGACGGGAAGGCGTCAATATCCGTGCTATCTCTGTGGCCGACACGTCGGACATAAGCACGGTCCGCTTCGTCGTTGATGATCCCGAAAAAGCAAAGAACATCCTTAAAGGAAATGGTTTTAATCCCCGGGAAACGGACGTTCTTGCCGTCGAGACACCCGACCACCCTGGCGGCCTTCTCGCAGTTCTCAAACCTTTACGCGCCGCCGGTATAAACGTCCATTACCTGTATCCCCATCTCGGCAGGGTATCCGGCAACGCCATCGTCATCCTTGGCTGCGACAAAACCGAGGAAGCCCAGAAAGTGCTGACGCAGAACTGGGTAAAGACGCTCGGGAAAGAAGTCTATTCCATTTGATCGTGATCTCGTACTTAGCGCGTTTCCGTTCGCAGCGTCATCGCACTTTTGACCTCGCAACCCCTGAGGTCAAATACCCCGCCATTTGTGCATGCCCGTCCTGCTGTATAGTAGTTTTCACGTCTCCTGATACCGAGAAAAATATTTGTATTGAATGACACGGCTTATTCGGGGAAGATTAAAATAGGGGCGAATCTCAAAGTATAGACCGGGGCCGAATTTCAACGTAAAGGTTATGTGAATCACTATGAGCAAGACGAATAGTAAAACCAATTATCCTTTTGTCAGGACCATACGCTTCAAGAGTGCGAACCTTCCAGGAATACTCGGGAAGATCACGACCGCGATCGGTAAGACCGGCACGATCATTGGGAATATCTCGATGGTCCATTTCGGGAACCGGTATGTTATCCGTGATATCGACATTTTTGTGGAGGGCAGGTCCCATATGTCCCGTGTGCTCCAGGAATTGATCAGGATCCCAGAGATCCGGGTGGTCGAGATCCGGGATGCAGTTCTGGAACTGCACAAGAACGGATTGGTGGGCGTGGTCCCGACAAAAAAGATCGAGTCCGTGGAGGATGTCCGAAAACTCTATTTTCCCGGTTCGCGGGAAGTCTGCACCCTTATCAATGACAACGATACTTGGAAGGATACATATACGAGCATTCCCTATAATGTCGCTATTGCGACGAACGGGACGTCTGTATTCGATTTCCCGTCGGGAAAGCCCGTCGTCGCTATGCCCATCCTCGAGGCTAAGGCGGCGCTCCTTCATCGCCTGACGGGCATAAATGGTTACCCGATAATTCTCGATGCGCCCGATACAGGAACATTCATCGAGGCCATGCGGAGGATCGCGCCGGTCTTTAGCGGTATTCAACTCTCAAACGTCTCGTCTCAATATTGCTTCGACATTATCCCGGCACTAGAAGATGCATTGAACCTGCCGGTCATCCACGACGATCAGCAGGGCAATGCTACGGTTATTATCGCCGCCCTCATAAACGCTTGCAGAACGTGCGAACTGGACCTCGTAGCGGCCAGGGTCGGGGTCATCGGCTTAGGGGTAACGGGACTCGCAATATCCCGGTTTATTAAAGCCTATACCGGCAACCCGGTCTGGGGAGCGACCATGTCTGAAGAGAGCGCGAAAAGGCATGAGACCGATGGTGGCATATTGTCGAGCCTGAATGATATGATGGCAAATATGGATATTATTATCGCCACCACCTCCCAAGGCAATATTATTCACCCGGAAATGGTCCGGAAGGGCCAGATCATTTTTGCCCTGTCGGAGCCGCAGCCCGAGATAGATCCGGTTGCCGCAATGGCGTCAGGTTCGAGCCTGGCTATCAACAGCAAGGCGATCAACAATCTTCTTTGTTGCCCCGGTCTCTGGAGGGGCACCCTCGACGCGCAGGCTCATACGATCAATTTTGATATGTATAAAGCGGCGGCACATGCCATCGCCGAATGCACGACGGAGGAGGAAATATTACCCACCACACTGGATAACCGGGTGCACCGTGCAGTCACTCATGCGGTGGCACGGGCTGCACTGGCGACAGGCGTGGCGCGGAGGAAACTTGACGACGATTATTTTGAAAATCACGACATCCTTAAGGCCCCCTGGATGTAAGACAAGAGGAGAAATATATGACTCCGCAGAAGAATGTATCGAATGCTTCTGCACTTGACGAGATGCACAGCGTTCATATTGTCATTGCCGGCGGAGGCTTGAGCGGGCTTTCGGCGGCCTTGACCGCTGCCGAAAATGGCCTGAAAGCCGTCCTTCTTGAAAAAATGCCGTTTGTCGGGGGCGCCGGGCTTTTTCCGGAGGGTTCCCTGGGTATAGGGACCCGGTACCAGAAAGATAATGGGATTCACACGACCGTGGACCAAGTCTTTTCCAAAGTGATGGAATTTCATCACTGGCGCTGCAACGCACAGGTCATCCGGGCTCTGCTTAATGAGTCAGGACAGATGATCGACTGGTTAGCGGGCCTTGGTATGACTATCAAAAACATCAGGACAATGTTCCCGCCTGAAAAAAGTCTGCATGTCTGGCATATTTTCGAGGGCGGCGGGGTCCGGCTGGTGAAGGTCATGTCCCAACATATCAAAGATCATGACCTCCCGGTCCTGACCAAAACCCCGGTAAAAAAATTGCTGATAAATGATGAAGGCGCTGTGACCGGTATAACGGCCCTGAAAGCCGATGGCACAAAGGTAACCGTTCATGCAAAAGCCGTCGTTATTGCAACCGGGGGTTTCGCGAGCAATAAGAAAATGCTCAGGAAATATGTCCCCGATATCAACGCTCCGGGAATGGCGAAGCTCATGTACCGCGGCCCGGCTCGAGACGGCAGGACCGGAGACGGGATCAACATGGCACAACGCGCAAATGCCGCCCTTGCCGGTATGGGGACCCTTGCTGGAAACAGCCCGTATCTAGATGATGAGCCTGCGATCAGGCAGTTCAGCGGCCCGGACCATATGAAGCAAATGCGCTGCGCATTAAGCCAGCCCTTTCTCTGGGTGAACCGGCAGGGTGAGCGTTTCTATAACGAATCGTTCGGCTCGGTCTTCAGCGACGTCTACAATGCAATGACATCGAATGGTGGCCTCATGTGGTCGATCTTCGATCGTAACATGAAGAAATATATGGAAGACAACGGTCCCTTGACGCCATTTAATGCTATCGTCGTCCCGGGACAAAAAATGACTGCCCTTGACAGGGGGATCGAGAAAGGTATCTGGTCGGGCTTTGCCTTTAAGGCCGATACGATCGAGGAGTTGGCGGATAAGATACAGATCAAGCCTGAAAAACTGCGCGACACCATCGAAACGATCAACCGTTATGCTGAACAAAAGCACGATCCGGATTTTAATCGCAGACCTGAACATCTCATAAAATTCGATACCCGGAACGGTCCGTACTATGCCTTGAGAGGGTTGCGCGCATTTTTCCTCACGCTCGGCGGAATTGTTGTCAATAAAGATATGCAGGCCCTCGATGCAGCCGGGAATGTCATCCCTGGCCTTTATGCGACCGGTCAGGATATGGGGGGTCTTTATGACAGCACCTATGATCTCCTCGCAGAAGGCTCAGCAAGCAGTTTCGCACTGTGTTCGGGAAGGATAGCGGTGAGGAACATTGTTAAGATCGTAAGTCGTCAGTCGTAAAGAGTTAAATATAAAACCCCTGCAGTATACTATTCTCTAACTAGGGCCGTATAGCAAAAAGATCAATTTTTACACGACTTACGATTTAAACAAGGAGACAAACATGGCAAAGTGGGTAATTGACCCCGATCATGCAGTCGCAGAGTTTACCGTTTACCATATGATGGTCACGCCGGTCCATGGTCAGTTCAATTCCGTAAAAGGATCGATCAATTTTGATCCTGCCGATCCTGGCTCGATGTCCGTAGATGTGGAGATCGAGGCTGCCGGGCTATATACAGGCGTCGAGCGCCGGGACAATCATCTCAGGAGCGTTGATTTCTTTGATGTCGCCAACTTTCCGGTGATTACTTTCAAGAGTGCCGCCATTAAAATTATTGCGCTTAACAATATCATCATAACCGGGGACCTGACAATTCATGGGATCACGCGTTCCGTCGTATTCAGGACGCACTTCATCGGGCCCTCCAAATTCTACGATGATGAGTTGAAACAGACATACACGACCTTCGGGTTTCGTGCGACGGCATCCATCGATCGTGAGGATTTCGGGATAACGTGGAATGTCGGGATAGAGGACGGCGGATTCATGGTGGGGAAAACGATCGACCTTGTCTTTAATGCAGAGATAGACCTAGAAGAATAGAGATAGACGGGTGGATCAATTGTTTTTATTCAACCCCGTTCCGGATGCTTTCAGGATCTCCTGCAAGAACTGCGAGGGGTTCGTGAATGCTCCGGGCCGCCAGTAAAACTGCTGCTGCAACCCCTTCCCGTTTACCCTTACACCGATGAATGTCGGTGTATATTTCACGTTGAGCGCGATGGCGATTTCGCTGTCCTCGTCGGAAAAGACCGGAAAAGGCACGTGATGTGATTCCTTGAACGACCTGGCTTCAAAAGGACTGTTGGTAGCACCTATGCCGATCATCTTCACCCTGTCCCTCAAGTTGGGGTCTGCCTGAATGTTATTGTAAAGTTTGTTTACATGCGGGGCCTGGGCCTGGCAGCTAGGGCAATGGAAGCTGAATATTTCGATAATGATAATTTCGGCATTTATGTCTCCGACCCTGAAAGTGTTTTTTCCCGATAGCCCCAGATATTCTCTTTCCGTCCTATCCGGAGGCGCCGGGAGCGTGAGATCGGGGAACCCGGCCTTCTCGTCGGAATACAGTTTGTCAGTTATTACTTGTGCATACGTCTTGGCTTCTGCCATTATATGCCACGAGACAATAATGAAAAGGGACGCCGCACAGAACAGAACTGTCTTTTTTGTCTTCTTGTTCATTGGCCCTTACCTGCGTGTAAAATAATTATAGGGAGAAGCACGTCCACGAGGGAATTCGGCCTCTCCCTATAAATTTAAAGCGTGAGCGTTCATGTGCTCATGTGGTACACAAGGGACACCTGCCGTTATCTACCCCATGGACCGCTTACACCCATCCTCCTCAATTGGGCCGCCGCTTCATCTCTCATTTTCGTCCCCTGCTTTATCTGTAATTCGCACCGTTGAATGGTCATTTTGGCGTCCGCTATCATCTGGTTGGCTGCCTGCTCCATAGAAAGATACGGATACGCAGGCTGGTCTGCCGCACCGCCGGCCCTCGGGTCAGCCTTTTTCGTGCCACCCGTTACCTGGGCCCTTGCCTTGCCTTCCTGCGCCTCCTTTTTCATCTTTTCGGCAGCCGCGATCTGTTCATTGCATCTCTGGACCGTTTTCTGGGCCTCCGATATCATCGTTTCGCCGGCTTTGTAATGAGCGACCCATGGGTTGTCGGGCTGGTCGGGAACTGCCCCGGATGTCTGTGCCTTAACGACTCCTGTGCCAAGGAAAAGGAATACCGCTGCACATACGACTACCATCGATACCAAGACTGCCCTTTTCATGATCATCTCTCCTTTTTATAAAAGATTTTTGTGTATCTGCTCATCTTCGTTCATTTGAATAACTAAGCCTGCATTTCCTTACGATCGGTCCAGTGCCTGATTGATTCTGCAACGCGATGTGTTCTGTCCGGCCCACCGGAAACGGTTGTCGGTGCCAAAGCAAAGATAGTCCTGTACTTGCCTTCATAAAAAATAAGATAAGCAGTCGAGCGTATGGTGTCTGTCGCAGATTCATCAATTATTAGATAGTAATCTTGCAGATTTTTTTGTAGTACTGAAGGATGACAGAAGCGATACTAAGGTGTGACGTGAGGGTCGTTTGTGCTTTACCCGTCTTCTCCGGAGCCTAAATAGCCGTTCCGGTATTGTGTGTGGAGGCAATATTCGAGATATTCCCTGACGACATGCTTCGGCCCGTAAGCGCCGCTATGACCGTCGCACAGTATGTCCGCTTCAAGGGCGAACAGCTTTTGTATGGAGCCAAGCCAGGCTTTTGGGTCGCAATCAAATTCGGCCAGAAGCGGGGCGCCGATATCTTGGGCAAAGAGGATCCTTTCCCCATTTTCCTCCATATAGAGAGAGATCGAACCGGGGGTGTGCCCCGGCGTATGGACCCATCGAAGAAGATGGCCGGCGAACTCAAGGTTTCCCACATCACCTTTGAGGCGCACGTCTACGGGAAGGGGTTTGAAATCTACATCGAAGCAGAATGCCGCGGTAAGCCGTATATCTCCCCGCTCGACTATATCGGCGTCTTTGTCGTGCATGACCAGTTTAGTTCCGAAATACGACTTCCATAGGTTGGCCGCGCCGATATGGTCTGCGTGGCAATGGGTCATGACCAGGGCTACTATGTTATCCGGCTGAAAGCCCGCCTTTCGCATATTCGTGATCGTATTTTCGAAGCCGTGCCCTGACCCGCAGTCAATGAGAACGGGCTCGCCGAAATCGATCAAATAAATAGCACTATCCCGCACGTTTGTCATGTCAGGCCCGCCTACGCGCCATACTTTTTTCGTTATCTGTTGTGGTCCCATAAATTTCAGATCGCCTGTTACATATATAATGCATCAATATTACTGTGAGTAAAGATATTATTTCCCAATATCCACCAGAAAACTATAACGCTTGACTTTTTAACCTCGGGTAGCGCACGATTGACATTGTGAAAATTACGAAAAAATTTGTTGCCTGCGGACTACTTTATGGTGTTCTGCTCTGGTTGACCGTACCCGCTGCGGTCCTGTCAGCACGTGAAACTGAAAGGGTGCCGGTCATGTTCCTCGATGCAAACGGCAGGGAGTTATGCCGGTTTGAAGCTGAATTGGCGATCACGCCTTATGAACAATCCCGTGGGCTTATGTACAGGCCGTACATGCCGCCCCAATACGGCATGCTCTTTATCAATGAGCGCGATGAGATGCAGCATTACTGGATGAAGAATGTCTCTATACCTCTTGACATAATATTTATTGACGGAAATAATGACGTCGTCTATGTTCACCACAACGCGCATCCCCACGACGAGACAACGATAAGTTCCCGATATCCCGCCCGGTATATCCTTGAAATAAATGCCGGTGAAGCGAAGGAATGCAAGATCAAACGGGGTGTTAGCACGCGCTTTGGCAGGACTGCCGCTGGGAAGTGACCGTCTCCGGGTGTTTTCAACAGAGAATGTTAAATTCCTGACGGTTTCTTAGCTTCTCAATATCATGCATCTTTTTTCGTGTCCGGCCGCGAAGTACGGAAATGAAAGATACAGGTGAAGGATAAAAATATTGACATAGGACGGCTAAGCGGTTAAAATCTTTGTCTTTAAACCCGAATACGTCCGGGCAAGCCCTAATGCAGTTAAGGAGGTCAGAAATGGCAAGGATCTGTGAGATCTGTGGCAAAGGAAAACAAATTGGTAATAACGTGAGTCACGCGAACAATAAAAGCAAGAGAGAATGGTTACCGAACCTCCAGACCGTCCGTATCGTGAAAGAGGGCAAAACTTACACGGCTCGGCTTTGCACCAAGTGTATCAAGAAGGGCAATTTTCAGAAAGCTGTTTAGAAAACAGGCAATGGGTTATAGGTAATTGGTCAGAGGAAATACCGGTTTCTATAACCCATTTTCTTGTCTTTTCCATCACCCACCAACTATTACTCATAACTAGCCTTAGGTGATGCTTCGCATCCTATCGACAGAGCGGACGCCTTTAATCTTCTGTATGGATTTCATGACCTTTTGAAGCTGGGACATATGTTCGATCTCCACTTCGTAGATCCCCGCGGCGGAACGGTCAGGATATGCCATGGCCTGCGCACTCAATATATTGACCTTGTTTGCGGCTATAACGCTGCTGATATCGGAGAGAAGCCCTTTTCGATCGCTGCCTGTTACCTTGAACCTGACAGGAAATGTGTAGTTCTTGCTGAGTTGCCAGCTCACTTCAACCTTGCGCTGCTCGTCGTACGTATGGACGTTGGGACAGTCTTCGACATGGACCGTAAGACCTCGTCCGCGCGTGATAAAACCGATTATATTGTCGCCTGGGATCGGGTTGCAGCACTTTGCGAACCGGATGACAAGGCCGTCGATGCCTTTTATCTTGATAGCATCATCACGCCCCTTCTTGAATGAACTGATGATACTCTTTATCTTGCCGACCGGTTTCTCGGTCTCGGGAATGATCTTGTTGAGGACTTGTAGCGGTGTGTACAAGCCGTACCCGACACTCGCGAAAAGGTCATCAACCGATTCGAAGCTGAATTCCTTTGCGAGCGGTGTAAACTCGCCGCTCTTAAGAAGCCTGGAAAAGCTCATATCGTGTTTTGAGAGCTCTTTATCGAGGAGTGAACGGCCGAGTTCGATGCTCCTTTCGCGCTGCTCGGTCTTGATCCACTGCCGTATCTTTGTCTTCGCCTTCGACGTCGCGACGAAACTCAGCCAGTCCTTGCTTGGCTTGTGAGTGGGGCTTGTCATTATTTCGACCGTATCGCCGCTCTTCAGGAGGGAACGTAAGGGCACGAGTTTCCCGCTGACTTTTGCACCCACGCACCGGTGACCGAGCTCCGAATGGATGGCATATGCGAAATCGACGGGTGTTGCCCCTTTCGGGAGTTCCCGTACGTCTCCATTGGGAGTGAAGACATATACCTCGTCAGGGAACAAGTCGATCTTGAAGACCTCCATGAATTCCTTGTTATCTTTCAGTTCCTGCTGCCATTCGATGACCCTGCGGAGCCAGGCGAATATCTTGTCTTCTTTGGGATTGAACACCTTGCCTTCTTTGTATTTCCAGTGCGCCGCGATGCCTTCTTCGGCGAGGCGATGCATCTCCCTTGTCCTGATCTGAATCTCTATCTTTTCCCCGTGCGGGCCTATGATCTTCGTATGCAGCGACTGGTACATGTTCGCCTTGGGAAGCGCTATGTAGTCGTTGAATTTCCCCGGTATGGGTTTATATGCCGCGTGTATTATGCCGAGGGCCTCATAGCATTCCTTGATCGTGTCGACAACGACACGGAAGGCGATAATGTCGTAGATATCATCGATGTTCAGCCCCTCCATCGTCATTTTGCGGTAGATGCTGTAAAGATGCTTCGCCCGTCCGAATATATCGGCTTTTAGCTGAAATTCACCCAGCTTTTGCCGCAAAAGACCGATCACCTCGTTGATATATGCCTCACGTTCTTTCTTCTTCTGGGCAATGTTCTCTACTATAAGCTTGTATTCTGCAGGCTTGAGATACTTGAATGCCACGTCTTCCAGCTCGGCCCTCAGCCATTCAATGCCGAGCCTGTGCGCAAGGGGAGCGTATATTTCGAATGTCTCCCGGGCGATCTCGATCTGTTTCTCCGGCGAAAGGAAATTGAGGGTCTGCATATTGTGATACCTGTCGGCCAGTTTGACGAGTATGACCCTGATATCCTTACTCATCGCGAGGATCATCTTGCGAAAGTTCTCGATGCGGGATTCTTCCGACGTCTTGAGGGGTATCTTGCTGATCTTGGTCACGCCGTCGACGAGTTCGGCGATCTCTTTGCCGAAGTATTCCTCTATTTCCTTTTTTTCAACGTACGAATCCTCGATCGTATCGTGAAGCAGTCCCGAGACGATGCTCGGGATATCGAGGTTCATTTTTGTGAGGGTGTACGCCGTTTCCAGAGGATGGATCAGGTACGGTTCTCCGGACAGCCGTACCTGGCCTTTATGGGCCTTGGCAGAAAAAATATATGCCCTTTGCAGCAATTCCACATCGGCATCGGGATTATATGCCAGGACCTCGTCGACGATGTCGTTAAAACGTATCATACATCTTCCACGGGAGATGAGGGAATCGTTGGGACATGATGTTCAGAGAAAGGCGCGGCCGGTGCTTGCTTGAACTCTCGTGGTTTATTTATTTTGGCGGTCGGGATTGATGCCATATGTACCTGTTCCTTATATTACCTCATGAAATGCAAAATCGCAATAAAGCCAAATAGGTGCATGGAGATCGTTCCTGCTCACACGCGTGCGTGGCCATGGCCCGCAACATCGAGATTTCCGTTCGATCTACGGCGAGTTTTCCTGCGATCCAAAATTTCAGCCAGGACCGGTATAAGCAATGACCCGAAAGGCAGGACGAAAATTACCAGTGCGGGAACATAACAGGAAAGATGCTTTAGGTCTTTCCGAAGCACCCGTTTTTCCTCGCTGGTCCATGCCTGTCCGGTGTTCCTCGGCTTCATCAGCAAATGCATGAACCCGGTGATCTTCTGGGCTTCATCGAGGACCATCGCCCGGTTATTTGCGAATATTCGTGATAGCCGGTGCTTAACTGTCAACATTATCATCTGTTGCTCCTGTACACACGCTGGCAACGACGTTTCGCTTTTCTTATCGATCTATTTCCGATAGTATTAAGTCATGTTTGGGAACACCCCTACCCCGCAAAACATGTTCAAGGTCCAAGTAGAACGTATAACATATTACAATGAAGAGAACCATTACACCATAGCTAAAGTGAAGGTGGAGGGCAAAAAGTCCCTCATAACTATCGTAGGCACACTCTATTCGGTTGTTCCCGGGGAACTCCTCAAGATAGAAGGAAACTGGAGCATTCATCCCCGCTACGGAGAGCAGTTCAGGGTCACGTCTTATGAGACCCTGCTTCCTGCTACAGTAAAAGGTATTGAACGTTACCTGGGCTCCGGTATGATAAAGGGCATCGGGCCGATGATGGCAAAAAGACTTGTGGCACAGTTTGGCGAGGCAACCCTCGATATCATAGATGCAGATATAGAAAAGCTCCGCCACGTACCGGGAATTGGTGAAAAAAGGATCGAGATGATCAAAAGCGCGTGGGACGAGCAAAAGGAGGTGCGCAACGTAATGGTTTTCCTACAGGGAAACGGCGTCAGCCCGGCATACGCCGCCAAGATCTATCGCTTCTACGGCAATGATTCGATCAGGATAGTGCGCGACAACCCGTACCGGCTGGCGGTGGATATATTTGGAATAGGCTTTCTTACCGCAGACAGGATAGCGGAAAACCTCGGCGTCGAAAAAGAGGCACCTTTTCGGATCGAAACGGGCGTTCTTTATGTCCTGGGGCAGCTTGCAGATGAGGGACATCTTTTTTCCCCCTTCGATGAGTTGGTTGAAAGATCGAGCGAGGTGCTCGAAGTGTTGCCTTCGAAGATACCACCGGCTCTTGCGAACCTCGCAGCTCAAAAAAAGGTCATAATCGAGAACGGGCCTCTGGTTCCCGGAGTTGCGGGAAATTACGGAACAGGGCTGGTTTACCTTGATTTCCTCTATGCTGCCGAGCTAGGCATAGCGGCATCGATAGGACGGCTTGCCTCGCACCCGAAACAAATGAGGATCATCGATGTCGGCGATACGTTGCGCTCCGGCGGCGGGGACCGGCAGATCATCTTTTCGGAAAAACAGCTCGAAGCCGTCAGGGCATCTCTGCAACAGAAAGTGCTGGTCATAACGGGGGGGCCCGGAACGGGAAAAACGACAATTATAAACGGTATCATCAAGATAGCTGTAAAGACCGGGCAGAAAGTGGTCTTGGCAGCACCGACCGGCAGGGCGGCAAAAAGAATTACCGAGGCGACCGGTGTCGAGGCGCGCACCATCCATCGCCTGCTCGAGTATAATCCGCGAGACCTTTCGTCCGGGACGGGATTCGGAAGAGACGAATCGAAACCTCTGGATGCCGGCCTCGTCATCATCGATGAGGCATCGATGATAGATGCCCCGCTCATGTATCATTTGTTGAAGACTGTCCCTGTGGAAGCGACCCTCGTCCTTGTTGGCGATATCGACCAGCTTCCGTCCGTGGGTCCCGGGAATGTCCTGGAGGACATCATCGCTTCAGGGTGTGTTAGCACCGTGCGCCTGAACGGCATATTCCGGCAATCACAGGAGAGCATGATAATTGTCAATGCCCACCGTATAAACAGGGGCCAGATGCCCATTTTCGAGGGAGGCCGTGATTTCGTATTTATCGAAGAAGATGACCCGGAAAGGGTGCTGCAGCACATTGTCGAATTATGTACCCGGATCATCCCCTCGCGCTTCGGTTTTTGTCCGTTTAACGATGTCCAGATATTGACCCCCATGCACCGGGGAGTTGTCGGGGTCACGAATTTAAATGCCCGGCTTCAGGAGGTGCTCAACCGGTCGCCGGACGGTGTCTTGCGGTCGGGACGATTGTTTAAAGTGGGTGATAAAGTGATACAGGCCCGGAACAATTATGAAAAAGATGTTTACAACGGGGATATAGGAAAGATCGTAAACATCGACAAAGAAGTACAGGCCGTCAGGGTTGATTTTGACGGCAGAATTGTGACGTATGATTTCAGCGAACTCGACGAGCTTGTCCTTGCCTACGCGATCTCGGTCCACAAATCACAGGGGAGCGAATACCCCGCCGTGATCCTGCCGGTCCTTACGCAGCACTATCTCCTTCTCCAGAGAAACCTTATCTATACAGCGGTCACCAGGGGAAAGAAGCTCGTCTGCCTTGTGGGCACGAAAAAAGCGCTCTCGATCGCCGTACGAAATGACAGGACCCGCAAACGGTACAGTTTGCTGGCGGAACGGCTGCGAGAGGTCCGGGCCACATCCCCCTTTGCTGGCAGCCATTGTATCTATTGAGTTTGAAACGCCTTACGTTTTTACGTTCTCACGGTCCTTATTGCTTCTTGCACATTTTCTTCAACGATATTATTTTAGTATAAGGTATATTTTTTTCATCGCGGGCTTTGGTCGGTGGTTAACCGTAACGGGGGCATTGTGAAAAGATTTTCCGCGATAGCGCCGGCCGCTATAGTTGCAGCCGGACTATACCTCACGAGCCTTTACAATTATCTTTTATTCCACAATCTTGTCGAGTTCTTTGCGGTCATCATAGCCTTCGGGATATTCATGGTAGCCTGGAATTCCCGGAAGTTTATCGACAACAACTATCTTCTCCTTCTTGGCATCTCGTATTTTTTTACGGGTATTTTCGATATCGCACATATGCTGGCGTATAAGGGAATGAGTGTTTTTGCGGTAACGGGAGCCAATCTGACGACGCAGTTCTGGATAGCAGGCAGATATATACAGAGCACTTCATTATTTATAGCGCCGTTCTTTATAGGGAGGAAGATGAGGCCGGACCTCGTGTTCCTGATATATACGGCCGTATCGACGGCTCTGATGGGTTCGATCTTTGGCGGGATATTCCCTCTGTCATTTATCGATAATGCAGGAGTGACCGGTTTTAAAATAGTGAGCGAATATCTCATTATGATCATCCTCCTTGGCTCAGTGTTCACGCTCACGAGACATCGTGAAAGGTTCGATCCCAGGATCCTGAAATTAATAATTGGATCGATCATATTCATCGTGTTCTCGGAAATGGCCCTCACCCTTTATGTCGATGCCTACGGTATAGGGAACCTGGCCGGGCATTACTTCAAACTCGTGTCCTACTATATCATCTATCGGGCAATGATCAAAACGGGCCTTAAAGAACCGTACAGTGTCATTCTGAGGGACCTCAAACAGAGCGAAGAAAATCTGCTTGTCGAAAAGAACCGTGCGGAAATGTATCTCAAAATTGTCGGGACATTGTTCGTGGTCATTGACAGCTCCGGGAAGATCGTCCTCATAAACAGGCGCGGGTGCGAGATACTCGGCTGTGACATCGAAAAGGTTATCGGGAGTGACTGGATAGACACGTTCATTCCCACGATGGACAGGAAAGAGGAACGAACATTTTTTTCACGTTTTTTGTCGGGCCCGTCAGGCGCGATTGAGTACCGTGAAAGCGCAGTGATGGCAGGGGAGGGGAAGGAGAGGATAGTAGCCTGGCACCACACTGTCCTGAATGATGAATCAACCGATGCCACGGTAGTCTTAAGCTCCGGTGAGGACATTACATCCAGGATCGAATATGAACACGCACTGGAGAAGTATCAGGGAAAACTGGAGCATTTGGTTCAGCAAAGAACGGGCGAACTGGAGAAGATAAATGACGAGCTTATGGCGGTATCGAAAAAACTGTCCGAGGCGGAGAACGTAGAGAGACGAAAAATCGCACGTGAACTTCATGATCTCGTCGGGCAGAATTTGACAGCCCTTGGACTTAATTTAAATATAATGAAAGCAAAGCTGGTCTCTGGCGATTTGACCGTGCTCGATAAGCGGATCATGGACTCGATGTCCCTCGTCGAGGACACCGCCATTACGATCCGTGATGTCATGGCAAAACTTCGCCCCCCGGTCCTGGACGATTATGGCCTTCTTGCAGCTATCAAGGGTTATGCAGAAAACTTCCAGGACCGGACCGGAATCACCGTCGTGATCACCGGCGAAGATCTTCCCGAGCGACCCGATAGCCATACAGAAACATCTCTTTTCAGGATAGTGCAGGAAGCTCTCAACAATGTTGCCAAACATTCCGGTGCGACCCGTGTTATGATCAGCGTGAAGCAGAACAATCGCGATATAGCCCTCGTTATTGAAGACGACGGAAAAGGTTTTGAGCAGGACGAGATGAAGATGTTTAGGAAGAAGGGACGCTACGGACTTGCCAATATAACAGAAAGGGCGTTGTCGATAGGGGGGAGCTGCGTGATCCAAAGCGAACCAGGGAAAGGGACCCGTGTAGCGGTGGAGGTCCATGTATGAGTATCAGCGTCCTGATATGTGATGACCACGCCATCATTCGTGACGGGCTCAAATTGCTTCTTGAGTCGCAACCTGATATTGTCGTGACAGGCGAGGCGATGAATGGAAGAGATGCCATAATCCAGGCAAAAAAACTGCGCCCGGACATTGTTATCATGGACATCGCAATGCCTGGCCTGAACGGTATCGAGGCTGCTGACCGTATCCTGCAGGAGTGCCGTTCGACCAGGATAATTATTCTTTCCATGTATTCGACGACGGAACATATCTATCGTTCCCTGAAGGTCGGTGCCCGGGGATACCTCTTGAAAGAATCGGCCGGGGCCGAGGTGATCGCTGCGATTAAAGCTGTCTACAACGGCATGAGGTATCTGAGCCAGAAGATTTCAGACCGGGTTATAGAAGACTACCTCAACACACAGGCGGCGAAGGAGCCTGAGAATCCCCTGGAACGTTTGACCAGGCGCGAACGCGAAATACTTCAAATGGTTTCCGAAGGAAAGTCAAGTGTGGAAATAGCGGGCATAATGTTTCTTTCCCCGAAAACAGTCGAGACGTACAGGAGTCGTCTTATGCACAAGCTCGGCGTCAACGACATACCCGCCCTTGTGAAATTCGCCATCCGTTACGGGCTGACGCAATTGGAGTAGGTGATGGGTGCCTGTCCGGAGTACTTGCCTCCCCCTTTTTTTTCTGTTGTCTGCCTACCGCATTTATCTCGTGGACCTCGCACCATATAAGTAGGAAGAAGAAAAGACGCTGTATCCCGGCAAGCCGGGATGACGATGGGGAAACTACTTGTCCTCTCTATTTCATGGGTAACATCTCATAAAGTATGACAACACAATTGTTGGCCGGGCGACAGACGTTTTTGCCTGTTCTCGCTATGATTGTAAAGAAACCGGCATTGAATGAGACGGGGGACAAGAAACATTCCTGTCGGATTCGATCTTGAAAGAAATTTGTGGGGGGATGTGCTGAGGAACGACAAGCCGATCAGGAGCAAGGCGATCAGCAAACTACACCGCAGTCCAGCCAGGGACAATGCCAATGATGATCCTTGCGGGTACGGACTGGCGCACACGAAAAAGAGGGAGACTGCCGTGGTAAGTGAGTCGGACGGAGTCGAGCGTAACGCCCGGGCGTATTACTTGAAGGGTCTGTCCCACGAAGAGCGGGGAGAATATACCAGTGCCATCCGCGATTATGACAGGGCCATCAGTCTCGACCCCGGCCTGGCCTGGGCATACTATCACCGCGGTATCGCGCACGGAGGTGCGGGACACCACCGGAAACAGGTCGAAGACCTTCGTACCGCAGCCCGATTAGGTCTTGCGATAGCCGTTGATATGCTGACGGTATGTGATCGGCCGCGTAAGAAGATTAGGGGAGGGTAAAGGAGCCCATGAGTTTTACGGAGACATATACAAAGAAATCACGGCGGATGATCTGTGTCTGCGCCTGGTGCCAAAGGGTCCGGACCGTCAAGGGGGTGTGGAAATTGCCTGAAACACCGGCGCAGGCGACTTCAAAAATAACATTGACACATGGCATCTGTCCCGTATGTGTAAAAAAAGTGCTGGCCGCTAAATATCTGGCAGAACCTGCGCGATGACTTTCAGGGAAGGACCGTCATAAAAGATGATGACATCGTCATTCCAAAGTATGACAAGATTATTGGTGGATTATACGACAGACGCATTTGAGCCGATGTTGTACCCTAGTATAGATCATTGTGATCCGGAAGAAGGGCAAACACGGAAATTAACGGGTCGCAGTATATGCGTGAGCGCGTCGTGGTTTACGGAGGTAGGCGTATGAATAGAACTCAGGGACAATATCCGGAAAAAGGTTCGTGCCTGCGGCCCTGGGAATTGAAGTCATGATCAAAGTGCTGGTCGTTGACGGCGAGTTGTCGAGCTGCGCCATGTTTGCCGAGGCGGCACTCAGGCTCGGGCATGAGCTGTCGCTCAGGCATACCCTGAGCGATTGTCTGGAAGTGATAAGAACGAATCCTCCCGATTTAATATTTATCGAATCCGATCTTTCGGACGGAAATTCTATCGATGATCTTGATAAATTACAAGCATGCCCTTCGGCGCCGACAATTACGGTGATGACGCGGCACGGAACACCCGAAAACGCGGAAAGAGCGATCCGGAACGGGGCTTGGGACTACATACAGAAACCTGCCGGCTTGAGGGAGACGGTCTCCCGTCTATCACGGGTCATTCAGTACCGCGCGGAATTACATAACGCCACCAGGAAAAACGAGGTCAAGCGCAATGGCATAGTCGGCAACAGTCCGGCAATGCGGGCCTCGATGGACTTGGTCAAGCAGGCCGCCGAATCCGACCTCAACGTTCTGATAACGGGAGAGACCGGTACAGGCAAAGAGCTCTTTGCACTGTCGATCCATAATAACTCCAGAAGAGCGAAGGAGAATTTCGTTGTCGTTGATTGTACGGCGCTTCCTGAAACGCTTGTGGAAAGCATACTCTTCGGACATGTGAAGGGCGCTTTTACCGGGGCGGACAGATCACGGGAAGGCCTTGCCAGGCAGGCCCATAAAGGGACCCTCTTTCTCGATGAAATGGGTGAACTGCCGTTGCCTCTGCAGAAAACATTTCTGAGGGTCCTGGAGGAACACCGCTTCAGGCCGCTGGGAAGCGAAAAAGAGATCGAGAGTGATTTCCGGCTTATATCGGCGACAAACAAAAATCTTGAGCAAATGGTCGAGGAAGGCAAGTTCAGGGGCGATCTTCTTTACCGGTTGCGGTCAATGACCATCAATCTGGATCCCTTGCGAGGGCATCGAGAGGACATCGCTGACCTGACCGGATTTTATGTGGACAAGGTGTGCGATCGTTTTGGCGTGCGCCAGAAAAAAGTTTCAGAAGAGTTTCTGAAATACCTCACGAAATATGACTGGCCAGGCAATGTCAGAGAACTGTTCCACGTCATAGAACATGCATGTGCTGCAGGTCTTCATGAAGAAACGCTCTTTCCCGTGCACCTTCCCCAGGAATTTAGGATCCAGATAACAAAATCATTATTCAGTCAGGATCATCCCGCCGCTCAAAAAGGGAATAACTTGCACAATCATGAGCGCCGGGGGCAGTTCCTCAGTTTGAAAAGTTTCCGCCAGAGCGCATATGCCGATCTGGAGGAAATGTATCTTCGCAATCTCTTGTCATCATCGGGAGATATAAAAGAAGCCTGTACGCTTTCCCAGCTTTCACGGACCAGGTTGTACGGCCTTCTCAAGAAGCACAAAATCAGAACTGGCGCGTAATATCTAGCTTATCCTTTCTATCGGTTACGAAAACATTACGGGAAATAATTGGCGCCGTTTTCAGGTCTGACAAACAGACCGGTCTGAAATCCACTTTTATTGTACTCGAATCTCAAAAAAGTGAACACGCCGCGGGTGCCCGGTCAGCGTAAAAAATGAGTATACTGTGGATTCCCTTGATACTGGCTGGTTTATGCAAAATGTGATTTTTGGCACGATTATTGATAGACCTGAAGATCATGATGCTGGCAAGGATGTACCGTACATGTCAAACGTCGATGAGAGGAAGACCGGAAAGTGTATACAACAATAGAACGACGAAACGACTTGGTATTCTATGCGAAGAATCATGAGGACATCCCTGGGAAACTGAGGGCCATTCTGGAAACGCTCCTCTTCGAGGAACGCATTGAGCTTTACAGAAGCGTGGCGAGCCTCAAGCAGCGTTTCTGTCTCCCTTCGGAAAGACGGATCATTGCGATCATTTATACCACGGATAAGGAAGATCTCCTGGACATCACATCGATGAAGTACTTTTTCTCCGATGTGAAGGTAGTTCTCGTATTGCCGAGCAAAAAAAAGGATGTTATCGCCCTCGGGCATAGTTTGAGGCCCAGATTTATCACGTACAAAGACGCAGATTTCCGTGAGCTATTATCGGTGATACATAAAATGTCGGGGGACCCCGGCAGGAGCACGGCTCCAGGTGGTAAGGCCCAGCCCCGCATGTACGGAAAATGAGAGATCCCTGGCAGGGGGAACGCACCCGCCAGTACGATCTCGCAATAGCGCATACCGGGAATCTCCATGACAGTGCTGTGAGACAAAAAACGAATGAAGCGGCACACAATTTCCCTGGGACGGAACGATCGATCAGGCGGTTTTAAAACCGAATGGCGGTAGCCTGTTTTGAACGATATCACGCTAATACCTGTGAAGGGCTTGCATACCTTACCCGAAGAGAGATAATGCTCTGGATGAGAAGATGAGAGCACAGATCATCAATAAGTTGAGAAGGATCGACTAACCGGTGTCCCCTTTACTTCGATGCCTCCCTGCTGATCGATTTCCTTGAGCGGGCGACCTCCCGCGATTTCAGGATGACAAAGGAGCAAATAGCGTGCCTTGCCAGGGAAAATGTGCTATACTGCCAGTGTTAAATGATTTATCGGTTTCGGTAATTTATCTGTACGGATTCACATGCAGGGTTTTTCTTCCATATCAGATTACCAGGTGCAGGCTCTCTTCTGCAGACCTTTCTTGATTGAATGACATCCTGAACTGAAACATCCGTTGGGGTACCGTTAAGCAAATGTTGATATGCGATTGAGTATCTTTTCGAGGTTATTTGCCGGCTACATTGCAGTGATCCTCATATTCGGCGGGATAACCGCGTATTCGGTCTATGCGCTGCATCAGCTGAACGGCGAAGTGAACATACTCTTCAATCGTGACGAACGCGTCATCGAGGCCAAGGACAAGCTGGTCGACTCGCTCTTGTCGCAGGTGAGATCGGCACGAAAATTCGTCATTACGGGGGATGTGGCCCTCCTTGAACAGATGATCTCGGGACAGAAAGACTTCGACAAGTATATTGAACAGGTTTCGTCGATTGTCGGTGCAGGCGAAAACAGGGATCCTCTTGCCCGGATACAATCGCATTACGCAGAATACACATCTCTGGTGAATAAAGAGATAGAGTTTGTGAGGATCGGGCAACCCTATGACAAGCTCGATTACAGGCACAAGGAAGGTCAGGCGGTAGAGCGGGTCATGCAAGACCTGAAAAAACTCGAGACCTATTACCGGCAGGACATTCAGCGAAGACTTACAGGGATACGGCAGACCACCGGAGTGGCGCAGCGGATGTCGTTTACGCTGTTCTCGGCCGCACTGCTTCTCGTCATCATCGGTGTGTTCATGAACACGCGCGGTATCACGAAACCTCTCAAAGTTCTCATGTACAAAACGAAAGAGATATCACGGGGTGTTTTCAAAGCAGATCTTGACATCGCGTCTCCGCGGGAGATCTCGGAGCTCGCCGGCGCCCTCAACAGGATGTGTGAAAAGCTCCAGGAGGTCGATTCAATGAAGTCCGGTTTCTTTGCGACCATGTCCCATGAGCTCAGAACACCTCTTGCATCGATAAAACAGGGCATAACGCTTCTTAGGGAGCATGGCGCCGGTCCGGTCACGGAGAAACAGAAAAGGCTTTTTACTATCCTGACCGAGGAGACCAACAGGCTTATCGAAATCGTGAACTCTTTTCTGGAGTTGTCGAAAATGGAGGCCGGGATGATGCCTTTCACCTTGAAGGAGGAGAACCTTCCCTATCTCGTTCGCCGTGTGCTCAAGGAGATGACTCCCCTGGTGGAGGCGAAAAAGATCGATATGGAAACGGACATTGGTGATGAGAAGGAGGTCCCCCTGTTGAAGCTTGACCGCGAACGCATTCTTCAGGCCGTCAGGAACCTTGTCGGAAATGCAGTGAAGTTCACGCCTCAAAATGGATCGATCGCCGTGCGCGTTTACAGTGCGGGCACGACCGTCCGGTTCTCCATAAAGGATACGGGCCCCGGTGTTTCCCGGGAAGATCTCGAGACGATATTTGAAAAGTTTCACCAGGTTCGGGGACAACCCCCTGGGTCTCTGAAGGGGACCGGGTTGGGCCTTGCGTTCGTAAAACAGATAATCACGGCACACGGAGGAAAAGTATGGGTGGAAAGCGAAGAAGGCAAGGGATCTACATTTATCTTTTCGTTGCCCTCATGATGTTCGCTGTCGTGTTCGGGTGTACGGAGGGCAGAAATGCCACCGTCCCGTCAGAGGGGACTAATAACGTCACACCCGTTGCGGTTGAACTGAAGGAGGCGAGGCAACTTCTCGCGCGTGGCGATTACGAATCTTCGCTGAAGACTTACAGAAAGATATTTGAGGATTATAGAGGCACTCCCACGGCTGGTGAAGCCCTTTACAATATTGGTATCGTTTTTGCCGATCCCGAGAACCGTAACAAGGACCATCATCGGTCCGTTGAATCCTTCCGAAGGCTGGTCAAAGAGTACCCGCGAAATCCCCGGGCCGTCGAGGCCGGGATCTGGATAGGTATATTGACCGAGAACGCAAAGCTGAAACAAACCGCTTCCGAGGCAGTTAAGGAAAGTTCCAGGCTGAAGCAGATCATGAAGGAGTCACGAGAGGTTGACAAAGAGATCGAAGAGAAGAAAAGAGAGGAGAACCGATAAGAGAGGTTTTATATGGCACGGGGTACAATACTCGCAGTCGATGACGAGAAGAATCTCTTGGAACTGATCCAGATGGGTCTTGAGTTCGCTGGTTATGATGTGATAACGGCAATGAACGCCACCGAGGCCTTGACCCACGCGAAAGAAGAGGCGATCGACCTGGCGGTGGTAGATCTCCAGCTTGGCGACACCGACGGCATAACATTAATGGAGAGCCTTCACTTGGTCAGTCCCGAGATGCCCGTCATAATTCTTACGGGTTACGGAAGCATCTCCAATGCAGTTGAGGCAATGAAACGAGGGGCCTACAGCTATTTCACCAAACCCTTCGATTCCGAGGTGCTTCTTTTCGAGATTGGAAAGATAATGGAGACAAGGCGCATGTCTTCCGAGATCGAAAGGCTTCAAGGGCTTTTGGAATCGAAATACAGTTTTTCCAACATAGTGGCGAGAAGCAAGAAAATGCAGGATGTGCTGGAAACGATATCGCGCATCGCAAAGACAGACTCGACGGTCCTGCTCCTCGGCGAGAGCGGTACGGGCAAAGACCTGATAGCCAAGGCGATACATCTGGCCAGCGACAGGAAAGAAAGGCCCTTCGTGGCGATCAACTGTGCCGCCCTGCCCGAGGCCCTCCTTGAAAGCAACCTTTTCGGTCATGAAAAGGGCGCCTTCAGCGGGGCTATACGAGAGACAAAAGGGCTTTTCCTTCAGGCCCATGGAGGGACGATCTTTCTCGATGAGATCGGGGACATGCCCCTTGCCATACAGGCGAAGATACTGCGCGTCATACAGGAGAGGCAGATACGCCCGGTGGGTAGCGAGAAGGTCATCAATGTGGACGTGCGGATTATAACAGCCACGAACAAGAACCTCGAGGAACAGGTGAGGCTCGAGTTGTTTCGCGAAGATCTTTATTACAGGATCCATGTTATCCCGATCCACCTGCCCGCATTACGGGAAAGAAAAGAGGATATCCCTCCCCTTGTCGATTTCTTTGTCCAGAAAGCCGCGTCGCTTATGAAGAAGGACATTAAAGGCGTAACTCCGCAGGCAATGCAAAAGTTGATGTTGTATGAGTGGCCGGGGAATATCCGCGAACTGGAAAATGTTATCGAGTATGCCGCAGCAATGACGGACAGGGAATACATAACGGATGACCTGGTCCTGCAGACAAAAGGCGTTGTGTCACAGGAGCCGGTCCAGCCCCTTAAACAGGCTAAGGATGCATTCGAGAAAAGTTATCTCATATACCTCCTCGAGACATGTAAGGGCAATATCAGTGAAGCAGCGAAATATGCGGGAAAATACCGGGCAGACCTGTACGATCTGTTGAAGAAACACAAACTGAGCCCGGATGATTTCAAGAAAAGGGGGTTGGCGTAGCGATACGGTGTACAAACTGATGACAGGACCGTAGATAAAAGCATTACGAAATTATTGTTGTATCTACGACATACGCCCGAAAACAATTTTTGTACTCTTCAAGTATAGACTCTTCAAACATTACATGGCAAACATCTTCAGCGGGAATGAAGATCACATCGGTCAGGAGGACCGGCCGGGGGGTTTAAATATGAGAAAGATATTAAACAGGCGGAACAGCAAGGGTTTCACGCTCATCGAACTTCTGGTCGTTATGGTGATCGTCGGACTGCTGGCGGCCCTTGTTGCACCGAAGCTTTTTCCCAAGCTCGGAAAGGGGAAACAGGCCGCAGCAAAGGCCCAGATAGAGCTATTAGGACAAGCGCTCGACCAGATGAGGCTTGACGTTGGACGTTACCCTACAACTCAGGAAGGATTGAGTTCCCTCGTTACGAATCCCGGCATGCCGAACTGGGAGGGGCCATATCTCAAAAAGGCGCTGCCTAGCGATCCCTGGGGAAGACCGTACGTATATCAATCACCGGGGAGCCATGGTGAATATGACCTCTATTCATACGGAAGAGACGGGTCGCCGGGCGGTGAGGGGGAAGACGCAGATCTAGCGAGCTGGCAATGATAGTGTGGACACCTGCGAAAAGGTCTGTAGCTAAATACATTGGGACTATATCACTCTTTGTTTTCTTGGCTTCTTTGCCTGCGCACGGCAACGCGCAATCTTCCACGACCATCTTGGGAAAAGCCAGTGATTTCAAGGAGAATGTGGTGCCGCGCAGCCGGGTGCCATCCGGTATTGTGCAGGTTGCACCCGGTGGCGCCCCGGACCCGCAGAGCCAGGTCCCTTCTCAACCAGCCTTGCCTCTTGGCAATTCCCCAGCACAACCCGCCCCGGCGCCGGGGATGTTGCCATCACCAGAGCCTCAGGTTCCGCCTCCGTCCGCGGGGCCTGAGGTGCCCATTACCATAACGCCGGTCCAACCAAGGCAGCCGGCCGGTCAGGCGCAGCTCGGACCACCGCCTCAGTCTTCGCCGCCTGTGTCGCGGCAGGGTGAACGGGGGCCTTCGTTTTCTCCGCGGCCGGGCGTTGGGCGCATCAGTCTGAACTTTGACGATGCCGATGTATTTTCTGTCATACAGACCATCTTTGGAGAGATATTAAAAGTCAATTATGTCGTAGATCAAAGGGTGAAAGGCCGGGTGACGTTCCGGTCAATAGCGCCCATCCCGACAGACCAGGTCCTTCCTGTCATGGAGACGATCCTCAGGATCAACGGCATAGGCGTTGTCGAGGAAAGTGGACTTTACAGGGTTGTCCCTATCTCCGAGGTTGCCAAAGAACCAGCCCAGATCAAGTTCGGCCGGGAGCCCGAGAAGGTCATGATACAGGGTAAATCCATAATTCAGGTAGTGCCCCTTCTGCATGTCCATTCATCTGAAACGATCAAACTCATAACACCTTTTCTTACGCAAACCGCCGTTGTGATCGATCTTCCCAATATTAATTACATCGTGATCGTTGATACCGATTCGAACGTCAAGAGACTACTCACCCTGATCAGTTTCTTCGATGGTGAACAAACCAGGCTCAAAAAACCCCAAGTCTCGGTTTATAACATTCAGAACGGCAAGGCGAAAGATGTTGCGGCCATCCTTCAGCAGGTGCTCCTCTCGCAGAAACCGGCCGCACAACCTTCAACGACAACGCCGCAGGCCCCCGGCCCTCCTCCCGCACCACCGGGCGCTGCCGCTCAGAAGCAGCCGACAGTACAGACGGCCGGCAGTCAGCAAACCGGCGAGACCCTTGTAAATCCCATTACGAAGATCATCGCGGACGAGAATCTCAACGCTCTCATTATCCTATCCACCCCGGAGGATTATGAATTTATCAAAACCTCCGTCGAGCGGATCGACGTCATACCCAGACAGGTCCTGCTCGAAGGTGTTGTGGCAGAGGTGACATTGAAGGACGAATTGAAGCTCGGCATATCGTGGGCCCTTCAGTTCAAGCCGGGCGGAATGGGTGGTGTCCTGGGCGGTGTCGACGGCGTGGTCGGGTTCAATATGCCCGGCGCAGCCACGCGAGACATAACCGGTTTGGGCACGTTCACTTTTGCGGGTAATGTCGGAGGCGATTTCAAGACCGTCATCGACATGCTTGCTGTTGACAACCGTGCAAAGCTTCTTGCCGTACCGCACATACTGGTATCGGACAACAAGGAGGCCCGTATCCAGGTAGGCCAGCAGGTGCCGGTTGTTTCCTCGGAAACATTCGGGTCAACCACGGTCGCACCCCAGCGCACCATCCAGTATAAGGACATCGGTATAATTCTTAAGGTAAAACCACGTATCAACGAAGGCGGTCTCGTTACCCTCGATCTCGCACAGGAGGTCTCGAACTATAGCACGATCAAGCTTTTCGACAACGAAGATTATATTGTCCTTAACAAGACGGAAACAACGACGAGCCTCGTTTGCCAGGACGGCAACACGATAATTATCGGCGGATTGATACGCGATGACATAACGAGAGCTCGCTCGGGCATTCCGTTCTTGAGCAAGATCCCGGTCCTGGGGTGGCTCTTCGGTGCCACGGATGACAATGCTGAACGGACCGAACTCATAATTCTGTTGACCCCGCGGGTAATACGGAACAATGCTGAAGCTAACAACGTGACCTCGGATTATGTCGACAGCATCACGAAAACAGGCAAGGGCAGGATAAGAAAAGAGGACCTGATCAAGCAGAAACCGTTACCAGTCTTGATCCAGCCAGCACCTACGAGCGGTCAGGGAAGCATACCGGGGCAGCCCTTTCCTCAGGTAATGCCAAACGGGGCGAACCAGCCCTCGTTAGCGGCGCCTCAAAACAGCGGCACCGCGCCTCCGGTTGTGCCTCAAGACCAGGGGACGGCCCCCGGGCTTTCAAGCCTCCCGAACGGTTCCCGGGCCAATCCACCTGGTGCGGTACCACCCGGTGTTGAGTAAATAAGATGAGCAGCCATGATAGAGAAGAAGATCACTTTCCTGAACCCCGAAGAGTTTCCCAAGGTCCCTCTCGTTCTTGAGGGGATATCGACCCGCTTTGTCCGTGAAAACAGGGTAATACCTTTTGAATTCAAGAACGATGTCCTCAAGGTGATCATGGCGGACCCTACCGACAGGGACGTGATCGATGCGCTCCGGGTCGCTGTGGCCGCGGACGTTAAGGTATATACCGGGGGCAGGGAGGCCATCGAGGAACATCTGGCCAGGTTTTACAGTCAGGAAGAGCAGAGCATTAACCGGATCATTGAGGGTATCGACGAGGAAGCACCGGGGTTGATGAATGGAACTGATGAGGAGGATATCGGGCATCTCAAGGACCTCGCCTCGGAAGCCCCGATCATAAAACTCGTCAATTTTCTCATCACACGGGCGGTCGAAAGCAGGGCGAGCGATATCCATATCGAGCCTTTCGGCGATGAGGTCAAAGTCCGTTACCGGATCGACGGTGTCTTGAGCGACGTGGAATCGGCCCCGAAGAGGCTCCAGGCGGCAATCGTGTCCCGCATCAAGATCATGGCGAAATTAAATATAGCCGAACGAAGGCTTCCCCAGGATGGGCGGATCAGGCTCCTTGTCGGCGACAGGGAAATCGACCTGCGTGTTTCGACTATACCGATCCTGCATGGAGAGAGCATTGTCATGAGGATCCTCGATAAGGAGAGTATTGTCATCGATCTTGACGCCCTCGGGTTCATGCCGGACATGCTCAAAAATTTCAATCATCTCATCCAGAGGCCAAACGGGATAATTCTGGTAACGGGGCCGACGGGAAGCGGGAAGACGACTACCCTCTACGGCACACTCGACAAGATCAACTCACCGGACAAGAAGATCATAACCGTCGAAGATCCCATAGAATATCAGCTCAAAGGGGTCAACCAGATACAGGTGCGCCCTAACATCGGCTTGAACTTCACCAACACCTTGCGGCACATCGTCCGCCAAGACCCGGATGTGGTCATGATCGGGGAGATCCGCGATCTGGAGACTGCCGAGATAGCCATTCAGGCTGCCCTTACGGGACATCTTGTCTTTTCCACCCTGCATACCAACGATGCGCCAAGCGCTATTACGCGGCTCCTGGACATGGGGGTCGAAGCATTCCTCCTCTCGTCGACGATACGGGGCATCCTTGCCCAGAGGCTCGTCCGGGTCATCTGCACTCAATGCAAGACCGAAGACACCTCACCACAAGAGATGCAGGAACTCGTAATGCTCGGTCTTCCCGACGACGCCCGCATTTACCGGGGCCGAGGATGTGAGGCCTGTACATATACCGGGTTCAGGGGGCGCATGGGCCTTTTTGAATTTCTTGTTGTCGACGATGTTGTACGAAGGTTGATCCTTAAGAACGCGGATGAAGGGCAAATTCGCCAGGCAGCCCGGCAAGGCGGAATGAAGACCCTTCTCGAAGACGGCCTCACGAAGATCGAACTGGGTTCAACGACTCTCCCCGAAGTATTCAGGGTTACACGGGAGGATTAAGTGGCGGTTTATTCATATACGGCCACAACATATGAAGGATCTGTCGTTGAAGGTGTTGTCGAGGCACCGGATGAACGGACCGCTGTCGAGAAGATACGGAACACCGGCATCATACCAATCAAAATATCGGTACCGAAGACAGGAGTCAGAAGAAAACTGTCGTTACGGTCTTCGCGGAGCGACCTTCTCACGTTTACAACCGAACTGTCCGCGCTGCTCGGCGCCGGCCTTCCCATCGACCGGAGTCTTAACATCCTGTCCGAGATATCGGAAGGTGCACGCATGAAAGAGGTGATCAATTCGGTGCTTTCGGGAATCAGGGGCGGAAGTTCTTTCTCGGAGGCCCTTCAGAGGCATCCGGACATTTTTCCGAAACTCTATACAAGCATGGTGCGTGCCGGAGAGACCGGCGGCGTCCTCGATGTCGTCCTAGACAAGCTCAATGAATTCCTGGAAACATCGAAGGAACTCAGGGACAGCGTTGTATCGGCAATGGTGTATCCGCTTATCCTTACGGTCACCGGTGGTATATCGATAGTTATCCTTCTGACGTTCGTGATCCCCAGGTTTACGGCCATATTCAGCGAGATTGGGGGTTCGCTGCCCCTGTCGACGCGTTTTATCCTCGGAGTCAGCACGACGCTCCGGTCCCTGTGGTGGGTACTCCTTCCGGCGATAGCCGGGGTCTTTGTGTTTGTTAGGTTTTATGTCAAAACCGAGAGGGGTGCGTATAAATGGGATGAACTGAAATTGAAATTGTTCGGCGATGTTGTGACAAAACTTGAAACAGCACGTTTTTGCCGGACCTTGGGTACGCTTCTTAAAAGTGGGGTGCCATTCCTGCAGGCCCTCAACAATTCCAAGGACGTTATGGGGAACAGGATCATGGCCGGATCGGTCGATTCTATCACCAGGAATGTGCGGGAAGGCAAAGGAATTGCAGCACCGCTCATGGATGCCAGCATTTTTCCCCAACTTGCCCTTTCCATGATCAAGGTTGGAGAGGAGACCGGACAGCTCGACACGATGCTCCTCAGGGTTGCGACCACCTATGAAAAGGGACTTCGTGACTCCGTCAAAAGGTTTATGAGCCTTCTTGAACCGGCAATAATCCTTGCAATGGGCATTATCATAGCTTTTATCGTTATATCGATGCTTATGGCTGTTTTCAGCATCCTGGAGCTGCCGTTTTGAAAGATATGGTGCGCAGGCCATTATTCAAGAAAATCCCGGCCAATAACGGCTTCACCCTTATCGAGATCATGATGGTGATGGTGCTTGTCCTAATCATCCTCGGTGTTTCGACCATATTTTTCGCAAACAGACTCCCATCCGAGAACTTGAATGCAGCAGGGCGTGAAATGTCAGCCATGTTGAGGTTCGCACGACTGCTTGCAAAGGACAGTGGCGAGCCGCACTCTGTTTTCATCGATCTCGATGCGGGGAGATACGGCGTTGCGGGGGTGCAAACCCGCACTATCCCCAGGGGCATAACCGTAAAGATCACGGACCCCCTGCAGGGTGATATCGTACGCGGGCAATATTCAATTATCTTTAACGAATCAGGCGGGGTCGCCTCGGGGCGTATCACTCTGGCCGGGGAAAAAAAGATGCTTTACATCGATCTTGATCCGGTCCTAGGTGCGATTGTCCTGCGATCATGATCCGGGGAGGGAGAAACGAAAGGTTTGTCGGCAACGGGGATTTTCAGACGAAGCGAAGGGTTCACGCTTCTCGAGGTGGTCGTTGCTTTTGTAATTCTTGCATCGGCCGTTGTGGTTATCCTCCAGCTGTTCTCTGCGGACCTGCGTATTCTTTCGCGATCGGAGGATTACATATGGATGAGTGCTGAGGCACAGGCGAAAATGAGAGAAGTGCTTGATAGCGAAGAGTTGAAAGTGAGCGTATCCAGCGAGACAGTACCAGAAGGTTACGTGGTGGAAACCACGATATCCAAGGTCTTTGAAACTAGGACACGGGAATTGCCGCTTGAATTGTTGGAGATCGCCGTAAAGTTTACCTGGCCGGGCGGCGCGTCGCAGAGGTCAATAACGGTGAGGACCATGAAAATGGTCAAGAAAGAACAGGCAGGCCGGATGTGATCAGGCGACCTCAAGGATTCACGCTGCTTGAAGTGATGATCTCCGTTACGCTCATCAGTCTTATCCTCGTGATAATGGCTGGAGCTATGCGCGTTTCCTACAGGTCGATCGACAAGGGGGAGGTCAGATCGGCCTATCTGGAACGGTTGAAAGTGACTTTTTCGCTTATAGACGACCAGATACAGTCGGCGATACCTCTTGGCAGGCGCGACGATGAGGCAGGACGTCTTTTCTTTGAGGGATCGACCGACACGGTAAAGTTCGCGTCGAATTACTCGCTGACAGAGGGTAGGCGCGGAAACGTTGCAGTGACATACAGTGCGAGGTCCGGGGATGACGGTACGATGGCCCTTTATGTGGAGGAGAATACACTGGGTGTTGAGAATACCCGGGAGATCAAGCTACTCGAAGGTATAGGCGGGGTGCGCTTCGAATATTTCCGCAAGGAAAGCGATGCCGAAGAGGTGCAAGGTGAATGGGTCGGGACATGGACCGACGAACTTCTTTTTCCCCGGAAGATACGAATCACCTTGACCTTTCCGGAACGAAAAATTGTATTTGTAGTGCCTGTCAGGGCGAACAAAGTGAAGACGTGATACGATCGGAAAAAGGCATCGCCATCATAATGGTCCTTTGGATTGTCACGATCCTGGTGGCGCTTGTCATCTCATTCTCATTCCTGATACGGACGGAAGCCCGCTCGACGATATTCTTCAAGGAAGGCGTGCAAAAGAGATTCATCGCAGAGGCCGGGATGGAGCGTGCGATCCTGGAGATATTCCATCGCCAGACGTACCGTGAGCAGGCGGTAGTCGTCGAAGGAAATGAGGTGGTGCGTATCGACGGGCGGTCATACACGGGACGGATGGAGACGGGCAGTTACAAATTCAGGCTCCTGTCGGAATCGGGCAAAATAGACATTAACAAAATGAGTGACCTCACAGGAATTGTCTTGAAGAACCTTCTTCTCAGTCTCGACGTGCCCCAGGAAAAGGCCGACATAATAGTCGATTCGATCTTGGATTGGACGGACAGCGACAACCTGCGCCGCCTGAACGGGGCCGAGGACGAATACTATCTTTCTCTGCAGGTTCCCTACCGAGCGAAGAACGCGCCTCTCGATACGCTGGAGGAACTTCTTCTCGTAAAAGGGATCACGCCCGACATCCTTTTCGGGAACAAAGAACACAGAGGGATCGTCCAGTACCTGACCATCTATGGAACGTCTTCCAAGATCAATATCAATGCGGCTCCAAAGGAACTGCTGATGGCCCTGCCGGGATTGACCGAAGAGACTGCCAAAAGGATCATCGATCAAAGAGAAACAGCGGAATTCAGGTCGGTCCAGGACATTCAGGCTATAACGGGTCTTAATCTTCCCACGCTTGCGCAATATATCGATATGACGGAAGGCAATACCTATACGATCGAATCAACAGGTTTTCTTGGGGAATCAAAGCAGGGTTACAGTGTTCGGGCTGTCGTATCGGCGGAATCGACGATGCCCCGGTTCTTTTCCTACAAAAGCCCTTCGGAGACACAGCGTGAACTTTGATCAATTGTCCGTCAGAGTGGAAAAGTATGCCGCGAAGGTCCGGGAAGAAGCCCGGGCAGGTTTCGTAAAATTCAGGGACCTCCTGACGATAAATGTTCTTGAAGGGATGATCATTCCAAAAAAATGCCTCTGTGTGGCTATCGAAAAGGGTGCGGTTTCAATAGCGTACGGGACCAGGTTTTTGTCCAAACCGGCCATTAAAGGGTTGAAGCGTTTTGCTTTTGATGGAGGCAAATACCCTACACCGGACGAAATGACACTGGCCTTAAACGAGGCAGCTGACATTTTCGGTGCCCGGGGCGCATCGATAGTGCTTTCGGTCCCGCGTCCTTGGTTCATCGTACGCACCGCGGAGATGCCCCTTGTCGTGAAAGACAATCTAACGTCGGTTATCGCATATGAATTGGATAGATTGACCCCGCTTGGCCCTGCTGAGGCTATGTATGATTTTTCGGTCATCTCGGAAGAAAATGAAAGGATCAAACTCCTTATCGTCGCGATGCGCGCTCAGACGCTGCAGCCCTATATGGATGCGCTCGAAATTAATCATCTCAGTGCCCAGAGAGTGACAACCAGCATTACAGGTTTTGGCACAGTATGCCGAGTCCTCGGCACCGGGGGAGAGACCACGGTGTGCTTGGATATAAGAAATGATGGATATGACGGCTGTACTATCAAGGAAGGCGTTCTTCATTCGACGGTATCGGAAAACTTTCTGGAAAATGAAGGCGATAATCTCGAACTGATCAAAGAAGGGCTCGCCCCGATGCTTCGGGAGCTTGAAACCGGGGAAATCCCACCTGTTGTTCTTGTCAGTTCAGCACCCCGGTACGAGAACATTCAAAATGAGATCGGACTGCCGGTACGGCCCGTCACGAAAGATGACCTGAAAGCGAAGTTTGGAGCTGAAATAGATGATGAACTCACAGGGCCGCTCGGCGGACTGGTGGAAGAGATATGGCCGGGGCAGAAGGGTTTCAACCTCGCGGGCAAAGGTTTTCAAGCTGAGAAAAAAAATCCAGTAACGCGGATAACAATGGTACTTCTCGGTATTATCGTACTGGCCATGGCCCTGAACCTGATCGTACCGCTTTACATGGAAAAAACACGGGTAGACAGGATTGAAGGACAGATCGCGTCGCGGCGCAATGAGGTCAAGGCCATAGAAGCATTGAGGCAGGAAGCTTCCACCATCGATGCCGACATTACCTCAGTCCGGAACTTCAAGGAATCTGCACCGATGTCGCTCGACATCATGAAGGAATTGACCACCATTCTGCAGAAAAATGTCTGGTTGACCCGCCTGAGGATTACCGGGGAGACGGTCGAAATAGAGGGATATGCATCATCCGCGACTGAGATATTACCGAAGCTCGAACAGTCGGGCCAGTTCAGAAAGGTGGAGTTCTCCTCTCCGACGATACGGGACATGAGACTTAACGCCGACCGTTTTGTGATCAAGATGGAGATCGAGGGGTTCGATAAAAAGATGGGAGCGAAACCGATAAGTGAAAAAAAATAGCCGGTATTACACCATTGCGCTGCCGATCATTATTGTACTCGCCATTCTGGTTGCGTACCAGTACGGTTATCTCGCCGTGAAGGCTGAAATGACTTCGCTCAAGGAAAGGGAAGTTACGCGGATGGGCACGCTACAACGCTATGTCAATCTCATTGCCGACAGGCCTTCGATCGAAAAAAGACTGGAAGCCCTGCGGGAGAAGAGAACAACCGAAATGACGCAGATCATCGATGCACAGACCATGAGCATTGCCGCCGCCGCCCTTCAGGACGTCGTAAAGACCTCAATAACAACCAGGGGGGGATCGATAGCGAGTGAACGCGTTGAAAAGCCCGATGACCTCGGTAAACTGAAGATCATAACGATCAGTGTCGATGCCGTGCTTCCTGACACGCGGGCCTTGAGCGATGTGCTGTTCACTCTGGAGACGCACACCCCATACCTCGTGATCAGGGAACTAGACACTAGGGTAAGGAATTTCAGAGATCCCCGCGAACTCATGGTAAAACTGCGCATTTCAGCACTTACGGGTGGAAAATGATATGAAGTTTCTTCGGAACCTGATCCAGAGTGCAAATGTGTTGAATGTGCTGCTCGCAATAGTGATACTTGTTTTTGCTGCCGGGATCGTTATTTCCGTGATCCGTATGCGGCAGCCATACTCCGTCCCGAGAGTAAAAGAAAAGGTGCCCGCCCCGGCCGTGCAGCCGGTTGAGGTGCCTGCAAAGCTGCCTTCCGATTACGCGCTGGTAGGGGAGAGGAATCTTTTTCATCCGGAAAGGACGATCCCTGTTGACAAGAAAGACGAGGTGCCGAGGCCAGACGTGGTCCTTTACGGAACAATGGTTGATACGGACCGGTTTGCGTTCATAGAAGACAAAAGAAACCAGGTAACGACACCGGGCAGGGGCAATCGTCAAAGAATTGTCCGTAAAGGAGAGGTTGTCAGCGGCTATACGGTTACAGACATAATGAAGGACAGGATCACTCTTGCGCGGGGCGACGACAGGATAACAGTTATGTTGTCCGAACCGGGTAAGCAAAGGGCAGGCAACACGGGTGGGCCCCCGGTAGAGCCCGCGGCGCCGTCTGCTGTACCGCCAAGACCTCCCCAGGCGTCTCCAACTCCGGCCATATCCCCACCCCGTGCAGCTCCGGGCGCACTGCCAGTGGGCCAGACGCAGAGGCCACGTCAGCCGGCACCACCTCAGGTGGGTAGCCAGACCCCCCGAAGAACGCCCGAATAAGGACCGTAAGTTGTCAGTCATCAGTCACAAATAGTCAGGAATAAGCGCTCCTTATGTCATATCACCGTCGAAATCAATCATGATCATGGGTCTCACACGCCTCACGGCCCACACCTTACGTCTTACGAGGTTTCCCTGAGATGATCCGTGTTCTGATCGTCGATGACCATCCCGTAGCGCAAAAGGGATTTACCGAGGTCCTTCGGGAATACTTCGATAATGTCGAGATCGAAGCAGTTCGTTCCGGCAAACAGTTTGTAGAGAACATTAAACCTCGTGACTATGATCTTGTCCTTCTGGCCATCTCGTTGCCCGACGCAAATGGCCTCGATATCCTGAGAGATATTAAAAAGAAGCGTTCCCATGTCCCCGTTCTTGTCATCAGCATGTATCCCGAGGAGCTCTATGCGATACGGGCGATCAGGACGGGAGCCCATGGCTATCTTACGAAGCAGTGCGAACCGGAAGAACTGGTCGCCGCCGTAAAGACGGTCTTGTCCGGGAAAAAGTATATTAATCCCCATTTTGCCAACAAGATGGTAGCCAATTTCGAATCGTATATCGAAAGGCCGGCCTATGAGAAACTATCCAATATGGAATTTCAGGTAATGCGTATGTTCGGCAGCGGCAAGACCATTAAAGATATTGCGCGAGAACTGAATCTCAGCATAAATTCGATACGTGCCTATCGCCTGCATATCATGGAAAAGATCGGCGTAAAAGGAATGGAGGGCCTGATCCATTACGCGCTGAAGCATGGAATAACGGAGTACAAGAACGGCTGACGGGGCCAGCCGTTCGTCTCGGGTCTCAAGCCTCAAGTTAAAAGATCTTATTTTCCAGCCGTTTTACCCCATCCCCCATCATCTGCCTTTTTCAAACATTTCCGTAGTTTTTATCATGGTCTCCCGACAGACAATCTATGGGAATGATGCTTAAGATATTTTCAAAGGCCTCGGAGAACGCAATGACCATCATGATAGTGGACGACCATGTAAATTTGAGAAGGCTTCTCCATGAATGGCTGAGCGACGAGATTCCTGGTTGCTCATTTATCGAAATGCGGACCGCGAACGAAGCGCTTACATATTGCCGCCAGGAATCGCCGAATGTGATCATAATGGATATCGATATGCCGGGCATCAATGGAATAGACGCCACTTCCCGGGTCAAATCCATCTTGCCCGATACCAAGGTCGTCATCCTGACGATCCATGACAGCGGGCTGTACAAGGAAGCGGCGATGAAGGCGGGTGCAACTGCGTTTATAAACAAGAGAAGGCTCTATGACGACTTGGTGCCGATATTGTCTGATATTGTGCAGCGCCGGGAGAGTACGTCATGAATACGGCCCTCACGGCTCAACACGCCCCACAGGCATGGCGCGTCATGATTGGCCCCTGTAACCCCCCAACATACCCCGAAGAAGTTTCGCGAGGCCAACAAAAGCTTAGGACGCGCCATGCCTTCCCCATAAAAAGAAATTAAAACGTAAGGCGTGGGGCGATGCGGACAGCATCACGAATGTCAGGACCACGATATAACGGGAAAGAAACCGGAATAGGCACCCCTGTCGGGATGTCAGGCTGCTTCAGGGGATATAAGGTGAGGTGACGGGATTATGCCCCGGAGCTCCTTCATGATCTCATGGACAGTTGAAACTTTGTCTATTCGATAACCATTCACACCGACGGTATAGAGCGGTTCTTCAACGCCAGTGTTGTATCCACCCGAGCTTAAAAGCCCGTTGCAGATGCAGAAGAAGCCTTCGTTATCATCCTGTGCTTTACAGACGGCGTATTTGCCTTCCCTGTTCTTTGTCATGATATAACCCTTGTCGCAGCAGGGTTTTCTTCGCCCTGCCAGCGTTGAAGCGTACATGGGGGCATTCTTTATGACCATGAAAGGCAGGCCGCAGGGTGAACCAGGCCTGTGCGATACGACAATGTCCTCAGGGCGGGCGTCAACTACAGCCTGCTTGTATGCATCCGTGGCGCTGCTTTCTTCAGTGGCGAGGAAACGGGTGCCCATCTGTACGCCGTCGGCGCCCATGGCTAGAAAACGAGATATATCGTTATGATCGAATATACCCCCCGCAACGATCACAGGCACGTCACCGTGCTTTGACACGTATTCCTTAATGGGTGGGAACAGATTTTCGAGCCTGTTCGATTCAAGATCGATCTCTTCGATCTTGAATCCGAGATGACCTCCCGCGAGAGGCCCCTCGAGTACAACGGCATCCGGCCGATAGCCGAGACGTTCCCATTTCTTGTAGATTATCTCAAGTGCTCTCAGTGACGAGACAATAGGGATGAGTGCCGTTTCCCCGGGGTTTGCAATGCCGGGCAAGGCTAGCGGCAATCCCCCGCCGGAGATGATCACATCGACACGCGCATCAATCGCGGCCTTTACAGTGACATCATAATCCCGCGCGATAGCGACCATGATATTGATGCCGGACACCCCACCCTGTTCCCTCGACAGGCAGACCTCTTCATAGACAGCATCGTAACTAGTGTATTTCCGGTTATTCCTCTTGCCGAGCAGCCTATCGAGGCATGCGCTCGATACAATGCCGAGGCCGCCTTCGCGAGCGACCGCGCTTGCAAGGGGCGAAAGTGAAACGCCGATACCCATCCCTCCCTGAACGATAGGAAACCGTATTGTTTTTCCCTTTATGGTGAGTTTTGGCAATATCATGATGTATTTACGCCGTGAATCAGTTTATACGGGGCTTTTTAATGCAAGACAGTAAGGATAAAATGAAAACACGACATTTAATTATAGCATGACTTATGATGGATTACAAAGAATAAGTAACGATAGCAACGGGAAGTCTTCAATATCGAAAGAAAATCAAGATTTATGTTTTATGACGTCCTTATGATATAATCGTGGGCCGGATGTGTTTATGGAAGATGACAGCATAAAGCCGTTAAGCGTTTATAGAAACGAGAAAGAGGTTTTGGCAGCCCTCGAGAAGGCACTGAAGAAGATCGAGCGGCTCAATGAACTTGACCGGCAGCACACGTTATTCCAGCATGAACTCGAAAAAAGGACGAATGAGCTCAATGAACGAGTTAAGGAGCTGAATTGCCTTTATGCAATCTCGGCTATCGTCGAGAGAAAAGGAGCCGTTCTGGAAGAGATCCTGCAAAGAACGGCCGATGTCATTCCCGATGCGTGGCAATATCCCGGCATCACAACAAGCCGGATCACCCTTAACGGTCAGGTTTTTACGAGCCCTGGTTTCGAAGAAACAAAATGGAGGCAATCCCGGGATATTATCGTGCATGGCAATATCGCAGGTTCGCTCGAGATTTTTTACCGAGAACCGAAGCCCAGGGCCGATGAAGGGCCTTTTTTGAAGGAGGAACGGATCCTGATAAACGTTATTGCCGAGCGTGTGGGACAAATTACCGAGGTAAAATTCGGTGAAGAAGCACTGAAAGAAAGTGAATCGCAAAACAGGGCGCTTCTCGAGGCGATCCCCGACCTTATGTTCCAGATCGACAGATCGGGCAATCTCCTCGGTCTGCACGTCGGGAATTGTTCATCACTCAAGAACCTCGCTCGGGAATTTGTCGGACGCAGCATTTATCATATTTCCGATAAAGAAAAATTGCTTCCGCGGCGGCTTCTCGATCAGGTGATGGCGTGTGTCAGGCAGTCTCTTTCTACCGGCAGGGCGCAGATATATGAACAGCATCTGTCGCTTGGCGGAGAAGCAAGCGATTTCGAGGTGCGGATCGTCATGTCAGGGCCCAATAAGGCGCTCGGTATTGTCCGGGACACCACGCGGCGCAAAAGGCTGGAAAGGGAAATACTCGAGATAAGCGGCAGGGAGCAGCGCAGGATAGGCCAGGACCTCCACGACAGCCTTTGCCAGCACTTGGCCGGAATAGGTTTCATGGGCAAAGTGCTGGAAAGAAAGGCAGCGACACAGCAGCCGATCAGGTCCGAGGATATGCTGGAGATCGTGGAATTGATCGATCAGGCTATAACGCTGACGCGGGGCTTCGCCCGGGGTTTGAACCCCGTACGGCTCGAAGCAGACGGGCTCATGATGGCGCTTATCGAACTTACGTCGAATGTGGAAAGGCTTTTCGGGGTGACATGTCGGTTTGAATGTGATAGACCTGTTTTTTTAAGCGATGATGCCGTGGCATCACATGTGTACCGTATTGCGCAGGAGGCATTGAATAATGCCATAAAACATGGTAAGGCTGATATCATAACGATCGCCTTGAAACAGGAAGGTGAAAGTTGTGTCCTGACGATAACGGACAATGGAGTGGGTATCGGCAGTGTGCACAGCCACGGCAAAGGTATGGGCCTTTCCATCATGCAATACCGAGCTTCAATGATCGGCGCTGTCCTGGAGATCAAGGCGCCCGAGGCTGGCGGCACTCTCATTCAATGCGTTTTTTCGAACAGGATGGTCTGATGAAAAAAACAAGCTCGTGTATCATGGGGGAATTTTGTGGTTAAAAGGAAGATTCTTATAGTTGACGACCACCCTATCTTGCGAAAGGGCCTTGGGCTTCTCATTAACCAGGAGCCCGACCTCATTGTGTCGGCGGAGGCCGAAAATGCACAGATGGCCCTGGAATCGATAGAGAAGAACATACCTGATATGGCTATAGTCGATATCTCGCTACCCGGCATTGACGGTATCGAACTGATAAAAGAATTAAAGGTGCGCCATAAGGACATACCGGTCCTCGTTGTATCCATGCACGACGAGACTTTATACGCAGAACGGTCTCTTCGCGCAGGGGCACGGGGCTACATCATGAAACAGGAAGCGCTCGACAAGGTCCTCGTTGCTATCCGAAAGGTATTGGAGGGTGAGATCTTTGTCAGCGAGCGGATAACTACAAAAATGCTTGAAAAGTTCGTGTCTATCGAAGGGGCCAGTCAGGCGACCTCCCCCATCGACCTCCTGAGCAACCGTGAGTTGACCGTCTTCAGGCTGATCGGCCAAGGTCACAAGACCCGTCAGATAGCGGAAAGACTTCACCTGAGCATAAAAACAGTTGAGTCTTACAGGGCCCATATAAAGGACAAGCTCAAGCTCAGCGATGGGACTGACCTGCTGAAATATGCGATACAGTGGGTCCAAAGCAGTCATTGAAAAAAGCAGGTAGCCCTAACCCCTTACCTATCAACCCATCTTCTCTATAGGGGATAACCTTAGATAGAAAATAGGGTATAGCCTTATATGAAAAACAGGGTTAACCCTATTGAAAAAGATGTTTTTATCGGGTTTTCTATTCTAGTTTTGTCTCATATAACCGAAAGGGTGTTGGAGATTTAAAAATTTCAAGCGCGGAGGGTTTTTATGTCGGTTATCAGTGAAGTGGTCGAAAAGATCAAAAAACAGGACCCATACGAATTCGAATTCCATCAGGCAGCCGAGGAAGTTCTGGAGAGCCTCGAACCTACAGTAAAAAAACATCCTGAATTCGTAAAGGCGAAAATATACGAACGCATCGTTCAGCCTGACCGGTTAATGATGTTCAGGGTACCCTGGGTCGATGACAAGGGTGAAGTGCAGGTCAATAGGGGTTTCCGTGTACAATTCAACAATGCGATCGGGCCTTACAAAGGCGGCCTCCGCTTCCATCCGTCGGTCAATCTCAGCATTCTTAAATTCCTCGGTTTCGAACAGATATTCAAAAATTCCCTGACAACCCTCCCGATGGGCGGCGCCAAGGGAGGAAGCGACTTCGATCCTAAGGGAAAATCGGATAATGAAGTAATGCGTTTTTGCCAGGCATTTATGAGAGAGCTTTTCAGGCATATCGGCTCCGATTGTGATGTCCCGGCAGGCGACATCGGCGTAGGAGGACGGGAGATCGGCTACATGTACGGTTACTATAAAAAGATAGTGAACGAACACACGGGCGTTTTGACCGGCAAAGGCATGGCATATGGCGGCAGCCTCATCAGGCCCGAGGCGACAGGGTACGGCTGCGTGTATTTCGCAGCACAGATGCTCGCGACAAGAGGTCTCGATTTCAGGGGCAAAACGGTTGCGATCAGCGGCTCCGGCAACGTAGCACAATTTGCGATTGAAAAGGTCAATCAACTCGGCGGAAAAGTTGTCACACTCTGCGATTCCAGTTCGACCATTGTCGACGAAGAGGGCATCAGTGACGAGAAATGCTCGTATATCATTGGCCTCAAGAATGTCCAGCGCGGAAGGATCAGCGAGTACGCTGACAAGTTCAGCGGCTCCGTGTGCTACATTGGCGAGAGTGTCTGGGATGTCATAAGGAGCCAGGGCCTCAAGGTCGATATAGCACTGCCGTGTGCGACGCAGAATGAGATCGACGGCGCCCATGCCGAGGCCCTCGTGGAAAACGGGTGTGTCTGTGTGGCTGAAGGTGCGAATATGCCCTCAACCCCGGAAGCCGTTCGTATTTTCCAGGACAACAACATGTTGTACGGACCGGGGAAGGCCGCGAACGCTGGCGGTGTGGCAACGAGCGGTCTCGAGATGTCCCAGAACAGCTTAAGGCTCCTTTGGAGCCGCGAAGAAGTCGACGCGCGGCTTCTCGGCATCATGAAAAACATCCACAAGTCATGTATCGATGCAAGCGATGCATACGGCAAGAAGGGCGATTATGTGGCAGGCGCTAATATTGCCGGTTTCCTGAAGGTAGCCGATGCGATGCTGGCGTATGGGATAGTATAAGAAGACGGCTAACGGCAATGATAATTATTTGTGAGACTAAATAAGGAATGGACACATATGCCCATTCCTTATTTTATGTGCGCCCGGCAGGGCGCACTGGCTCGGAGGTGAAAGTCCTCTATGGACCCTGATGACGGGAACCATTAGCCGAACCGCAAGGGCTGCCATCGTGAGATGAGGTCCGAAGTAAGCGTCAAGCGAACTCC
>Ga0172382_10000784_pt1 | contig 58705 bp, 44 predicted proteins | sample Leawel138RmetaG_FD_122245 | JGI IMG/M metagenome (GOLD analysis project Ga0172382, IMG submission 122245) | Leachate microbial communities from a municipal landfill in Southern Ontario, Canada - Leachate well 138R metaG | ecosystem: Engineered > Solid waste > Landfill > Unclassified | place...
CATGGGCGGTGGTATGATGGGTGGCGGCATGGGCGGCTATGGCGGCGGTATGGGCGGTGGACGTATGGGCGGCATGGGCGGCGGTATGGGCGGCGGCATGATGGACGTTACCGCTATCAGTAATATCTCTGACTTATTCACAACGATCAGTGACATGATGGTTGGTGAAGCGCCGGCATTGCCGGAAGTCGTAGGTTTGTCGCGCGTAGGTACCGGCGCTACCGGTTCAATGCTGGGTGCTGGTGGTACTGCTGTGGCGCAGCAAGGCGCAACACTGGGAACCGGCAGTACGGCTGCTTCTTCCGGATTGGGCGGCGACGTATTGACGCTGTTAGAACGTTTAGTGCCGCAGGTTTATGAACCCTATTCCGATGAGCTGCTCTCTGACATGATTTACAATCCTGCCAATAATATGCTCATCGTAAAAAATACGCCTACGAATTTAGAAGAATTTGAAAAGCAATTGGCAGAAATTGATATCACCCCTAAACAGGTGAGCATCGAAGCTAAATTCTTGACCATTCGTCTTGAAGATCTTAAAAAGATCGGATTTAACTGGGATGCTACCTTATCTGACCAGAATATGCGTTCCAGAAAGATTGATGAACTTGCCAACAGAACCTACAACTATGATATTAATGGTGACGGAACTGATGAAAGAATTCCGTTTTACACAAGACCCGACGGAACGCCTACCATTGCCAACACCATTACGGATGCGACCATTGGTGCGCTCATAAATCCGCCCTCCTCTGCTGAGCCGACTTTCAGCATACTGGGTAATATCCTTAAAAATGAAGATGGCGATAAGCTTTCTGTCACCTTTGATTATTTGGATGGTCTTGATGAATCCGAATTGCTGAGTGCGCCGCGGGTTACCACGATGAACCGTAAACCTGCCGTTATCGCTGACTTCGCAACCGAATATTTCATCTCGCAAATCAGCACTGAAGTGTATGCCAATATTGGCTACGGCTATGGAAACTCCGGAGCAACCACGTCCTTCGTTCAAAACGTTATTCCCCAACCCTATAATTTTGGTATTGCCCTTTCTGTTACGCCTCAAATTCGTGACAACAACCAGGTACGTTTATGGTTGAATCCGGAAGTGCGTACAAAAACCGGTTCGAAGACTTTCCAACAAAAACAAATTATTTCTGATCAGGAAATTGTGAATGAAATCAACCTGCCCACCACGTCTTGGCAAGCTGTCTGGACCAACGTGATTGTTCATGATGGTGATACCTTGGTGCTGGGTGGTTTGGTACAGGATCAGTCTTCGAAGGGTACCCAGAAAATGCCGTATGTTGCGGATATCCCCGTCATCGGCTTCTTCTTCAAAGGAACCAAACGTGAGGCGAAACAATCGAGTCTTCTTATCTTTGTAACGCCTGACATTATTGACTCCACGGGCGCACGCTTCTTTGATGTCACTGAAATGCCCAATTAATCCTTAGCAATGCTAGTTCATGGAGCGGTCCTGTTTTTTGGATCGCTCCTTTTTTGTTAAAGCGGATATGTCTTTCATTCAAATAAAGGTACTGCCGATTTCGGAAACTTATTGACGTGCGTTATTTTCTTTATTCTCTACTCTTGACACTGCTCACTCCTTTTGGAGCGTTGTACCTCCTTTTGTCAAGAAAATATCGGCCCTTATTAAGGCGCTTTCGCCCGTCAATCCCATCCGACCTTTGCACCGGATCTCTTTGGATCCATGCCTGCAGCGTAGGAGAAGTATTTCTTGCCAAAGTAATTATTGACGCCTTGCAATTAGCTGCCCCCCGAAGTGGTATTCTACTGACAGTCAGCACCTTATCCGGAATGGATCTAGCCAAGAGAACGCTCCCGCGAGTCCCCCTTACCTTTTTGCCCATGGATACACTTTGGTCAGTACGTCCTTTTGTTAAAAAGCTTCGGCCTGCCCTATTGGTACTCATGGAAACTGAATTATGGCCTACACTCATTCGCGAAACGAAGCGGCAGGGAGCGCCCGTGATTATTTTGAACGGGCGTTTAAGCAACGATAAGTATGATCGTTTGAAAAAATACCGGTGGCTCATACCGTCGCTTGTCTCTATGCTTGATCATGCAGCCGTTCAAGCGGAAGACTACAGGCAACGGTTTATAGCTTTGGGACTGACCTCCGACCGCGTCAGTATCATGGGCAACCTAAAATTTGATGGCGCCCTAAAGCAGGTAACAGAAGCGTCTCTGAAGCAGCTTCGTCAGTGTTATGGCTATAAAGAAAGCGATAAAATCATTGTTTTTGGGAGTACTCATTCCGGCGAGGAAGCTCTCGCGCTTGACTGCTGGAAACTTCTAAAGCAGAATTATCCGGATCTTAAACTGGTGATTGCCCCGCGGCATTTACAACGCCTGGATCAAGTGATCGAAGTCTTTCGCAATGAACAGGCAACATTACGATCAACACTTCCCCCGGCCACGGTAAATGAAGCGCCGCCTATACTTATTCTGGATAGGATGGGGGAGTTGGCGCAAATCTATGCTTTAGGCAGTGTCGCTGTCATTGGAGGAAGCTTTTTCCCTGCCTCGGGAGGGCATAACCCGCTAGAGTCTGTTGCGCTCGGCGTGCCCACCCTCTTCGGTCCCCATATGGATAGTTTTGCTGATGTGGTTTCTTTGTTAGTGAATGGAGGAGGAGCGTTGCAACTGGCTTCTCACGAGGAATTAGCATCAGTTGTGAAGGAACTCCTTGTCAATAAGGAGATGCATCAACGGGTTGCCCATGCGGGTCGGATGATCGTGCAAAACAATCAAGGAGCCGCGGCGTGCGCCCTTAACCTGCTTCAATCGTTCTTGGAACCGAATAAGACTTAAAGGCTTTGATTAGGCGTGTTTTTGGGGAAGGAATCGTCTTAAACCAATCAAGAGTAAAATGAGCGCTGCAGCGGAAACATATTTGCCTATGGCAAGCGACTGGGGTTGGTATTCAAATACGAGTTTGTGATTCCCCTTGCTGATCTCTACACCGCGAAAAGCGATGTCCACAGGAAAGACGGGCGTGGCAACATCATCAACAAAAGCTTTCCAACCCGGATACCAAGAATCGACCAAAACCAATACGCCAAAAGAGTGGCTTTCTGCAACGACCTCAACAATATTGTTCCCACTGTATCGAATGTCAGCTTCTGTAATGGTCTTATCCGTATTCTTTTGTGGAAGATCAGGCCCTTCACTGACGGGCGGGCCGTCAGCCAGAAGTGTGACGGGAGTGCCGTCATCAGTGCCTTTCCGCACAGAATATACGATGTGGGAGCGGGGATGGGCTTCAAGGTCTTTTACCAAAATAGCGCCGGAGGGCAGCACTTCTTTAATATGAAGAACAGGCCGTAAGGCGGCAAATCGTTCTTGAATATCCGCTTTCGTCAAAATAAGTTGGTTGGACGCCGCCAAGCGTAAAAGTTCAGGATGATTTTTGCTCTGATTTAAAAATTGACTGTTTCGGTTTAAATAAATTCCGGAAGGGCTGTAAATTTGCATAACTTCATAAGGCGATAAGGGCCAATGTTGCAGCTGTTCCGTACCGGCAAGACGATTGTTTTCGTGATCCAAGGAGTCCGTGAACATGGTCTTGGGATTAATATGGCTTTCCGGCGTAACGCGGCTTTGAGGCTGGTAGATGTACCACAGCAGCCCCGCTGTTAGTAAGGAGAGCGACAATGCGGTGAAAAGGGGCCGCGGCCAGATGAACGTTATAGCAAGGACTGCGAGAACAGAGACAGCCGCCAGAAGGATCGGTACCACGCCGCCAAAGGTGAATTGATAGTCGGGGCTGAAGCGGGTCAGAATAATCATGATGACCAAATAAGCTAACCAAAAGGCGGGCAGAAGGCCTGTCAGTTTTTTGAGCACGAAGGTACACTTCTCCGCACTAAGATAAATCCATTCTTCTGCCGTAGTACTGACCAACAATCCCATGGCGAGGGGAAAGGCAATCAAACAATGGGCAGCGTCGAAAAGAGAAAGGCCAACAAGACTACGTATCCAAGAGCCCAATAGTGCCATGATCAAGGTGGTAAAAAGAACCGTCCATAACAATGCTTCCAAACGGCGTCTGCGGACACGATTCGAAAAAGAGCGCAATGATAACCATAAAGGAAGGAGCAGAAAGGCGGTCATGCCCGTAGGAAACCAAAGTAAGGCACGCTGTGAGGCAAAAGCGCCCTCTTTCAGTATTGGCGGGACAAAGAGATGGGTGAGATCCCAAAGCTTAAAAAAGCCGTCTGTTTTGCTTTCTAAGCGGCCCTGATGCAAAAACTCAATGTAGGGAACCAATTGTATGCCGGCCAGTGCCAGACCTATAAGAGCACTTAATACGACCCAAAAAAGGGTGTGTCCAATGGCATCTCTTTGATAGGTGCGAATTCCATAAATGATGACCAAAATCACGATGAAAAATAAGATGGCGACCAAGGATTCCGGATCGCCGCCCAGAGTCATGATTCCGATCAAAATGGAAAGAAAAGGCCAGAGTTTTAATTCATCAAAAAGCAAACGTTGCAGACAGGGCAGAAGTAAGGGGAAAAAAGGTAATACGTCTGAAATGGGATGCCACGGTGAAACCAAAAAAAATCCATTTAATTGAAAAGGAATCGCTGCTAACAATGCAAAAAAAGGTGTGAATTGAAAGCTGCGTGCCATATAATAGGCACAAAATCCGGCTACTAAAAGCTTTGCCAAGATGCTTATGCCTAAGCCCGTCGCAAAAGGGAAGAGGTAGAGGGGGATTGAAAAAGGAGAGAATGCACGGGTGCGCCAAAGAGCAAGAAAAGGTACTCCCATGCCTTCATAAGGATTCCACAAGGGGAGTTCGCCTTTGTTGCCGGCCTGATTCAAAAATGTCAACCAAGGATAATAGCGTTCGATCAACTCTTCTGAATCGCTATTCTCCGTAGAAACAGCCTCCGAGCTCTGTATATCTTGCCAGGGAACACGTGAAGTCATTCCACTGAGATTGAGTGGAAGATCTCCTCTTTGGAGGATTGGACCAAGAAAAAGGAGCGGCGGAATGGTTAGCAAAATAAGGCAAAATAAAGATTGGATTAATTCTCGTTTTCGAAAGTTCACAGATACAGACCCTTCCTTCATATAAGGTCGGTGCAAAGCCGTCGTAATAAAGGATAACGGTAACGTTGCGGACAACGGCTTTCTCTTTCTATAAAGAAAGTTTGCCCACACCTAATCAATTTCGCGGCAAAAACACTAGTATACTTGAAAAAGATAGATCATTGCACTTCTACCGTGCAAAGTGAACGTGCTGGTCCCACACAATCGCCCGACCAAGACCAGTCATTCAGTGTGCAGCAGAAAATCCGGCGTGAAGGTGATTACATCAACTTAGCTTTAAATGCTTGGACGCGTTTAGTGCGGCACGGGCAGCGATAAAAAGCTCGGATATTGAGCGTTGGTGTAAATGGTATTATTTGCGCTGCGCAGCTCGTCGCTTGGAAAATCTTCGCCTGTGTTGGGGTTCTTTTCAAAACGGGGATAATTGCTGCTGGAAATGTGTAAACCGATGCGATGACCTTTATCTAGAATCAAGCTGGTCGTCCACAAGTCTATCCATAATTCTCCTACTGTTCCGGATTCTAAGGGAGCCGCTTCTGTAAAGCCTTTTCTGAATTTTAAACGTTGAATATTATCGAGCATCAAGTACTGGCGTCCATCAGGATATACATCGACGAACTTGGCCGTAAAATCGGTATCAGGCGCATCGGTCGAAACAAACAAACGCACTTTAACATTGCCTGTAATTTCAAGAGGAGCTTCCAGAGCGTCGGACAAAAAAAGCAATACATCATCACGTTTTGCCAATTCTTGTTGATCAAAGGGACCTGCCGGCAGCGTTAATTCTGCGCCGCCATGGGTGGGACAAGGGTCTGCCGGATCATAGACATAGGTTAAGCTTCCTTCAGCACCTTCCGGCGCTTGTGTGGATAAAGACCCGTCCCCTTGCAAATACCAAGCTTCTTCGGTCGTTGGGAAAGGCGGCCACGTTTCCGCAGTTCGCCATTCATTACCCGGCGCGTCGGGATTGGTCACATCACCCAAAGTATAATAATTTACTGCCGGCTCATCCATGATGCCATTCGGCTCGTTCTTGAGCCAAAAGTCTTGGAAACGCTGCTCATATTTATAGTAATCAAAAATAAAATTATCGTGTAATACTAAGTCTCCGGGATTCTTTTTCGGGCCATGCAGCCAAGGCCCCATAATGAGTTTTTGATTACCTTTAGCGCCCTCTCCGCCTTCGTATTGTCTTGTCATAAAGTTGTTGATCGTTCCTTGGGCAAAGATATCCCACCAGCCGCCTACGTGCATACCCGGTGCTGTGACCACTTCGGCTTTAGGTTCGGCATTGAGCTGCTCCCAAAATGCATCATAGCGCGGATGTTCCTGCCAGCGTTGAATCATATAAGGGACCTTTTGTGAAGTAAGCCAGTCTTCACACAGCGCTTTCCTGAATACGCCGCCTTGATAGGTAAGCTGATCGTAAAAATTTGAAGAGGCGACCAAAATAGATTGACAGGAGATTCCCGAAGTTGCCGCGGCCATCAAGATTTGGGTGATCCCCAAAGCAGAGCCGCCGCTGGTGCCGATCTTTCCGTTGCACCACGGCTGTTCTTGGATCCACTGGATCAAATCTGCTCCGTCTTGAAGCGCTCCCCAGCCATCATCAAAAAAAGTATTTTCAGTTCCTTCACTGTCGCCACGACCGCGTGAATCTTGACTAACCAATACATAGCCTCGTTTATTGCTCGCACGGCCCAAGGCTTGCATACCTTTACGTCCGTAGGCAGTTCGCACGACCACAACCGGATAGCTTTCATCCTCTCCCTTGGGTATGTAAACGTCAGTGGCCAATTTAACCCCGTCCCGCATAGCGACGAAATGAGTTTCCCCTTGCGGCCGTTGCGCGGCATAACAGCAGGTTCTGAAACAATCACCGGTATTGAGGGTTCCGGAAAGGAGAATGAGCAAGAGAAGGTTAAAAAGATACAAATAGCGTTTCATAGGCGTCTCTTTTCTGCGTCGTTTGGAAAATGCTTTACCAAAGTTCTTGTTATTTCAACACGGTTGGGTTTCAATCAGCCGGTCTTAGTGAACAAATTCATAAGGGAGCAAGCTCCGAATGATTACAGGAACAATTTCATTGTCTTTGCCATGGACACGGAATTCATACTGCGTGTTGGGTTCCAATGGAAAATCGACTGTAATTTGCTGTTTGTTCTTTAAATCCTCGTGATAACGCAACTCGCTTCCCTCGAAAATTTGGAAACGAAGCGCATCATTATCGCCTTCAGGGCGCACTGCAATTTCTACCAATGAAATATGCGCATCAAGCCAGTCCGATCCTGTTGATTTCCAGTTGATCTTTTGTTCGATGGGCGTAATCGCACCGGGCATGCGGGTCGGCAGTGCATCCGCTAGGGTGGAGGAACCGTTAATCGTTTTGGTCGCAATATTTAATTCTCGGACAGGATTTAATATTTGTCCATAACGATAGGATTCCGTGAGCCAAAAAGTAGAGGTGCCAATGAGCCAGATCAGTACTGCCTGCCCGACCCAAATGATTAGGGCAGGGGCGGGCGCAATGCGTAAGGGTAACAGAATAATCCCTAAAGACAATACCAATGAAATAAAGACTGCCAAAATTGGGAAGGGCATGGGCAGCCAGATAAGGGGTACGACGAAAGATGCCAGCAGAAGACCGGAAACAGCGGTAAGCAAGCCGGGCGGCGTGATTTTGATCCGAGACAGACGCATTAACGCGTACAGGATGAAAGGCCAGCATAGGAGCAGGACAATTCCGGTCATGAGTCGTGCCGGTATCAACACGATTTCGTACATGTCGTCTAAAGAATAAAAGACGGTGTCGCTATTCGCCGAGAACTTCAAGTAAAGCCGTACTCCCAAGAAAGCGGAGAAGGCAAGTAATAATAAGCTTGTTGTCAGGGCAAGAGATACGACTGTTTCTGCGCGCAGCAGATACGGACCGTGTACTTCTATGGGCGGCGTATTTAAAAAGGATTTTTCTTGAACATGAAGTTCAGCGTTGCACTGCCAACAATTTTCAAATTCGTCGCTGTTTTGAGCGCCACAGTGAGAGCAAACGGTTCCTGTGATCATGAGCTCTTCTTTTTCTTCTGTCGTAAGGTCAGCAGGGAAGAGCCCCCAGAGGGGAGTTGATCTATCCGTTTTGTCTTGTTCCAGCACGGCTTCGAGCTTGGCAATAGCCTTTTGGGCGAGCGCATGATTCGGTTGAATTTCCAGGGCTCTTTTCCATGTTGCTAATGCTTGGTCTTTTTTATTATCTACATTGTAGACATGCGCTAATTGCTCGTAGAGACCCATTTCACTCGGCCATTCAGCAATAGTCCGTTCGAGGCTTTCTTCTGACTCCGGATAGCGCCCCAATCGATAGAGCGTTGCCGCCACATAGCGGCGCACATTTATTTTGGGTGTCCATTCCTTTTGCAGCATCTGAAGATGCTCCAAGGCAAGCAGATATTCATTGGCTGCGTATAGTTTTTTGGCAAGCCGCCAGCGACGCGGATAATCTTCAGGATGTTCCTGAACGTATGCCGATAAGTCCCAAAGTTCTGTCATGACAAAAAACCTTTATCCCTCTGTTCAGAGCGGAATTTTGACACGAAATTTAAATTATTTTTTTGTTTTGCGTGCAATTTTACGTTTTTTATTTCTGCTGCGGCGTTTAATGCGAAACCAAATTTCATTACCCAGCCAAGAGATGAAGCCTGCTAAGATCGCTGCTACAAAGATACCGCCCACGACGCGTGTCCAAGTTGACGCTGTATCGTAGGTGATTTTAAACATAAGCATAACGCAAGGATATGCGAGTACCACAGTAAGTACAAGATATATAATCCAACCTAATACATCCGGATTTTTCAAACTGGCCGGTATTTTCACTCCGATCCTCCTATACTGTCTTTGATTCCATTGCCGGCAAAAGTAACTGAATACACACGCCCTCACTCGATTCAAGCAAATTCAAGCTTCCGCCGTGTTCACGGGCGATTTTGGCGGAACAAGCGAGACCGAGACCGGTGCCCCGTGTACCTTTCGTTGTAAAAAACATATCAAAGATATGATCGCGCAGTTCCACGGGGATACCCGATCCATTATCTTTGACGGTAATTTCAACATATTTTGAGGGGTGATTACCAATTGTTAACTCTATTCGGCCCGTCTGCTCAGGTACCGCATCCAAGGCATTACCGATGAGATTTATAATACAGCGCAATAAAGCATCCGGATCTGCTTTCACCGTCAATTCCGGATTGTCGTAGTTAAGCTTAAAATTGATCCCTTTGGGCCGGGCAAGATCTTGCATGGATTCGCAAGCGTCCATCACAACAGGCAGAACGGGGCATGCCTGTAAATAAGGGGTATTGGGTTTCGCAACGAGTAGGAGATCTTGCACAAAGTTTGTTATCCGTTTCACACTGCGGTTTAGGGTCGACCAAGTTCTTTTTACGAGACTCAAATCATTCGCTTCAAAGGCAAGGTCTATTAATTCGGCACTGCCGATCATTCCGCTGAGAATATTTTTAATATGGTGCGTCAAACCGGCGATGGCATGACCAATGGCGGCAAGTCGTTCTGTTTGGATTTCATGTTCGATTTTGCGCGCGCCCACCAAGGCGGCGGCTGCAAGGGAAGAGAACATTTCCATGACGTGCCGATCCAAGGGGCTGAAGGATTCTTCACCGACTTTATTCACCAATTCCAATACGCCTACCAATTTGCCCCGCTCGTACATGGGTAGTGCCAAGATATCATGGGTACAAAACTGGCTTGCATCATCGGCGCCGTGAAAGAAACGATGGTCTTTCGATACATCTTCAACATGGATGGTGCGCCCTTCCAACGCCGCTGTGCCGGCGATACCTTGCCCCAACTTAAGGCGCACTTCCCGTTTTAATGTTTCTTTAACGTCTGTTTCGCCTACAACCACTTTAAAGTAAAGTTCTTCTTTCGCTTCATCGTAAAGCATCACAGAGGCGCCTTCGGCGCATGCCAACAGGCAACCTTCTTCACTGATACGTTCAAGAAGGGCATCCATATCGGTGAGCACGCCCAACAATCCGTGAACCCGATACAAAGCTTTAAAAACACGCTGCATTTCTTCAGGCGTCGCATCCAATAGCCATTGCGGTGTGCTTTCGTCAGAAAATATTGTTGTATAAGGCTCCATAAAATCTCTTTTTGTCTGAATTCAATTGTTTACAGCACTATGATAACACGGATTATAAGGATTGACAACACGATCGTATTTCGTAATGCGGCTTATTGCTCCGGATCTAATCCCAAGCTAATGCGGGCAAGCAACATCGCTCCTATTTTTCCGTGGACACCGGTTTCTAAAACCGGACCCACACAACTGGGACAACCGTCACGGCAGCTGCAATCGGCTAAAAGGGTCAGTGCCGCTTCTAAAAGGGATGTGGCGTGATAGAAGAGTTTGGTATTATAGCCAACGCCTCCGGGATAGCGTTCATAGAGGAAGATCGAAGGTTTTTGTGATTCCGGCGCGCGCAATCTGGCGGTTGCAAGAATGTCGCTGGGATCACAAAGCACATGCACCGGGGCAACTTGCCGCAAGGCGTTGGCAAAGGCATGGAGCGCCTCGCCGAGTGCCTCTTGAGCTAAGCCATATTTCTGCGCTAGTTGTTCCGAAAATTCCATCCAGAACCCCGTCGTATGCATGGTTTGTTCGGGAAGATGAATTTCTCCCCAACCCACGTTTTCATGGGTGCCAAATTTAATTTTCTTATAGACAGATGGTTTCCAGGTGACACTCAATTCACCTCGGCATTGCACGACTCCGTTTTCTTCCCGTTCATCACTACGTTCCAGCACACGAAGATCTACCTTCATTTCCGCATCGGTATAATAATCAACTTCTACAGGCCGTGCATAGGCTTTGCGATCTTCTAAATCCAACGATTCAATCGTGTATTGTCGGGTTTCATGTAAATAGATCGCGTTCTCATATACTTCAACAGGAGCGTTAAACAGATCAACTTCCCCGATGACACGGCCCTTGTCCGTCGTGTCTAGAATAACAACATTGCCCGGCGCCGCGGTGCGCAGGCTGATATCCGAAGCAGGATAACTGTCGGTGCTCCAATGCCAGCGATTTCGTGTTTTCCGTAAGACCCGATGCCGCGCGAGAAAATCTAAAAGTTCCGCTGTGCTTGCCGCGTCCACACCAAAGGCGTCGCCTTCGGTAAAGGGCAACTCAAAGGCGGCACACTTGAGATGACTCGTCAGTATAAAAAGGTTATTAGCGTCAATGGTCGCACTTTCGGGGTTATGTTCAAAAAAGTAATCGGGATGTCCGATAATATATTGGTCTAAGGGCGCGCTCGACGCCACAAGAATGACCAACGCCGTATCGCTGCGTCGCCCGGCACGGCCGGCTTGCTGCCAAGTCCGTGAAATACCGCCGGCATAGCCGCACATAATGCAGACATCCAAGGATCCTATATCTATGCCCAATTCAAGGGCATTGGTGCTGACTACCGCCATGACCTCCCCATTTCGAAGACCCTTTTCAATTTCACGTCGTTCAGTGGGCAGGTAGCCGCCGCGATAACCACGCACTTTATTTTTATCGCCTCCTTGTCTGAGTATCGCTTCCTTCAGATAGGTAGTCAAGATTTCGACGCGCAAGCGGCTCCGTGCAAAGACGATGGATTGGATTCCTTTGAGCAGAAGAGAGGCGGCAAGCTTGCCTGCCTGTTTTACACTGGAAGCGCGGATTCCAAGTTCTTTATTCACGACGGGCGGATTAAAAAATACGAAATGTTTTTCTCCCGCCGGCGCACCATTATCATCGACTACTGTAACGGCTTCTTCAATAAGACTTTCTGCTAATTCTCCCGGATTCGCAATGGTGGCGCTGCAACAAATAAATGTTGGGTTGGATCCATAAAAGGCGCAAATCCTGCGCAGCCTCCGTATGACATTGGCAAGATGGCTGCCAAAAACACCGCGGTAATGGTGGACTTCATCAATGACCACATACTTAAGATTTTCAAAAAGACGTATCCAGATGGTGTGGTGGGGGAGGATACCGGCGTGAAGCATGTCCGGATTGGTTACGATAATATGGCCTGCATTACGTACGGCAGACCGTGCAGAACTGGGTGTGTCGCCGTCAAAAGTATAGGCGCCAATTTTGAGTTCCAGCGTGTCCAAGGTCTCTGTCAATTCCGACACCTGATCTTGGCTTAAGGCTTTCGTAGGAAATAGGTAAAGGGCGCGGCTGTTAGGTTCTTTATAGAGTTGGTTCAATACGGCCAAGTTGTAGCATAAGGTTTTGCCTGAAGCAGTGGGGGTTACCACACAAACGTGCTTACCGGATTCAAGGGCTTGGAAACTTTCAAATTGATGGGTATAGAGTTTTGAAATGCCCCGCTTTTTTAGACCGTCGATCAGCTCTGGCGCTACCCCATCCGGGAATGGCATGTAGCGCCCGGGACGTGGTGTGAAGCTGCGCCAAGTCGTCAGGTTTGCACAAAATTTAGGATCGCTCCGTAATTGGTCTATTATTTGTGATACATTCATAAGGAATTTGTCCGAACGTTAAAAGGATAGTAATTGTTGTGTAGGTATTGTATCTTTTTAGGGCGACTCGGTGAAATGACGCTCAATGGGCCGCTGAAAATAACCTTGAATCTTTTTGGCAACCGGTCGCGTCTAGTATAGAGGAGAAAGCAATATGCAAAAATTTTTGACGATCACGATTTTATTGTTCCTTAGTTTATCCGGGCACAGCCTCGCCCAAGGAAGTTGGCTTCCCGAAGAGATCTCAACCTCAAAGCTGGCCCCGCCTTTTTTCCTTGCCCCCGGCAAAGTGGAAGCCGTGGCGGTTGCCGCCTATGACGAACATGTGCGCGGCAAAGCTGAGACTCATCCGGATTGGGAAAATGCTGTTTCTATTCGATTGGAAGAAGGGGCGCCTATTTGTGAAACCCATTTGGAAGCTGCTTTTGACGGCGGCGAGAAATTAGCGGAAGTACAACAGGGCACACTGACTTGGATAGGAACGACGAAAGGACTCTATTATCAGGAAGAGGGCAAGATCTCCAAATATGAGCAGTACGGTGTCAATGGCCCCCTTGCCTCAACCCTCAGCGGCATGGTTCTGGACTCAAAAAATAACCTGTGGGTAGGGACGGCGCTCGGTCTGAGCCGGCGCAATACCGATGGACAGTGGACCCATTTCCAAGGGAAACAAGGGCTGCCTGTTGAAGATATTAGGGCGCTCGCCATAGATATGAATGATACGCTTTGGATCGGGAGCGCTCGCGGACTCATTATTTATAAACCCTACGCACAGGGTCGGCAATGGTTCTATAGGGCGGGCCAGCGGTATTTGCCGGGCGATATGGTCAAATCGATTGCTGTCAAGGAAGACGGAAGCGCTGCTTGGCTGCTAACCGATAAGGGCGTGGGTAAGATTGTCGTAGTACGCACGAGTTTGCTTGAGAAGGCTTCTACTATTGAAAAGAGAGTAAATGAACGGCATCGACGCTTTGGCTTGGTCGCCGATTGTGTTTTCGACGACGCCGATAAGTTTCAATCCTATACTATTCCCGATAAAGATAACGATGGACTGTGGACAGCCTATCATGTCGCCGCCATGTCGCTATGTTTTGCCACTACAAAAGATCCCGCTGCCAAGGTATCTGCGCGGGAGAGTATGCACGCCTTATATATGCTTCAAAACGTGTCGGGAATTCCCGGTTTGGTAGCGCGCAGCGTAGTTCCCGAAGAGATCGGCAAAACCAAGAGCAAGCAATGGCGGCCAACAGAAGATCATAGCCTGTATTGGAAAAGCGACACTTCTTCCGACGAAATAGACGGTCATTATTTCGCTTTCTACACCTACTATGAATATGTAGCGAAAGAGGATGAGGCGGAACGTGCGTTAATTGAAGAGCAAGTGCGCGCCTTAACCGATTATCTCATCAACAATAATTATCAGTTAATCGATTGGAACGGGAAACGCACACGCTGGGGTTTTTGGAATCCCGAATCCTTGAACAACAATCCCATGAATTATATGGAGTCGGGATTGAACGCCCTGCAAATTTTGTCTTTCCTCAAAGTAGCGCATCATATTACGGGGGATGCACGCTATGAAGAGCATTATCGAAAACTCATTGTGGAGCATCATTATTTAGAAAACGTTGTTATTTCAAAGAAGCATTTTCCCGATGAAAATAACCACAGTGATGATCAACTTGGTTTTGTGGCATGGTATCCAATTTTACAATTGGAAAAAGATCCCAAGCTGCGCAGAATATTGGCCGCAGGCGTACGCCGACATTATGCGGTGGTGGAGCCTGAAAAATCGAGCTTTTATACCTTTGTTTACGCCACCGTTGATCCTGCGGGCGCGGATATTGACGGGGCCATTGAAAATTTGCAAGAGATCCCCACAGACCGAAGATTATTCAGGGCAACTAACAGCCATCGTGACGACGTGATCTTCTCTTCCCGGGTCAACCGCTTTGGAAAAGACCTTATAACTCGGGTTCTTCCTGCTGATGAGCGGTGTTTTGCTAAATGGAATGCAGATCCTTATGTGCCCGATACCGGCAATAGCGGACTGGTGGAAGACGATGGCGCTGCTTATTTGCTGCCCTATTGGATGGGTCGGTATCACAACTTTATTGAAGAGGCTGAAGACAAATAAAAGTAAATTCCAAAAGAAACGGGGATTCTGAGTCATTCAGAATCCCCAATCTTTTTTGGATTAATTAACTGCAGACAGCGCCCTGCAGCCTGTCCCGTGCGCAAGGTTATAGGTCAGACTTCCCAAGGACTGCGGTAATCACGGGTCAGCCATTTGGGGTCGCCGCTGCCTTCAACAAACGTCATCGTTTTGGGTTCCCATTTTATGACGGCATGGTTGTAATAGGCCTGATTCAATAAATGGCAGCAAATGACACTGCGGCCGCCGACCACTTCATTGGTTATGGGTGTTTCGCGCGATTCGACACAGTCCAAGAAGTTTCGTAAATGATCTTGGCTGTCATATAATTTGATTTTCGCGGAATCAAGAAAATCTTTTTGCAGCGTAGCGAGTACGGAACCTAAGCTGCTTTTATCTTCCCGCGACGTGAAGCCTGCAACTTTTTTACCATCCAGCCAGAATTCAATTTTGCCGCGATTGACTTTTACTTCTCCGTCACTGCCATAAAAATGAATGCCGTAACTCTTCGTGTGGATTACGGGGATATCACCTTCATAATAAAGAGTTGCCCCTTGAACGTCGCCGGCTGTTTCGGGCGGATGTACTTCCTTCGGTCCGCTTTCATCCATGCCCAGACCCCATTGGGCGATGTCAAGATGATGGGCGCCCCAATCTGTCACCATCCCACCGCCATATTCGCGATAGTCGCGCCAATCGGGGAAATGGTCGTGGATACCCCGTGGACTTAATACAGAGCTGTAAGGGCGCATCGGTGCGGGTCCCAGCCACATGTCCCAGTCAAGGCCGGGTTCCATTTCTTCTTCAGGCAAATCGCAGGGGATACCGGGAACGCCAAAACTGCACAGCACACGGTCGATCTTTCCAATGGCGCCGTTACGCACGAGTTCGCAGGCTACACGAAATTCCTTCATGGAACGCTGCATTGACCCCGTCTGGAGTATACGCCCTGTCTCTTTGACTTTATTGATAATTTCAACGGCTTCATGAATATTGTGGGTCAGCGGTTTTTCGCAGTACACATCTTTGCCCGCTTCCAAGGCCGCCAACGTAATATAGGCATGCCAATGATCCGGGGTCGCAATGCATAAGGCATCAATATCATCACGAGCGATGACTTCGCGAAAATCGTTGTATCCTTTACAGTCTGCCGTGCCTCTTGACGGATGGCCTTCGTAAAAAGTGTTGACGCGATTTAAAAGGGCGGTGCGCCGTGTTGTATCCACGTCACACACTGCTACGATTTGGCAGCGTTTGTGATTTAAAAATCCTTCGGCCAGGTAGCTGCCTTGTTTACCGGCGCCTATAAATCCCATCGTAATGCGATCGTTGGCTTTGGGTTCTGAACTCCAGAGTCTTGATGGCAAAATAAGAGGGGCAGCGCTAAGGATCGAAACTTGTTTTAAGAAATTACGGCGGTTTGTACGCATAGAAATATTCCTTATCAGATTGAATGGAGGAATGACATAAGGATCCCATGCAGTAACGTTAAGCACTGCATGGGATTCAGAAAATAACTCTTTTTTGATTCTATCACGAGTCAGGGCATGGCATCACATTTTTTTGAAACCATACAATGGAAATTTTAACCGTCGTTTATTCTATTTCCAAGTCATAGGTGTAGCGGAATTCGTCGCTGCGCTTTGATTGGATAAGCCATTTTCCTTCCGGCGACATGATGCCGCTGGGCATATTAAGCTGTCCGGATTCAACGGCTGTGTTGGCGGTAACGATAAATACATTACTTTCGCGGGCGCGGAGCGCAAGATTAGATTGGTAATAGGCTGCATAGGCGGAATCGGTACCGGTAGCCATGCTATGAAAGATGATCTGCGCGCCTTTTTTACCCAGTTGGAAACTCAGGCGAGGATCAGGGTAAGGACCTTTGCCCGGGGCGACCCAAAGATCATTGCCAATGAGACAGCCGAAGGAGCAGTCTTTATAGTTGAAGACGCGTAGTTCTTCGCCGGGAACACACCATTTACGGTCGGCTTCGGTGGGAACAATTTTTTCATGGGTGCCCAACAATTGTCCTTCATCGGTGTAAATACGCGATTGGATGCAGTTTTTTCCGTCAATAATGACGCCGGTTCCGATAATGGCGGTCACATAGCTTTGGCGGCAGGCAGCGGCAATTTGTTTCCACGCGTCTTTGGTGCGCTCTTCATTAAAGTTGTTGTGGTACCCTGTCAAACTCATTTCAGGAAAAAGAAGGAAATCACAATCACCCTGTCGGATATAGCCGAGAATACGAGGCAGATTGTCTTTCTTGCTAGAAGACACATTCATTTGGATGCCGGCGATACGTATTGTTCTCATGACGTTTTCCTTTCGTTTGTGTTGCTAACAAAATCGAAATGCCGTACTGAAAGAATCATTGATAAGATGCCCATTCCGGAGCGTGGGCAAAATTCCAGTGATAATAGTCTTTCTGGGTCAATTGGGCGGCCGCGTCAGCGTCGGCGATAACCACGCAATCAGAATGCAGCTGCAATGCAGTGGCGCTGATCATACTGGTTATGGGACCTTCTACAGCCTTGGCGAGAATATCAGCCTTTGCTGCGCCTGTGACGAGCATCAGGCATTGTTCAGCCTCAAGAATGGTGCCGACGCCCATGGTGAGCGCAAAGCGCGGCATATCTTCGGGGCGTTCGAAGAGGGGACTGTTCTGCGCAATGGTTGCGGGGGTTAATGAGACGGCCCGCGTGCGCGATAAGAGCGGGGAGAGGGGTTCATTAAATCCGATATGCCCGGAATTTCCAATACCCAATAATTGAAGATCAATGCCGCCTGCATCTTCAATCAGATATTCATAATAATCTGCTTCGTCTTCGAGATCTTCGGCCAAGCCGTCGGGTAAGTGCGTGTTCCTCGGATCAATATTGACTCGATTAAAGAGTTTCTCATTCATATAATAGCGGTAGGAGTTTTTGTCCGATCCCGCCAAGCCCACATATTCATCCAGGTTAAAAGTCGTGGTGAGAGAAAAGTCAATTTCGCCTTTGCGCTGCATGGCTGCGAGCACATCGTAAAGACTTTCCATGGTACGCCCTGTGGCCAATCCCAAAACGGAATTGGGTTTCGATTGAAGCTGATCAGCAATAATCTTTGACGTGAGAGCTACCGCTTTTTCCGGACTATCCTGAATTATAACCTGCATATTGTCCTCCTGTTGTTCTTAGATACATCTTCTTGATCATAGGTCAAAATGATCATAACATTATCAATCAAGATACACCAAAACAAAATATTGCGAAGGCAAATTTAGTTGCGAAAGGAAGGGCTCCACGCCGGTTCTTCGGCGGGGGCGTCTTTTTGAAAACGGCGGCGGTATTACAGTTTCCTTAGGATCCGGGATTTTCCTGAAAATGGCGCGCTGTAATTTCTGTCCACCGTGCATCAACCTGTTCTTGCAGCAGCGCGATCGTGTCGTCATCGGTCTTGGCGAATCGGCCTTGTCCCGACAAGTACTCTCCCACGGAGATGCGCTTATCTTTTTCGGCAAGGCGCAGGCTTTTCCCGGTCAATCTGAAATGACCATTTTCAATTTCGTAGAGAACAAAAGCCCCTGATTCCACAGCATTGCGGGCAACGGTTACCGTGTCCGCAGCGGGGAAATGCCATCCCGCAGGGCAGGGCGCGCTCAGATGCATATAGCGGCATCCTGTCATGAACCGCGCTTTATAAACCTTATCGTAGAGGTCACCGGGATAGCCGGGACTGGCGGTGGCAATATAGGGGATGTTGTGCGCTTCCATAATGGCAGGGACATCTTTAGAGTATTGTTGTTTCCCATAATTTGGCGTTGTGGTTGTCCTGGCGCCTAAAGGGGTCATACTGGAACGCTGTGTGCCCGTGTTCATATAAGCTTCATTGTCATAACAGATAAACAAGAGGTCTGTATTGCGTTCTGCGGCGCCGCTCAAGGCTTGTATACCAATGTCCGCAGTGCCGCCATCACCGGCGATAGCTACGGTAGCGATATCATGACGCCCCTGTTTTTTGAGGGAGGCGGAAATACCGGAGGCAACAGCGGCCGTGCTGGGAAAGGTACAGTTGACCACAGGCAGCGTAACCGAGGAAGTGGGATACATGCCGCATAAGACTGTAAAACAACTTGCCGGTACAACGAGCACCGCTTTACCATCGAGTGCTTTTGTGACATGCCGAAAAGCAATGCCGATACTACATCCTGCACAAGCGCGGTTGCCCGGCAATAAATATTCCATTTCCGGAAGTTGAAGCAGATTGGTTGTCATAAAAACTCCATAGCATGTGAAGGGCTTGGACTTCAGAGTTGAAGGTTGAGCCAGCTTGTCGGTTTAGGACCCTGTTGGGCACGATCCCAGCCCATACTCTCAGTAACTGCCTCGGCCAACTGGCGCGCGTTTATGTCGCGACCGCCAAGACCGGCAATATAACCGTGGACTTCGGGTGTGACTTGATGACGAAACAGGGCGGCTTGAACATCAATAAAGATAGGACCGCCATAACCGTAAGTCAGACTTTTATCGAAGACGATGACGCGGCGCGCCTTTTTTAAAGCGCGGGCGACTGCGGCATCCGGGAAGGGACGGTAGGAGCGTATGCCGAGTACGCCTGCCCGCAGACCCGTCTCTTCGAGGAGATCAGCGGCAACAGTCGCTTCGTTGGCGAGGCTGCCGGCGGCAACCATAATAACCTCCGCATCTTCCGGACCATAGGTCCAGCAGAGACCGCCTGAAGATCGGCCGAAAGCGGAGGCATATTCTGCGTCAACGCTCTCAATCGTATTCAAGGCTTCTTGGTGCGCCTCTTGCATCAAATAACGAAATTCCATGTAGCCATGGCAAAGCGTACCGCTTCCGTTTTCCCGAGGATTGGCCAGGGTCACGGGGTTAATATTGCGGGGATCGCTGTTGTCCACAATGATTTGAGGTGTCAAGGCGGGCAAGAAAGCGTCCACTGCTGCCTGATCAGGGATTTCCACCGGCATCACAGTATGGGAAAGGATAAATCCGTCGTAGCAAACCATGACAGGAAGACTTAATAGCTCGGCGATGCGAAAGGCTTGCAAAAAGGTGTCGAATATTTCTTGATTATCCCGGCAATAGAGTTGAATCCAGCCATGATCCCGTTGCGACATGGCATCCTGCTGGTCATTGAGAACATTCCACGGCGCGGACATGGCACGATTGGCGCAGCCCATGACGATGGGAAGTCGCGATCCGGCTACCCACGACAATTGTTCGCTCATATAGGCCAAGCCGTTGGCGCTGCTGGCGGTAAAAACACGGGAACCCGCGACTGCCGCTCCAATGCAAACGCCCATGGCGCTATGTTCGCTTTCAACATTGACAAATTCGGCGTTGAGCTTTCCTGATTCCACATAAGCGGCGAGGGCTTCCACAACGCCTGATTGGGGCGTAATCGGATAGGCGGCGATCACGTCAACGCGGGCGAGACGTGCCGCCTCAGCGGCTGCATTATTGCCGGTGATTACGGCTACAGAAGGTGATTTAACAGCCACAACACGTATCCTCCTGAACCGTTTCCTGTCCCTCGTCCGTTTCCGCAATCATATCAATCGCTTGGGTGGGACAGACAGCGGCGCAAATGCCGCAGCCTTTACAGTAGAGCAAATCGATTTCCGGAGGTACCGTTTTGCTGATTACACTATCGGGACAAAAAGCCCAACATTGCATGCAAAGGGCTTTGTTTCTTTGTACGGCAATGCATTTGTCTGGGATCAAAACAGGGCGCGATGTGCGCCACTCTCCCGTTTTACCGGCTTCTCCAACACACGGCCAGGACATGGCTGTGTGTTGACCACAGTCCTTGGTTCCTGCCATAAAACTATCTCCGTTCATTCAAGGTTCAAACAAGTATTTCTTCAGGGGAAAAGCAGCGTGTTTGCTCATAGGATAAACGCGCAGCTTCAAAATTCTTCTTTGCCGCAGCAGGGGAAAAGATACTGTTCAGTGCCTTTTCCACATGTTCAAGTTTAATAACTTCAAAGGCACGGCTGATGGCGCCGAGCATGGCAGTATTGATCATGAGTGCGCCCGAAATAATCAGGCCTACTTCTTCCGCGACATGATTGGCGTTGACCATCGCGACGCGATAGCCGTTATTCAGTCCGGGAAGTTCATCCAACTCACGGTTAGTATTAATGATCACCAGCCCATTTTTTGCCAAGCCCTTGGTTGCGTTAGCGGCGGTTAATAGACTGTCATCTAAAACAACAATCATGTCCGGCTTATCGACTTGAGATAAGCTGCGCAAGGGACGGGGCGCGATGCGTGTTGATGCTGTGATGGGCGCGCCGCGACGTTCTGCGCCAAAAGTCGGCGCGGACATGATCCCGCGAAACCCGGCGTGATAGGCTGCTTCAGCAAGCATATTGGCTGATGTTACTGCTCCTTGTCCGCCACGGCCGTGCCATCGGACATCAAATTCTTTCGTAAGTTTCTTCTGCATTTATTCCTCTACCTACTTATTAAGATGTTATTCTTTCGTAGAACGAAGACTTAAAAAATGACCTGCATTCAGCCTGTCTAAGAAACAGGTTTGGGATATGAAAAATTTCTGTGGAATCTTCTATTTTTGCAACAAAGACGATGGAAGACAGGGAGTGGTGAACAAATCTGTCCGCATCAACTTGGGGTCTAAACTATACCATATTTTGCGCAATAGGACCAACTATTAAAGATTTTGGGGTCACCGCATACAAGACGGATTGGCGCTCTTGGGATGAAGGATCGCCCTCGGCAAGGCCCTATTAAAGAAGGAGAAGGATACATCAATATGGGAATGAAACGCCTCTTTCCGGGGTTAATAAATATGGTACAATTAATACAGACATGAGATGCGTTGTGGAGTATAAAGATATGGTAAACATTATTAAAGTACAATGTCCCCATTGTGGTGTTGAAGGCCGACTGGTACTGCCTGACGATGAGACTATTGTAGTTGGACCTTGCCCACAATGCCATGAATCCCTTTTGCTTTTTGCCGGACACGTCCTGCCCTTAAATACCAAGATTATGGAACATGGACAACCGCCGGAAGTCTATGAACATCTATATGGCGCATTGATTTCTTTCATCAGAGGAGAGCTGGATAGGCTATTCAAAAAACTCGGTAAAGATTTCCAAGTAATAGAAGAAGTGCCTGAAACGATCACCGAAGAGGATTTTGACGATACCGAGGATAGTGAAGAAGAATCGGATCGAGATCTTGCTATATCCAGAAAAGAAATGGAAGAGTTTATTCAGGAAGAACTGCCGCTCTTAGATGACGCGGACTATTTCAAGACTATATTTGGCTAAAAGTGCCCCTGCCATTCCGTAAGTTTCTGTGCAACGAAGATGCTGCGCGCCGCCCGAAAACAACAGAACTGCCACAGCTGTGCCTTTGACTTGCCCCTCTCTACTTCCATCATTTTGTCCATTTCAAAAGAACGTGGTGGGCTTAATGCTGTGCGGTCACGGGGCACGTGCCGCTTTGGTCCGCATCATAGGTTTTATCCGGTGGCGGAGGGGGAGAATCATTTTCTTTTTCTTACTTCCGGGTAAATTTGAACTGTCCCTGCATTTCCTGCAAAATAGGAGCAATACTTTCTTTTACCGCGTTCTTACGAGGGTGTATTGTGGGTGTATAGCTTAGGTGTACTGAATCCACAGGTTGGTCTGTAAGCGCCCTTAAGATAAGTCCGACAGATTGACACTTGAAAAGAAAACGGTTGAATGAGTCCTCTTAACAGAAAGCGTTTTTAACCACCGCTGTTATTTGATAACCGGCTTGGAAATAACGCGCCTCAGTAACACAGACCGTAAGGAAATGACGATGGGTCTTTTTGGAAATATTTTTGCTCCCGCCCCGCATATCCCGCGCCTGCCCCAAGAAAAAATTCGTAAACTCTACCCGCGCTATCGCTGGCGCATTATGGAGTCCACCTTCTTGGGATATGCTGCTTTTTATTTAGTGCGCAATAATCTGTCGGTCGTTGCCAAGGATATGGAAGCGGCATTAAACTACAGCCATAATGATATTGGCAGTCTCCTTGCAGCCAGTGCAATCAGTTATGGTGTAGGTAAATTTGTCATGGGCGCCGTTTCCGATCGGAGCAATCCCCGCGCCTTCATGGGCTTTGCCTTGCTCGCCACGGCACTGTTAAATTTCATCTTTGGCAGTGTGGCGAATTTTCAGGTTCATCTTCTGCTCTGGACGCTGAACGGATTTATTCAAGCCATGGGCTGGCCCCCTTGCGGAAGATCCATGGGGCATTGGTTCAGCGAACGAGAGCGTGGTCTGACCTTTAGTATATGGAATACCTCCCATAATCTAGGCGGCGGGATAACAGGCTATTTGGCGGGGTGGGCCATGCACTATTGGGGAGGCTGGGAATATGCGTTCTTTGTCCCCGGTGTGCTTGCCGCCATTGGCGGTGTGTATCTCTTACTGCGATTGCGCGACACGCCCCAATCGGTGGGACTGCCTCCCATTGAAGAATACAATGACGACTACCCATCGATCACCGCCGATCCCGATGATCTCGAAAGAGAATTGGGGACCCGTGAACTTTTTGTCGATTATGTGCTCAAAAATAAATACGTATGGATTTTGGCTTTTGCCAATTTCTTTGCTTATGTGACACGCTACAGCATGTTGGATTGGGGGCCTATGTATTTGCGTGACATTAAAGAAGCGGACGTTATCGGCGGCGGATTCGGTGTGTTTATGCTGGAATTCGGCGGTATCCCGTCCACTATTTTATTTGGGTGGTTGTCGGATGTTATCGGTGGGCGCCGCGGCATGGTCTGTGTATTGTGTTTCATTCCGATTATCATCGCCTTTTCATTGCTGGTCATAACACCGGCTCAGTTTTTATGGCTTGATATGATTTTGCTTACCGCTATAGGCTTCTTTATTTATCCGGTCATCAATCTCGTGGTCATCATCGCTCTGGACATGACCGGCAAGAAGGCAATCGGCACTGCCGCAGGATTTATAGGACTCTTCGGCTATCTGGGGCGCACCGTTCAGGCAAAAGGCTTCGGGTGGATGCTTGAGTACTTCGAAAATCTGTGGGGACTCGAACAGGCGTGGAACCTAATCATCGGCGTCATTATTTTCTGTTCCTTTGCCGCCATGTTTTTACTTGCCTTCACTTGGAAATTAAAACCTAAAGCTTGATCCGGACGTTTCAGCGCTTGACGACGACCGTTCTCTCTCTTTGCGATCCGAAATCTATTAAATGTGCTAATTGGATGCTTTTGTGTGCTGTTTGCCTACATAAGCGCCGCTCTGTTATGATAGAATAGGTATAAGAGGGAATAGGGGAGGAACGGATAGTCGCGCGGGGCGCCAACTACAAGCAAAGCAAGGCACTACAATCGTTTATGAAGACACCCCAGGAAAACATTCGAAATTTTTGTATCATTGCACATATCGATCATGGTAAATCTACCTTGGCAGATCGATTGATCGAGTTCACAAACACTGTGGATGAACGCAAAATCAGATCACAAACGCTGGACATGATGGATATTGAACGTGAGCGCGGCATTACCATTAAGTCCGTAGCCGTACGCATGGAATTCACAGCGGAGGACGGGAAAGAGTATATCCTTAATTTGATTGATACGCCCGGGCACGTGGACTTTTCTTATGAAGTTTCGCGGTCTATGGCGGCCTGTGAAGGAGCGTTGCTGCTGGTGGATGCAGCGCAAGGCGTTGAGGCGCAGACGCTGGCAAATGCCTATAAAGCCATAGAAGAAGATCTGGAGATCGTGCCGGTCATCAATAAAGTTGATCTTCCCGCTGCTGATGTAGAAGGAGCGCGCCGCCAAATTGAGGAGGTCATTGGACTTCCTGCCGAAGATGCCCTATTGGTCAGCGCGAAAACAGGGCTAGGCGCACAAGAGACCTTAGAAGCTATTGTTAAGCGGATCCCGTCTCCTTCGGGCCAACAAGATGCACCCTTGCGCGCTTTGGTTTTTGATGCCGTATATAATACCTATCGCGGCGTCGTTGTCTATATACGAGTTGTAGATGGGAGCATTGTGCCGGGACAAAGAATTGTATTTATGTCAACAGGCACTAAATATGAAGTGGATGAAGTGGGCTCGCTGCAGCCGGAAATGACACAGCGTTCAGGACTTTCCGCCGGCGAAGTGGGCTATCTCATCTGCAATATTAAAACGCTGAGTGATACGCCTATCGGCGATACGATCACCACTGTTGAGAAATCCGCTAAGACGGCGCTTCCCGGCTACAAAGAAGTAAAGCCCGTTGTCTTTTCCGGGTTGTATCCGGCAGTTGCCACGGATTATGAAGAATTGCGAGATGCCTTGGATAAACTGCGCTTAAATGATGCGTCTTTCGAATATCACGCTGACAGTTCCGACGCATTAGGTCTGGGCTTTCGCTTGGGCTTCTTGGGGCTGCTTCATATGGAAATTGTGCAGGAGCGCTTAGAACGGGAATTCGGATTGACTCTAGTCACCACGATGCCCAACGTTGCGTATGTAATTCATAAAACCGACGGCAAAGTGATGACCATTGACAAGGCTTCCCAAATGCCGGCTGCGGGGGATATTGAGCTGATCGAGGAACCTTATATCGAAGCGGATATCATGTGCCCCACCCAGTATTTGAGCTATGTTATTGAACTGTGCAAACGCAAACGAGGCACCCATGTGCGTGTGGACTATATTGATGGAAGCCGTTGTATGGCGGTGTATCGGATGCCCCTCGCTGAAATCGTACTCGACTTTTACGATAAATTAAAAAGCGGTACCCGTGGTTATGGTTCCTTGGAATATCGACTGATTGGCAATCAGCCGGGCGATCTCGTGAAGCTGGATATCTTACTTAATAATGATTCTGTAGATGCCCTGTCTACTATTGTGCACAAGGATAATGCGGTGCGGCTCGGCCGCGCTCTTGCCCAAAAGTTGCGCAAACTTATTCCTCGCCAGCAATATGAGGTTGCCATCCAAGCCTCTATTAACAAGAAAATTATTGTCCGTGAAACCATTAAAGCCTTGCGTAAAAACGTGACAGCCAAATGTTATGGCGGCGACATCTCCCGTAAACGCAAACTGCTCGAACGCCAAAAAGAAGGCAAGAAACGGATGAAACAAATTGGTTCTGTTGAGGTGCCTCAAGAGGCATTCATGGCATTATTGCGTGTTAATGAGGAAGACAATGACTGAGCTGTCAGAGGATCAACAGAAACAACATTCTTTGTTGAGACGCTTTTTGGAAGCAATCACAGGCCCGTGGACTTTGCGAAACGGCTTGGGGTGGATCCTCATTATTGGCGCTATTTTTTTTGTTAAAGGCTGCCTGATTGATCAGTACACCATTCCTTCGGGATCCATGGAACCCACACTCAACGGCGATGTACGCTTTTTTCGCGGTGACCGAGTATTGGTCAATAAATGGTTTTTCGGCCCCCGTATACCTTTCACCACACACCGCCTGTGGCAATGGGGGGTACCGGAACGCTGGGATATCGTGGTTTTCCATGCTGTTGACCCCGAAGCAGAACACCCGATTTTAATCAAGCGCGTTGTTGCGTTACCCGGCGAGCGTGTAAAGATCGTGGAAGGCAAGATTTTTATTAATGGGGAAGAGGCGCAGCCTCCCGAGGAGTTATGGGATGTCCTGCATTATGTGGATCATCTCGAATTGTCCCATGCGGAACGTAAACGCCAGCTCTTAAAACTAGCTCAGGTGAATGAAGCCTTACCCATACTAAATCCCCATCATGGACCCGTGAAGAAATTATACGCCGCCATGGAGCACTTTCATCCTTTGGTGCAAGATAAGGATGTGGATGAGCTTGACGATGCAGAAGTGGAAGCCTTGTGTGCCGAGGTCGACAAACAAGTGATCAACTTGATTGGCGACATCTACACCTTCATCCAACCGGAAATGAATTTTGGTGTCCGTGACGAGGATGAATTTTCACTTGTTCCTGAAGGACATTATTTGTTGTTGGGTGATAACAGTGAACATAGCCTTGACGGGCGCATGTACGGTTGGGTGCCTCACAACCATTTATATGGCCGTACCTTTGCCATTTGGTGGCCTTGGCCGCGGCGTCGTGACTTTACCGGTTTTTCTTATACGTGGTGGGGGCGGTTACTCCTTTATGGAATTCCCGTGCTCATCATTGCCATAGAAGTATTGATCCTTATTCCCAAACGAAAAGAGTCTTCGAAAAAATCCGAAGAGGAAGCTGCTTTATGACCTTATTTGAAGAATTGAGTTGGCGCGGTTTTGTTAATCAGATGACCCATCAGGAATTGCCCGAACTTCTGGAAAAAGAAGCCTTCACCCTGTATTGCGGCTTTGACCCTTCCGCCGATAGTTTGCATATTGGCAGCCTCTTGCCCATTCTCGGGTTGGTTCATTTCCAACGACATGGTCATAATCCCATTGCCCTTGTAGGCGGCGGTACCGGCTTGATTGGTGATCCCAGCGGCAAGGCTTCAGAACGCGCCATGTTGAACAAAGAAGAGGTGCTCCATAATGTGGAAGGTATTCGCAAGCAACTGGAACGCTTCCTTGATTTTGACGGGCCTCATGCGGCGAAACTGCTCAATAACGGCGACTGGCTCGGGGAAGTGAAGCTTTTGGATTTCTTGCGTGATGTAGGCAAGTTTTTTTCTGTAAATATGATGCTGAACCGCGAAACGGTACGTGTGCGTCTGGACGAAGAGGGGCGCGGAATTTCCTACACTGAATTCTCTTATATTTTGCTGCAATCCTATGATTTCCTCTATCTGAACAAACATTATGGCTGTCGTCTTCAATTAGGCGGTTCCGATCAATGGGGAAATATTGTGTCCGGAATGGATCTCAGCAGACGTTTGGCCAATGCAGAAACGTATGGGTTGACCTTTCCTTTGGTAACCAAGTCGGACGGCTCAAAATTTGGGAAATCGGAGGGGGGCAATATCTGGCTGGACGCAAACCGTACTTCTCCCTATCGCTTTTATCAATTCTGGCTGAATCAGTCTGATTCAGACGTGGGGCGCTATCTTCGATTCTTTTCCTTTCTCGAAGAGGAAGAAGTGCACGCTCTTGAGAATGCAGTCATAGAGAAACCACAGGAACGAGCTGCACAGAAAAAGCTGGCGGAAGAAGTGACAAAGCTGGTTCACGGCGATACTGCACTGGAAAACGCGAAACACGCATCCAACGCTATGTTTGGCGGAGATATCAGCCGGTTGGATGCTGCCACGCTTAAAGACGTATTCAGTGAAGTGCCTAGCGCTCAGTTATCAGCTAAGGTGTTGAATACAGAACCTTTACTTTTAGATGCGCTGGTTGAAGCGCAAGTATTTAAGAGTAAAGGGGAAGGGCGGCGTCTGATCCGTTCCGGCGGTCTTTATATCAATAATTCTCGCATAGATGGGGAAGATCAAAAATTGACGTCAAGCTGTCTGTTGTCCGGTGATATGATGGTCGTGAGAACGGGAAAAAAGAACTATTTTCTGCTTGATTTTAGCTGATTCCCTTGGAACTGCGGGAGATAGTAGGTGGGAAGATGGTGCCCGAGGCGAGACTTGAACTCGCACCCTGTTTCCAGGACTAGATCCTTAGTCTAGCGTGTCTGCCAATTCCACCACCCGGGCAAAGAATCCATCTCGGAAAGTGTAGCAAAAAACAGGCAGATAATTCAATGTGCTTAGCAGCTTGTGTATGGGAAGCTTATTCTGCCGTCTCCTGAAGGGCAAAGCGGAAGTTTTTGCCGCTCACCACATCGTCGCCGACGAGTATGGGGTCTCCTTCTTCGGGCAGGAATATTTTCATGGGACAGAAGTCGAAGATATCCTTTTGTATATCAATTCCGGGCATAACATGGGTCAGTTCCATGCCTCTGGCAGTGAGGCGGAAAGCGCCCACAGGGGTAGCATAAAAGACCTGTTTTCCCTGTTCCAGTGCCACGGATCCGTTGAAGGTGATTTCATCCACTTTTTCAATAAACTTTGGTCTGCCCGCTTCAATAATGTTGATTTTATTATCACGGATTTCGACAACCGCATCTTCTCCCCAGTTACAGCAAAAGAGGATGGATTTAGATGAGGTAATGAGATCGATGAAGCCGCCGGGACCTACGTGATTTTTAGCACCTTCTCCCCGTTTAGAGACGTTCACATTGCCTTGATTGTCTACCTGTAACGCGCCCAAAATGACCCAGTCGAGCCGTTCATAAATGCGGTCAAAAGCGACGCTGGTCGTCACGATTTCATTTGGATTTACGGCGGCTCCGAAAAAGATACCGGGCGCAGACACACCGCCAAAGACGCCGCTTTCGTTAATCATGTATAGATCGTTCATGACGCCGCTTTCATACAGCAGGCGTGCCACCTCTTCGGGAAGACCGAATCCGATATCCACATGATCCCCTTTGCGCGCATTCAACGCGAATATGTGGGTTGCCAGTCGGGCGAGGGCGTCATCAATGGCAAATCGTTCTGGCGTAATCTTTAAAATTTTATTGATCATCCTCAGTTTTTCGAGCCCCTTATCAATAGGGGTTGTACTGAAGGGGGTAAGAAAATCCCAGTAGTGTTTTTGTTTGATGGTAGTTGTTTGTTCGGTACCGGGCCAATAGACAACAGCATCCACATATTCTTTGGGGAGAAATTCTTCGTCGAATCCCTCTTCGACGATCATCCCCACATTCACAATGCAGCGGCCTCCGTTGCGTTTGGCTGCTTTTGCAATGGAAAAAGCCTCACAGATGACGGACCCGGTTTTAAAGTAAATATTGCCTTTGCGATCTGCTGCGGCAGCGGAGAAAAGGGCGGTGTCTATATAGGGCAGCGAATATTTAAATCGTCCGTCTTCCAGCACCTCGACCCATTGATCGGTACCGGTTCCTGCAACAGGTGTGCCTGTGCCGACGCGTGGATCGATAAAGGTTCCTTTCCCGGTATGCTCACGGATGATGTAATTGACGCCTTCTTCGGCTTGGGCACGAAAAATGTGTGTAACAGAACCTAAGAGACTGCATTGCAATTCCAGCTTCCCTTCTTGGGCAAGTTGCAATTGTCTCTTGAACATTTCTGTATGGGAAACAATCATGCGCGTGTTTAACCCATCCACAGCGAGCTCTTCCACGGTTCCGGGAACTAGGCCGCGGCCGCCTTGTCCGCCGATACCGACGACAGTCAGATTGGCGGGATGCCTTGCCTTTAGGAAGTGATCGCGGATAGCTCTATATAAGAGGGCAGGGCGCTGATTACCGCCAATGCCTGAAATTCCCATTACGGCATTGTCCGGGATGAGCCCTGCCGCCTCCCACGCCGTCATGAATTTGGAGTTCTCTTTTACCGGCGAAGGATAGTGGATATTGAATCTGTTCCAGTTTAGCCGCCAACGAAGTACTTGCGCCCATAACTTGATTTTTTCAACAGTGTTCATGGCTCATCTCCTTTGTTAGTAGATGACGATCAACAGCGCAGCTGCCTAGCTTCTATCTTGCTTGACCCATGACCTGTATTGAACAAATGGAAAAGGAGCGCTGCACGCTATTCTTGCAATTCAAATTGGAATCCTTCACCCGTTATGATGTCGCGTCCAACGACTAAAGGTGTTCCGGATTCAGGCAGCACAATTTTCATGGGCGAGGCATCAAGAATATCTTTTTGTATATCCACGCCCGGCATGACATACATAAGTTCCATGCCGCGTTTTGTCAGTTTGAATGCGCCTACATAGGTAACGTAAAAAACTTCTTTTCCGTGCTTGAGCGCTTCCTGACCGTTAAAGGTTATTTCATCAACTTTATCCACAAATTTAGGTTTGCCCGGATCGATCACTTTAATTTTGTCGCCTTGTACTTCCACATTGGCGTGGGCGCCCCAGGCTGAGCAGAACAAGATGGACTTGGAACAGGTAACCAAGTCAATGAATCCGCCGGGGCCCACATGCTGCATGGGCAATTCTCCGCGCTTGGATACATTCACATTGCCTTGGCTGTCTGCCTCAATCACGCCCAATATAACCCAGTCCAGCCGTTTATACATCATGTCAAAGACGTGGGCGGAAGGGATCAATTCTCTTGGATTAATGGCCGCGCCAAAGAAAACGCCCGGTGCCGCTACACCGCCAATGGCGCCTGCTTCCGTGAGCATATTTAATTGTTTCATGACGCCGCTTTTGTATAGGAGCCGTGCTACTTCTTCAGGCAGACCAATACCTATATCCACATAGTCGCCGTGCCTGGCGTGGTCAGCAAATACTTTTGTCGCGAGCCGTGCCAAGGCATCATCAATGGGCTTGCGTTTGGACATAACGCCTAGAATATTGTTGATGAGCCGCGCACGCTTCAATCCCTTATCCGTGTCCGTGGTGCTCAACGGTGTAAAGCAATCCCAGTATTTGCGATGTTTAATCGTAGCCGTTTGTTCTGTTTCAGGCCAATACACAATGGCGTCTACATCGGAAGCGGGCAGATAGTTGTTATCGTATCCTTCTTCCACCAATTTCCCAACATTCACGAGGGTGCGCCCGCCATTACGCTTGGCGGCTTTGGCAATATATATGGCGTCTCCAATAACAGCGGAGCCTTTAAAATAAATATTTCCTTTGGCATCCGCTGCAGGCGCGTTGAACACGGCTGTATCAATAAAGGGCATGGTAAATTTGAGTTTGCCGTCTTCCGTCACTTCAACCAATTGTTCGGCATCAGTCGGCCAAATGGGTGAGCCTTGTCCAACACGAGGATCGATAAAGGTGCCGATGCCCGTTTCTGTGACGAAAGAATTTCTGCCTTCGGCTTGTTCGCGGAACATAAAAGACATGACGCCAATGAGCGAGCACTGGAGTTCGAGATGGCCTTCTTTTGCGAGGCGATGCTGTTGTTTAAAGGTTTCGGTATGGGCGGTGATCAAGCGTGTATTCAGGCCGGATAAAGCCAATTCCTCAAGGGTGCCGGGAACGCGTCCGCGTCCGCCCTGACCGCCAACAGTCAATACGGTGAGTCCTTTAGGATGTCCTGTTTTCACAAAGCTATCTCGAATCGCCCAGTATAAAAGAGAGCATCGTTGATTGCCGCCCATGCCGGAACAAGCAATTACCGCATTGTCGGGAATTAGTTGTACCGCATCCCAAGCATTCATAAATTTGGGATTATCTTTCACCGGAATCGGATACTTTAAATTACGTTTGTTCCAATTCATTCTCCATTGATACACATGGGCGTAAATACCTAGACGCTCAAAAAAATTCATAGTGCTTTTTCCTGTACTGCTTCTGTACCAAAACTCAACGTCACGCAGTGCTGTGTCCTTTGCTCAAGTTTTAGTTTAAGCCCTGAATAAATGCTATCCCAGCCTGCAGCGCGGTTTTGTTGGTTTGGACCAACTCTTGTTTCTTGGGGTTGCGTTCTTCATCCAGAATTTGGATTAGCGTTGCAATTTCCAAAGTGGGTTCTGCGGCTAAGAAGGCTCCCAATGCAACCATATTTGTTGCTTGTTCCGTGCCTGCAGCGTCCCGTGCCAATTGCGTCGCCGGTACATATAATACACGAAGCGCAGTGCTGTCTGCGAAAGTTTCCGGAGTAATCATAGAACTATTAGCAATAATGAGCCCGTTTTCTTGCATTGTCGGCAAGAAGTGGGAGAAGGATTGTTGGTTGAGCAAAATCGCCGCGTCAGGTTCATCAAAAAGTGGAGAACCAATCGTAGTATCGGAGAGGCGTACCACACAGTTGGCGGTGCCGCCGCGCATAGCGACGCCATAAGTGGGCATGTAACTGGTCTGAAGTCCTTGGCGTAATGCTGCCCGAGCAAGGAGATCTCCTAAAAACAAGATTCCCTGCCCTCCAAAACCGGCGACCAACCATTCATGATTCATGGGGACAGCTTCCTTCCAATATAAGAGCTTCCGAAAAGGACGGGCTTTTTCTACCGTCGGAGCTTTTAAATAAACCTAAGGGAAAAACAGCGCACATTTCTTGAGCAACCCAAGCCTGCGCATCCGCCGGGCTTAATTTAAGATTGGTGACACAGGGCGACAAGATCTCCACGAAGCCGAGACCTGATCCCAATAATTGCGCTTCGAAAGCGCGGAAGACGGCTTTGCGCGCACGTATTACCTGCTTGGCGTTGAATACCGCCACGCGCTCGCTATAGGCAACGCCGTCAAAACCGGCCAGTAATTCCGCCATTTTAATCGGATTGCCGTCCCTTTCGGGGGAACGGCCGAAAGGAGTCGTTGTGGTCTTCTGACCCGGAAGGGTGGTGGGCGCCATTTGCCCGCCTGTCATGCCGTATACGGCGTTGTTAATAAAAATCACCGTAATTTTTTCGCCGCGGTTTGCTGTGTGAATGGTCTCGCACATGCCGATACTTGCGAGATCGCCGTCGCCTTGATAGGTGAAAACAACGAGATTGGGATTGGCCCGTTTCATGCCTGTGGCAACTGCCAAGGCGCGTCCGTGAGCCGCTTCCACCGTATCCACATCAAAGTAATCGTACATCATGACGCTGCACCCGGCGGAAGCAACACCAACAGCTTTATCTTGCAGCCGGAAATGATCCAGTGCTTCCGCAACGAGCCGATGGGCAACGCCATGTCCGCAGCCGGGACAGTAATGGGTTGCTTTGTCACACAAGCTTTGAGGTCGGCTGTAAATAGGCTTAACGGCCATGGTCAGCACTCCTTTATTTTTTCGAGAATCTGGCTGGGGGTAGGCACACCGCCGCCGGGACGCCCATAGAAACGCACTTCAATATCATCAGGAACAGAGAGTCGCACATCATCCAACATTTGTCCCATATTCATTTCTACAACCAGCACGCGTTTGATGGACGTGGTCAATTGGCACAATTGTTCTGATGGAAAGGGATACAAAGTTATGGGACGGAACAAACCCACGCGCAGCGATTCATCACGGGCGGCGCGAAGAGCGGATAAAGCAATCCGTGCGGCAGAACCAAAGGCAACAAGGAGCAGCTCTGCATCTTCTACAAAAAGTTCCTCCCCTTCAGGGAGTTCTTTCTCAATTACTTTGTATTTTTCCCACAACACATTGTTGTGCAATTCTTGATCATTGCCCGATAAGAACATGCTGCGTATATTTTGTGCAGGCCGATTGTGCGCGCCTGCAAGTGCCCAGTCCTTGGGCGGAATAAGGGGCTCATGGTCGTGTTGCATACAAACAGGTTCTTTTAATTGACCTAGGATCGCGTCGCTAAGGATCAGCACCGGGTTGCGGTAGCGCTCCGCAATCTCAAAGGCTTTCAAAGGGAAGTCAAACATTTCCTGGGCTGTGGATGGGGCAAGGACGACGGTTCGATAGTCGCCGTGTCCGCCGCCCCGCGTCGCTTGATAGTAATCCGCTTGGGTGGGCTTGATACCGCCCAAGCCGGGACCGCTGCGCATGACATCAACAATAAGGCAGGGCAGCTGAGAACCTGCCAGAAAGGAAATACCCTCCTGCATGAGTGAGATGCCCGGACCGGAAGAACTGGTCATAACCCGAGCGCCTGCCGCTGCTGCGCCCAAAACCATGTTAATCCCTGCCAGCTCGCTTTCCGCTTGTAAAAAGACACCGCCCGTCTCAACCAAGCGGCGCGATAAATATTCCGGTATCTGGTTTTGCGGTGTAATGGGGTAGCCAAAATAACAGTTTAATCCCGCTTGGACAGCACCTTCAGCAAGGGCAATATTTCCTTGCACTAAGCTCAGACTATTGGAAGAGGATTGACGGCGTTCTAAGATAGCGCTCATGATGCCTCCTCGTGGATATGTTGGTAGACCGTTATCGCTGCATCGGGACAAACCTGCCAACACAGACCGCAAGCGGTGCACTTTGTCATATCGCCCGGTATCGCCGGATAATATCCTGCTTTATTCAACGCTGTACCGCTATGAATAAGCTTGGGCGGGCAGGCGGGAATGCAAAGATAACACCCTTTGCATTTTTCAGGATCAATCTCTATAAATCCGGAAGGTTTCGAGGGCTGTATTACTTTTGCCGTCATGATCAGTACCAATGCTCCCATTCCATGTTGTCAAACAATTAATTTTGGGTAAGTTCAAAAACTTTTGAGTATTGCTTGGTTTTTGACGATCAACAAAATATCGAATTTTACAGCACACCGTATTTATTTGCGCCTTGAATATCATGATAAGATGAAAGCTGATCTCGTTTCAAGGACAGTAAGGTTATTTTTCTATCATATTGAATTTAAAGTAATTGTTTCTCGTTAAACGGCTAAAATAGCTTCTTTAATGCACATTTTTGGGTCGAAATTGTGCATCTTTATAAACCGGTAGGTAGGTAGAGACACAAAACAAAATGCGATGCAATTCAAAAAGAACTGCATCGCATTAAAATATCGGGGCAGTCAATCACCGAAGTGATGACTCAGTCCATCGTAATTGACTCCGTCGGGCACACGTCAACGCAAGCACCGCAGTCGATGCATTCGTCTTCGTTCACAACGGCTTTATCATCTTGCATTACGATTGCTTCTGTGGGGCATTCGTCGACGCAATCACCACAACCAGTACAAGTTTCCGGATCTACTTTTGCCGTCATAATTAATATTCTCCTATCGTTTAGGGGTTTTTGTCAAATCTTCGTTCTCATTCAGGATGGATTGGAACGGAGGGAACAACGCATCTGCATGCTAATTATCCCATAATTGCCCCCATTATTTCCAGTTTATTTTTTGCAGTATTAGCGTGATTATACCTCTTTTTTTTATACCCTGATACCATGTTTATAACGGAAATGAGGCAGGTCAATATGATATGATAGTTCGCTGGAAATTGCAAAGCTTAGGCTCTTTCCTGTAGCGTAGACATGGTTCCTGTAACATTGGCGTAGGCGTATATAAAATAGAAGCGGAGGGTTTATTATGGCCGGTCGACCCATTGGCGTAGTAACTTTTGATTTGTGGGATTGTGTGTTCTGTGATGAAAGCGATGAGCCGAAGCGGGCGGCAGCAGGATTAGCCCCCAAGCCTGTGGCCCGACGTCAGCTGCTCTTTGACGCGCTGGCGCGGCACGGCGCTATAGATCGAGAATCTGTGAATCTTGCCTTTGATGTAGCAGATCAAGCCTTTCGTAAAGTGTGGCACGAACAATTCGTCACGTGGACCACGAAAGAACGTGTTCAAGTTATTCTTGAAGGATTAAAGCGCAGCTTAGCGCCTGCAGAATTGGATGCTGTAGTAGATGGTATTGAGCGCATGGAATTGGATACGAGTCCTGATCTCGCGCCCGGCGTGGGAGAGGCTTTGGCTGAACTGCATGGCCGTTATAAACTAGCCGTTATTTCAGACGCTATCTTTTCGCCCGGACGCTATCTCCGCGCTATTTTGGAAAAATACAATTTACTTTCTTATTTTGACTATTTCGTTTTTTCTGATGAAATCGGATACAGCAAACCTCATCCTGCCTTATTCGAATCTGTGGCGTCACATTTTGGGGTCGCGGTGGAAGATATTGTCCATATCGGTGACCGCCCCCATAATGACATTGGCGGCCCTCACAAGGTTGGTGCGCGAGGCGTATTGTTGACCGTTGTAAAAGATAGACCCCTTGATGGGCACATACCGGATGCGGTATGCAACGATTACGCTGATTTGGCGCAAGTACTGAAATCCTTGGAATCCTAATTTTTTCGGAAAAGTTTTTCTTTAGTTGGAGAGTCGCCACGATGCCGCAATTTGAAATGCCGTTGGAACAATTGGAATGCTATCTCGGCACCAATCCGAAGCCCGATGACTTTGACGCCTACTGGGATCGCGGCCTCGACGAAATTCGGCATTTGGATTTCAATGTGGAATTGCTTCCCGCAGATTTTCAAACCCCTTTCGCCGAGTGTTTCCATTTGTACTTTAACGGTACCGGCGGCGCCCGTGTTCATGCGAAGTATTTGCGGCCTAAAAAAGCTGCTTCGCCGCATCCGGCCGTGCTTCTTTTTCATGGGTACACGGGCAGTTCCGGAGACTGGCAAGACAAACTCGGCTATGCAGCCATGGGTTTTTCCGTGGTTGCCTTGGACGTGCGCGGGCAAGGCGGATTGTCAGAAGATCCCGGCGGCGTGAAAGGAAACACCCATACGGGGCAGATCATTCGCGGCTTGGATGATGATCCCGACAAGTTGTTTTTTCGGCATGTCTTTTTGGACACAGCCGCCCTTGCCGCAATTGTCATGGACTTCCCGGAAGTGGATTCGCAACGGGTGTGCGCCATGGGAAATTCTCAAGGCGGGGCGTTGACGCTTGCTTGTGCCGCGTTGGAACCAAGGATCCGACGGCTTGCGCCCTTGTGTCCTTTTCTTTGTGATTATCAGCGCGTGTGGGAAATGGATCTCGCTGTGGATGCTTATTTGGAGTTGAAGACTTTTTTCAGACTCTATGATCCGCGTCACGAACGAGAAAAAGAAATTTTTACACGGCTGGGTTATATTGATTGCCAACATCTTGCAGGTCGAATCGAAGGCGAGACCTTGATGGCAATTGGACTGATGGATGAAATTTGCCCGCCTTCCACGCAATTCGCTGCCTACAATAAAATTAATGCAAAACGAGAACGAGTCTTATACCCTGATTTCGGTCATGAAATGTATCCGGGATTTTTAGACCGCGTGTATCAGTTCTTTGGTGAATTGCTTTGAGCGGGGCATCGATTTAATGACATATAAAATGAAGTTGCCGGAATTGAATCCGGTTTATGAGACGCAGGTAACGTACGCAACAATGTTCAATAGGAGAAAGATCATTTCATGAGCAAGCCTTTACGTTTTTTAATTCCTGATGGATATTCTCAAGAGAGTCGTGCTGAGTTTGACCGTGTCAAGATGACCTTGGCAGGCGATTTATACGCACAGTTATTGAAGCGCCGCATGCCCGACGCAGAGTATGACATTTGGTTCAGCAGCGATCCCGGCGCGGAGCCGCCCACTGATGAGGCACTGGAAGGATACGCAGGCGTCATTTGGCCCGGCTGTAATCTGACCATTTATCATGATGATGATCCGCGCGTACAAAGTCATTTGCGGCTCGTTGAGCGCGCTTATGAAGCGGGCGTCCCCCAATTTGGCAGTTGCTGGGCAATTCAACTGGCTACTTTTGTGGCAGGCGGCGTGACCGAGCCCCATCCGAAAGGACGTGAAATGGGGATCGCCTTAAATATTCGGGTGACAGACGCAGGCAAGACCCATCCCATGATGAAAGGGAAACCGCCCGTCTTCTCTCACTTTGTCAGTCATGATGACTATGTGTCTCAAGTGCCGGATTGTGCTGAAGTCCTTGCGTTGAATTATTGGTGTCCTGTACAGGCGGTTGCTGTTAGCTATAAAAAAGGCGTGTTTTGGGCAACCCAATATCATCCTGAGTATAATCTGCAAGAGATGGCCTGCCTTATTCGTGCTCGTGCACAGCGCTTAATCGATCAGGGATGGTTTAAAGACGAACAGGATATGGCAAAATATGCCGATAACCTGGAAGCCATTTATAAAGATCCTGCTATCAAATATTTGTGCTGGCAATTGAAGATAGATGAGCATGTCATTGATGATGATATTCGCGAATGTGAATTCATAAATTGGCTCAAATACGCAGTTTGTAAAGAAGCGTATTAAGCCTAAAAGAACACCTCAAATTTGGTCGTATACCTGATATAAGGCGCTTTATACGGTAACTTTCCAAAGAAAAAGATACAGTCTTCGATCTCTATCTACCTGATAGCATAGATGTTAATATAAGCTAAGTGGGTGTCTTGCCTAAAAAGTATTTGTGGCACAACTTTTGCTTAATAAAGAGCGAATGCGTATGCTTACACAGCAGGGGTGGACGCGTCATATCAATGGTTGTGAATCCCTATAGTGGAGAAAAGGTACATGATAAAAGCAAACAAATTAACAATGGACTATGGGCCTGTCAGGGCTCTGGAAAATGTGTCGTTCGAGGTTAACCGCGGCGAGATTGTGGGACTGCTTGGTCCCAACGGCGCAGGCAAATCTACAACGATGAAGATTTTGACGACTTACCAATATCCAACGGCGGGGACGGCGGAGATCAATGGGGTGGATGTACTTAAGAATCCTCTTGAAGTACGGAAATCCATTGGCTATCTTCCTGAAATTTTGCCCCTTTATATGGATATGGAAGTTCGATCCTATTTGGAATTTGTAGCGCGGGCACGCGGTCTTCGCGGTGCAACCCTAAAAAACAGGATGAACTCCGTCGTTGATACTTGTGGGCTCCGCGGCATGTACCGTAAGGTCATCCGTGAATTATCCAAGGGCTACAAACAGCGTACGGCGCTGGCACAGGCATTGGTACACAACCCCGATGTGATTATCTTGGACGAGCCTACTTCAGGCTTGGATCCCCATCAGATTCTTGAGATCCGTCATTTGATCCGTGATTTGGCTGAGGATAAAACCGTGATCCTCTCTACCCACATCCTGCAGGAGGTGGAGGCGACTGTTGACCGTATTGTTATTATCAATCGCGGCAAAATAGTGGGGAACGGTACCATTAACGAATTGCGCGCCAGAGCAAAGCACTCCGAACGGCTCGCTGTTTCTATTGAGGGACAACGGGAAGAAACGGAACGACTCCTGAGCGGACTGGAAGGTGTGCGACAGGTCGTTTTTGAAAAAGAGTCAGAGGGCTGCGTTTCCTTTGTCCTCCACAGCGCTGTCGACCGTAATCCTTGGCGCGAATTCAATACCCTCGCAAGGGAGAAGCAGTGGCGGGTACGTGAGTTGGCAGATCGGCCGCTCTCCTTGGAGGAGACCTTTTTGACCTTAACCGAAAAATCCTCAGCCAAAGCTGAATGATCTTAGGAGAATATCGTCATGCGCAATATCGTTTCCATCTTTCGCCGAGATTTGGGCGCTTATTTCACGTCCGCCATCGGCTATATCTTTATTATGGTTTTCGTAACCATGAGCGTGGGTCTCTACGTCACCTCCTTCTTCGTTTTTCCCGTAGCAGACATGCGCCCCTACTTTGAAAATTTACCGCTCCTGCTGTGTGTCTTTATTCCTGCCGTGACCATGCGTATATGGGCGGAAGAGCGCAAAGAAAACACCTGGGAGATGCTCTTAACCTTTCCGATGCAGGCTTGGGAACTGACAATTGGAAAATTTTTGGCCGCCGTCTTTTTCTATGTCTGTGCCTTGGCCGCTACTTTCACGATTCCTACCATGCTGATTTCCTTGGGTAATCCCGATAACGGCGTTATCTTCAGCGGATATCTGGGCACCTTACTCATGGGCAGCTGCTTCTTAGCTTTGGGCATCCTGTTCAGCGGTTTTTTCAAGGATCAGATTGTCGCATTTGTCATTACCTTGCTCAGCTGTTTCCTTTTCTTTTTGCTGGGCACAGATTTTATCGCGTCTTATATTGATGGGCGCGTCGCGGGATTGGGATCCTTGTTGTCTGATATTTTCGGCGTCTTCACCCACTACCAGCCCCTCGTGCGCGGTGTTGTAGATCTTGCCGACGTCTTATTCTTCGTGGTATGGGCGACAATCTTTCTCACCTTGAACGTGCTTTTTATCGACGGAAGAAATCGGCCCAAAGCGCGGCTCATGTTCATGATTATGGTGGTGCTTTGTGTGACCATCGGCATGTTGTTTAATTATCTAATGGCGGGTACGAGCATTAAACGCTTTGACCTTACCGAAGATAAAATTCATACCATTTCCCCGGCGACACGGGCTATCTTGGCGGAAACAGACAGTGAAATTCAGTTGCGTCTTTATGTTACGCCCCGCGATAAAATGCCTACTGCCATGCGCACCATTGAGCGCGACATTGTCGATAAAATGGAAGAACTGCGTCTGGCTTCCCAAGGTCGCTTGAACTATGCCACCGTCTATTTAGAAGCGGCAAATGTGATTTCCACAGAACGCGAAAGTTTCGGCAAAGAAGAATCAAAAGATGAAGAGGAAGCCATTGAAAAGCGTATGTTGGATAAGGGTGTGCAGCCCTTCAGTGTGCGCGCCATGAGCGAGGACGAAGTCAGCAACAAAATAATTTACTGCAGTGTTGGGGTCGGCTATAAAGATAAAGCAGAAGAAATCATTCCGCAAATCATGCCGGACACGTTGTTCGACCTGGAATACCAGATGGTCAATACCATCTATAAATTGACGCGGGAACAGATGCCGGTTGTCGCCTTAGTGGCTCCCAAAGAAGCGGTCAATATCGATCCACAAATGCGTCAGATGCTCATGCAAATGGGTCAGCGAGTGCCCGAATCAGAAGATCCCTATGAGTATTTGGAACAGGTGCTGCTCTCCGAAAAATATGATGTCAGACGCGTTGATATGACCAAAGAGAGCCCCTTGCCCGATAACTACGACTCGTTGGTCGTCGTGAATCCCCGCAGTCTTAATGACCGTCAGCGCTGGGAAATTAATCGCGCTTTGTATTCTGGTAAATCCGTGGTTATGGCGGTTCAGCAATATGAATGGGAGTATGAAGCGACGCGGAGCGGAAACCGTGTTTCCCGTCGAGAAGAAAATCCCGAAATAAATAGCCTTCTTGAAAAATACGGTCTTGCTGTCAGTGAAGACATTCTAATGGATGTGAATCATGTCGCCTTGACGGTGCAAAGTCAATCAGGGGGTTTGTTGGGAGCGCTTATGGGGCAGCCTTTCGATTTGCCCACACATATTTTGGTCAACAGCAGTTCCATGAACGAAAAGACCTCCATCACCAACCGGCTTTCCGCTATCCTCTATTTATGGGGTACCGCCATCACGCTTGATAATGCAAAGCTTGAGGAAAACAATCTGGATGTGGAAACGCTGATGAATTCCAGCGATAAGGCGTGGACAATAGCCAAAGATGCGGCGCTCACCTCCGATTCTTTTAAAGCTCCGGATTCAGGCAAATCCTTTCCGCTCATGGTTCGGGCAAAGGGACAATTCCCGGATGCCTATGCCGACGCGGAACGGCCCTCTTGGCCTGTGCCGCAACAACAGCCCGGTATGCCGCCCCAACCTGAAGATGAGGAAGAAGAGGCTCCTGCCGCTGCTGTAGATGCGGCTCCGGGCCAATTGATTGTCATGGGATGCTCTCAGGTCTTCCGTAAAAACTTCCTGCAGGCTGCTAATTTGGACCTGTTCCTGAATAGTGTTGACGCCGTAACCTTAAGTGAAAATTTGGTCAATGTGCGCGGCGCTAAACCCATAGACCGGCTTATCACGAAACCTTCCAAGAGGCAGCGTACCTTGTGGCAATTGGCGAACTACGGTCTTGCCAATATCTTGCTCGCAGCCATTGGTATAGGCAGCTTTGTGGTGCGTCGTCGCGGCAGAAACGCCTATATCCTTGCTATAGCGTCTAAGAACAATGTCGAGAAGCAATAATTGAAACCTGAGTAATATTCTTAACCATAAGGATGCAATACGATTATGAAAGTTAAAACACTCCTATCCTTCCTTGTGATTTTGGCCATACTTGTGGGGGTTGTGGTTTGGCAAAAGATGAATGTTAAACCGCCCATGCCCCTTGCGACTCAGATTGGTTTGGAAAACTTGGTAGCCGATGGCATTCAAAAAAATACCATCCAGCGGATAGAATTATTTGCCGGCGCCGAACCTGATGAAAAAGTGGTGTTGGAGCGACAGCAGGACAGTTGGAGCATCGCAAGCCTCTTTGATGCGCCGGGCAATACGGAAACGGTCGATAAATTTGTCGATCAACTGCTTAGCTTAAAAGGGGAACCGCGGGCAACAGCCGATACAGAAGCGAAATTGGCTGATTATGATTTGTCTGAAGACAAAGCCTTTCACGTGCAGGCTTTTAAAGCAGATGAAGAGGCGCCTGTCGTGAATATTCTCTTTGGAAAGACAGCGGATTATCGCACCATATTTCTGCGTAAGGCCGACGACAACCGTATTTTTGTGGAAGCCATCAATTTAAAACGTGATGCCGGCGTCAGTGAAGATGCGGGCGACACAGTCCCGAAACAGGAGAAGTGGCTGCAAACAAAATTGGTTGAATTGGTTACTGACAAGATTACCAAGCTTCAAATCAATTACCCCGACAAACAATTGACCTTGGCCCGGGAAGAAGTGCCTGCAGAGCCGGAGACTGAAGAAGGTGAAGAAACAGAAGTGATCCCCCCATCGCCCACCTATAAATGGATTCTTGCTCAAGGCGGATTTACGAAAGAATTTAAGGAGTCGGAAGTCACGAATTTATTGTCGCGCTTCAAAACGGTTTTAGTGAACAACGTGGCTGATCCCGCGCGTAAAGCAGAAATTGGATTTGAATCACCGTTGTTTTCAATCACTGTTTCTCAAGATGATGCCGAAGATTTGGTGCTCTTGGGCGGTCAAGATAAAGAAGGAGGAGATTGCTATATCCAACGCATAGGTTCCGATCCTGAATTGATTTATGCCATCAGCAAATTTAATTTTGAACAGCTTTTCCTCCAAGGTTCAAAACTTTTCACGCTGCCGGAATGGACCGTTGACGAAGATGCACTTCAAAGCATTGCCATTACCACGCCCCGAGATCAGGTGGCTCTGTCTAAGGATGGCGGCGAATGGATTGTGAAGGAGCCGCGCCTAAGCCTTGAAGTGCAAAAGACGGCCTTGGACAATCTGGTGTCTGCCATTGCATCTTTGAAAGCCGTCGATTATGCTGATGCCGACAAAGAATTGGGCGCCTTTGACACCACGATTACTTTGACGCTGTCCGATGGTTCTTCTCGTACACTGCATATTGGACAACCGTCGCAGACCATGGACGGCCGCTATATTAAATTTGATGATAGCGATGCTGTGTTAACCATTTCACAAGCTGACGCTGAGAAATTGATGCCTCCTGTTCGCGATCTTTTCGTCTTGTCCGTTTTGGACTTTGATGTGCAGACGGTGACAGCTTTGGAAGCTTCCGGAGAAGGCACTAAATTGGCGCTGTCCAAACCCGAAGATGCTTTGAATTGGACAGGATCTTTTAACGGCACAGCTATTGAGCCAAGCCCCGATGCCGTAAATGCCTTGTTGTTTGACTTGAACGATTTTCAAGTGAGCAATTTTTTACTGAACCGTGACTTAGATGCTGTCTCAGCGATAGGAACACTGAGCCTCCATTTCGGAGACGACAGCGAGACTGTGATTAAAATTGGACCGGAACAAAACGGCAGCCACGAGCTGGTCATTTCAGGCTTGCCTTACTTATTTACGGCAGACGTGTCAGCGATACAAGAAATTATCGCGGCTGTGGAAGCCTTTGAATCGATGACACCGACACCTGCTGAAGAAGAAAGTCCGGCTGCAGAAGAAACTGCATCGGATGCTTCAGAGGCTGTTGTAAGTCCTGAAGACGTCGCCGACGACGCGGAAAGCCTCGTAATTCCTGAAGACGTTGTGGAAACTGTAGAGTCCGTGGTTGTCCCTGACGACGTTGCAGAAACTGTTGAGTCCGTGGTTGTCCCTGACGACGTTGCAGAAACTGTTGAGTCCGTTGTTGTCCCTGAAGATGCGGCAGAGACTGTTGAGTCCGTTGTTATCCCTGAAGACGCGGCAGAGACTGTTAAGTCCGTTGTTATCCCTGAAGACGCGGCAGAGACTGTTGAGTCCGTTGTTATCCCTGAAGACGCGGCAGAGACTGTTAAGTCCGTTGTTATCCCTGAAGACGCGGCAGAGACTGTTGAGTCCGTTGTTATCCCTGAAGACGTGGCAGAGACTGTTGAGTCCGTTGTTATCCCTGACGATGCCGCAGACGCAGCTATCGCAGTGCCGGCGGAATCTATCGTGATAGATACAGACAGTTCTGCGCCTGCAGTTGAAGTTCCGGCAGAATAAATATCCTTCTTTAATCATTGCCTCGTCTTGGAAATTTACGGGTTCAGGACGAGGCATTTTCTTTTCAATGAAGAATCCCTTTACAATAGAGATGATCTCATGAGATCATAGCCATTAGAACAATAAAAACAAGTAAAGGCAGTTTTACTTAGAGCGGAGTCAAAATCAATTGAAGGTTTCGTGTAGAAATAGCGATCAAAAAAGAGAGATGATTCGTTCCCTGGCTACGGAAGGCAATGAAAGCGTTACTGAAAATAAAGAATCGGCTTCTTTTCAGCCTGCTTCCAAGGGCGTTTCCAGTTTCATAAGGCGCGCCCCTTTACTGATCTTTTTAATAGCCTTGTGTGTGTTTTCCGGTTGCACGCCCAGCATTCATGAATCGGTCGCCCGCGGTAATGAGGCGCGTGTAAAAGATCTTCTCGACAAAGATCCTGCACTGATAGGCGCGTTAGATGCCAAGGAAAAGACGCCTCTGCACCGCGCTGTTACCTACAAACAAATGGATATGCTCAACCTGTTGTTAGAGCGTGGGGCAGACCTTAACGCGCAGGATGTTACGGGTATGACCCCGCTCCATGTGGCGGCCATGCTCGGGCGTCGCGATGAAGCGGAGTGGCTCCTTGATCACGGAGCCGACCCCGAGATCAAAGACAGTTATGGTGACTTGCCCATACATACAGCCGCTGTTTTTGGGCATGGTCAAATTATCAGTCTTTTTACAAATCGCGGAATGTCGCTTGATATAAAGAATGCGGCCGGCGAGAGCTTGGAAGAGATTGCTCATGAGTACCGTCAGGAGCGTGTAGCCGCCTACGTGGCCCACCTGAAAAAGAAGTAATCCTTTAACGGAATCGACCGAAGACGGGTGCAGCCCTCGCAGTCACTTTGCAGGGTTGCTTGTATCCATGGTCCACACCGTGAGATCTTCAAGGCTTGCTGTTCGTTTGCTTAAGATTCTGGCAAGCCCATAGCCCGTCAAGAACATGATGATATTTCCAACCAAGCCCGTGTAATAGGCTTCAAAATGAGCTTGCATAAAGTCGGAAACAGAGGAGGGGGTCCAGCCCAGCCGTGAGAGGGAGACAAGGGCGGAAAAAAGTACGGCGAAAAGAATCCCTGCGCCAACAGCACGTCCATCGCCATGAACCGTAAAAATGCCGAGCACAAATAAGCCCAGCACACCGCCGGCGATGATCGATTGAAATTCTGCCCACAAATCCTGAAGCGTTAAGGTGTCTGCCTTATAGAGGAAATAGGCACCGCCCACCATAATGCAGGAGGCTATAAAAGTAATGAACCGTGCGGCGCGCATGCAGTGTTGTTCGTCGGCGTTGCGATTCATATGGCGCTTATAAATATCGGTTACGGTTACAGCCGAAATACTGTTCAAAGCCGCGCCTAAACTTGACGTCGCTGCGCCCAATACACCTGCTACTGCCAATCCCATCGTTCCCCGCGGTAATTGGGTCGTCACAAAATAGGGCAGTATCTCTTCCGCTTTCCGGGTGCCGTTCAACATCTCTGTCACGGCGGGGTCGGGGAACACTTTGTAGAAGGCATAGAATGCAGTTCCCAAAAACATAAAATACGCCCAGCCGGGCAGACAAAAGAAACAGTTCAGCCACAAGGCGCGGCGTGCTTCTTTCAGGCTTTTTGCAGCACAATATTTTTGCACGTTTTCTTGGTTGACACAATACTCATGGAGCCACTGGAAGAAACCGACGAGCAAGAGCATGACCACCGTTTTGCTGCGAAGGGAAAAGCCCCAAGAGATGGGACTCAATTTCCCATCGACGATTTCGTTGAGCATAAATTTGCTGTCTTCAATACCGATGGCTAAAACTTGGGCAATACCGCCGGGCATCTTAAAGATAACCACAGAAAGCACCAGCAGCGCGCCTCCGACTAGGATCGCCGATTCAAAAAGGTCAGTCCAGATCACCGCACGAATACCGCCGGCAATGGTGTAATAGGCAGTAAATATACCGCCCAAAAGAATACAAACCGCCACATTCCAGCCGGTGAGGCTATGAAGAAGCAGACCTACTAAAAAGAGCACCAAGCTGACGCGGAAACATTGGGAAATAATAAAAACGCTCGCGCCATAGGCACGCGTTTTGGGGCCGAATCGGTATTCGAGATATTCAAAAACAGTGACTGTTTGACGACGCCGAAAAAGGGGTACAAGAAAACGGGAAGCGATCATAACTGAAAAGGGCAGGGCAAGGCAGATGACAAAACGCAGATAACCGGTTCGGAAGGCATCGGCAGGATAGGCGATAAAGGAAATGGAACTGATTGTAGCGCCAAAGAGAGAGATACCCAACAACCAACCGGGATAAGATCGGCCTGCAACAAAATACTGTTCTGTATCCTGTGATTTTCGTGTGGCGAACCATGAGCCAATACCTGTAATGACTGCAAAATAAAAAATAATGACTGAAATATCCAACCAGTTGGTTCGAATCATTGTTTATCCTTTCGATTCAAGACAACGCAGTGCGCTATTTTAGAATGCTTCGCAATCGATCATCCGCCCGATAACACTTTTATCTTCCTATTTCAGTATGTTATTGTACTGAATATATAGTCACAAACCTAAAGGAGAAAAGTGGAATGGAAAATATTAAAGTCGTAGGCATTATACCCGCTCGTTACGGTTCCAGTCGATGCCCCGGAAAACCATTGATTCCGATCAATGGGAAACTCATGATTCAGCGGGTCTATGAGCAATGCAGCCGCTCAACGTTGCTGCAAAGTGTTTGTGTGGCGACGGATGATACACGCATTGCAGAAGCCGTCGAATCTTTCGGAGGCAAGGTGGTGATGACGCGTGCTGATCATCCCAGCGGCACCGATCGCGTCGCCGAGGCTGCGGAAAAACTCAATGCAGACATTGTGGTCAATATCCAAGGCGACCAGCCCTTTGTGGATGTGTCTATGATTGATGAGGCGGTGAAGCCCATGATCGAGGCCGATGCTCCTGATGTTTCCACGCTCATGTTTCCTATGAAGGATGAAAAGATTTTAAGTGATTACAGCGTTGTGAAAGTGGTTGTCACACTGGCGGGTAACGCCCTTTATTTTTCTCGTGCGCGCATTCCCTATCCTCGTGAAAATATCGAGCATACCGTCTATGAACATGTGGGTATTTATGTTTATCGCAAAGACACGCTTATCAAATTAACACAGTTGCCTGCATCTATGTTGGAAAAAGTGGAGTCCTTGGAACAACTGCGTTGGCTTGAACATGGGCTGCGCATCCGTGTCACTGAATCTACCGTATCGGATACTTTTTTCCATGGCTTTAGCATAGATACCAAAGAAGATTTTGAGCGTGCTGAACAAATGCTGCGTGAACGCAGCCTATGAAGGGAGTCTTGCCATGTCTCTTGATCCTGCATTAATGACGGAGATTGAATCGCGCTTAGATGAACGGGCGCAAAAGCGAATCGAAGAATCTGTAGAGCGTATTGTGACAGCAAAAGAGCGCGGCGGAAAAGTGGTGGTCGTTACCGGGAGCGGTCCCAATCTTCACGAAGGTGTAACGACACTTATCGCGGAATTGATGCGTGTCGGGATCGTGGACGGCGTTTCCACCAGCTCCGCAGTGGTCGCCCATGAAATGGGCGGAACCCTCGACAAAGTTAAGCGTTGTTCCGGTTTAGATTTGGACTTGGCGCCGGAAATATTGCCGCGCGGCAACATCTTCGAATTATCGGTCACTGATGACGCCTTATTAGATACAATTGCCAAAGTGATGCCTTTTGATAGGGATCTCGTCGAGCGTCTGCGCAACGCCGAGGGTAAAACCATCATTAAGGCCGCCGGCAATTTGGGCTATCCTGTGGGCTTGTATTTAGAATGGCTGTCAAAGGAGATCAGCATTTTGGCGCAAAGCCGCGGGCGCACTTTTGAGGAGATTGCCGGGCTGGGCGCAGATCCCCGAACCATGATCGGTATGGGTGCGCTAAAAAAACTTCCCGTCTTGGTGACAATACCTCAACTGGTAGGCGGCGGTACCATTGGCCTGTGTATCGGTGACTCCACCAGTATTCATGAACGTGCCTATCGGCTGGCGTCTATGCTGGGCAGTGCCGATGTCATTATTGAATCGGCCGTAGCACTCACCCAAGAAGTACATGATGGGCCTTTGGAGCTCTACACGGGGCACGGTATATGGTCAGAATTTTTTGGACACTATACCTTTTCTTTAAAAGACAAAACCTTAATACGAATTGATCTTGATCCTGCTTTGAATACGGTTTGGGAGGCAGAGCGCGGCGGCGGCGGTGTACAAGAAGCTATCACGCAGGGTCTTCCCAAAACGAAACTATTTAAAGTGCCTTTCCGCATGGAAATGTCCGGGTTTGCACGACTGGAAGGCAGTGTTCCCATTATCGCAGACATTGGCGTAGTTTGGCCCCTTATGGCGCATAAAATCGCGGAACGTTTGGGAATTAGCCTGGAATTTATCTCGGCGCCTCAAGATACGGATCAAGGAAAGAAAATGCGCGAACAAATTGTTGAAGAAGTTAGACCTCTAGACCGGAAAAAAATGCTGAGTCTACTTTGATCTAAATAAGATTGATTTTGTTGCATGTTAGTACCGGTTTGGCGCTAACATGCTTTTTTATTGTAAAATTAGTTTTGACCGGATACATAGGCGATCGCTGTGCGCTATGTCGATCAATAATCTTGTGTTTCGGGGGCTGTTATCAGGCGTTTTGCCGAGATCCGGGCGCCGCATTTTCGGATGAAATAGGACTGAAACACAAGGGGAAATTGAGACAGCCTTCGCTATATGGTATGATTAACCAGTTAAGGCTATATTGGGGTATCTTCTGACATAAAACTCATGTGAAAGACGTATGAATAATTTTTTGAAACACATATCACTCTGGATTGTTTTTTTCATCATTCTTGTGCTTGCCTTATCAAATTTTTCCAAATGGCAAAATAATAAGCGGCCCTTAAGCGAGTCGGATTTCGTTGCACAGTTGACTGTTGCTAATATTGAATCTGTATCCGTGAAAGAGGTCAGTTCCAAACTTTTCCATATAAAGGCATTGTTCAAGAATCAAGTGGACGGTAATGTATCTGTTGAATTCAACACGGACAGTTTCCGAGACGAATGGCGCGCCCAATTGCAGGAGCAGGAAGTGCCCTTTGAATTTAAAGTGGGCAGCTTATGGCCGAGCGTATTGCTGAATTTCCTGCCTATTATCCTGATTGGCGGGCTCCTGTGGTTCTTTATGTTCCGCCAAATGCAGGGGGGCTACAACAAGGCGCAGTCTTTTGGTAAGAGCCGCGCGCGCATGGCAGATCAAAACGAGAAAACCGTCACCTTTAAGGATGTGGCAGGTGTTGATGAAGCGAAGGAAGAGCTTCAGGAAATCGTAGCCTTTTTGAAAGAGCCCAAACGTTTTTCACGCCTTGGAGGAAAGATCCCGCGGGGTGTGTTGCTGGTAGGCGCCCCCGGGTCCGGAAAAACCTTGCTCGCTAAGGCAGTTGCCGGCGAGGCGGACGTGCCCTTTTTCAGTGTGAGCGGTTCTGACTTCGTGGAAATGTTTGTCGGTGTCGGAGCCAGCCGTGTCCGTGATCTGTTCCAACAGGGATACAAACACGCGCCGTGCATCATTTTCGTTGATGAAATTGATGCCGTCGGGCGACAACGCGGCGCAGGGCTTGGCGGCGGCCATGATGAACGGGAGCAGACCCTGAATCAGCTGCTTGTTGAAATGGACGGATTCAACGTCAACGACGGCGTGATCCTCATGGCGGCAACCAACCGCCCTGACGTTTTAGACCAAGCGCTGTTGCGGCCGGGCCGATTTGACCGACAGATTGTCGTGCCGAATCCGGACATTAAAGGGCGTCAGGAGATTTTGAATATCCATGTGCGCAACCAAAAAGTGCCGTTAGCGGAAGATGTGGATATGTCCATCGTTGCCCGCGGTACACCGGGATTTTCCGGGGCGGATCTTGCCAATCTGCTCAATGAAGCGGCATTAATCGCTGCGCGAGAAAACGCAAAATCCGTGTTAATGAAGCACATGGAAGATGCGAAGGATCGCGTTCTCATGGGACCGGCGCGGCATAGCATGGTCTTGAATCCCAAAGACAAACTTATGACCGCTTATCATGAAGCGGGGCATACGCTTATTGGTAAATTGCTCAAAGACAGTGATCCTGTTCACAAGGTGACCATTATTCCGCGCGGTATGGCATTGGGCGTTACAGCCTCGTTGCCGGAAGAAGACCGGCACAATGTGAATCGTTCCTACTGCCTTGCCATGCTTCGCGTATTGATGGCGGGACGGGCCGCTGAAGAAATCATTTATAACGAGTATACCAGCGGCGCTTCCAACGACCTGAAACGCTGTACCCAACTGGCGCATAAAATGGTCTGTGAGTGGGGGATGAGCGATCTCGGCCCGCTGACTTTCGGCGGCGAAGAAGAAGTGTTCTTGGGCCGCGACTTCACCAAAATGAGAACCTTCAGTGAAGAGACGGCAGCGGCTGTTGATCGTGAGATCCATCGCTTATGTGAAGATGCGTATAAAGACTCGCGCGACATGCTCGCCACCCATGAAGAGGTGCTGCGCAAAATTGCCGAAGTCTTAGTTGAAAAAGAGACCTTGCTTTCCGCCGAGATCGACGAGATCATTATCGCAACTGCCGGAAAAGAGGTGTTGCCTGAGCGCGAAGTGATAGCGCCTGCGGAACCGCCCTTAGCCGAGCCGCCGCCCCTACCGGCGGAAGAAAGCCCTGTCATTGCCGAGGCGCCCATAGACATCAGCCCTGAAGGTCCCGTTCCCGAGACCGCTTAAATGATATTAAATTTGGCGACCGGTTATTGTACACCGATCTTAGATCTTGCCTGGGATTCTCGTCCGTGCATAAAACGCTTTTCTTGCAATTGAACAGCACGCAACAGACCCAAGTCATGGGTGTTGTGAACACTACTCCCGATTCTTTTTTCGACGGCGGTCACTATAACGCTGTGGAAAAAATAGCTCCCCATATTCGGGCGTTGGTCGACCATGGCGCGGATATCTTGGACATAGGCGCCGAATCCTCCAGACCCGGAGCACGGTCTGTCTCCGAGCAAGAAGAAATTGAACGGCTTGCACCGGCCCTAGAAATCGCCGGCGATACAGGCTGTCCCTTTTCTGTTGACACTTGCAAATCAACCGTCGCACGCTATGCCATTGAGCATGGCGCTATCATGGTTAATGATATTACCGCTTTTAGAAATGATCCGAATATGGGGGAGCTGGTCGCGGAAAAGCAAGTTCTATGTGTTCTCATGCATATGCTTGGGACACCGCAAACGATGCAAATTAATCCTCATTATGAGGATGTGGTACAAGAGGTATACGATTTTTTGGAAGAGCGCGTTGCCTATGCACTTTCGAAAGGCATTCGCGAAGATCATATTTGGATTGATCCGGGATTTGGTTTTGGCAAGACCGTAAAACAAAACTTGATGCTCCTGCGCAATCTGGATGTGTTTGCGAGGCTCGGCAGGCCGATCCTTTTGGGAACTTCCAATAAATCAACCATCGGTGCCGTATTAGGACTCGATGCACAAGAACGTTTGGAAGGTACAGCGGCGACTGTAGCATTCGCTATAAACAAAGGGGTACACTGTGTACGTGTTCATGATGTTAAAGCCATGAAGCGGGTGGCGCATATGTGCGATGCCATTCTTGGCAACTATGATGAGACTTTCGATTAAAATTTTGGACGGTCAAACCATGCGCGTTATGCGCGCTCTCGACTTGATTGAAAAACAAAGTCCAAACAATCGTTTCGTTTCATCAAATCATGAATAGGAATACGCTGCCAACAACAGGTTGTGTCAGTGATCTTGGTCTGTACTAGCGCGAAACACAGAAGGATTAGACTTATGATAGAACTTGGAGTAAACATTGATCACGTTGCGACATTACGGCAAGCCCGGGGCGGTAAACGGCCCGATATCATTGCAGCGGCAAAAATATGCGAAATCGCCGGCGCACACCAAATTACCGTACATCTGCGTAAAGATAGACGCCACATCCAAGACAGGGATGTATATCTCTTAAAAGAAACACTCTTGACGCGTATGAATTTAGAAATGGCCGTGGATCCCGAAATCGTAGACATTGCTTTAGGCATAGAACCTTATACAGTCTGCTTGGTTCCCGAACGAGATGAGGAGATTACCACCGAGGGCGGATTGGATGTAGCGGCAAATCGGAGCCGATGCGAGGAAGTTGTTCAGGCAATGCACGAAAAAGATATTAAGGTCAGCCTCTTCATTGATCCGGAGATTAAACAGGTAGATGCGGCTGCTGAAATCGGCGCTGATGCTGTTGAATTCCATACGGGACCCTATGCTGCTGCGACGGGGCCGGAAGTGAATAAGGAATTGCAGCGCCTCCTTATCTGCGCCAACTATTTGTTGGATTTTGATCTGGATTTACATGCAGGGCACGGATTGAATATTCATAATTTGCTGCCTTTAGCCTGTCTGCCTTTCCTATCTGAAGTAAATATTGGCCATGATATTATTGCGCGTGCCGTCTTTATCGGTCTTGAAAAGGCTGTAAAGGAAATTTTGGATATCCTTGATTCCGTTGAGGACGAAGCTGATCTATAACCACCTATTGTGTTTTGTTTTACGTGATTGGTAGTCACAGAGTTTTTATCAGGAAAAAAAGTATATGAAAAGTATCCGGAAACCACTCATTATTAATGGAAAACAAATCGCCGCCGAAATTTTGGAGGAGCTGAAACTTGAAGTCGCCGCATTGGCAGGGAAAAAGTTGATACCCGGATTGGCGGTCGTCTTGGTTGGCAAAGATCCCGCCAGCGAGGTCTACGTTCGAAATAAAAGACGAACCTGTGAAGAATTGGGCATCAAGTCTTTTTCTTATGATTTGCCTGAAACCTGTACCGAGAAGCGCTTGATGAATCTGATTGAAAAACTAAACGGCGATCCCTCGGTTCATGGTATTCTCGTACAGATGCCGCTGCCTCGACACATCAATGAAAAGCGTGTGTTAGAGGCGATCCTTCCTGAAAAAGATGTGGACGGCTTTCACCCCGTGAATGTGGGACGATTGCTGAATGGAGAAGAATGTTTCGTTTCCTGTACGCCTGCAGGATGTCACACCTTGCTTCAGCGGTCCCGTATTAAAACGGCCGGGAAACATGTTGTTATTGTGGGCCGCTCTAATATCGTGGGGAAACCTTTAGCTGCGCTTCTCATGCAAAAGACGGCTGATGCCAATGCTACTGTTACGGTTTGTCATTCCGGCACACGCAACATGTCGAAATACACCCGGGAAGCGGATATTCTGATTGCCGCCATGGGAGTTCCCGAATTTATTAAGCCGCGCATGGTTCGTGAAGGCGCGGTCGTTATCGACGTTGGTGTCAACCGAATTCCTGATCCAAGCAGAAAGAGCGGTACCCGTCTTGTGGGCGATGTGGCTTTTGCCGGCGTTTCTAAAAAGGTGCGCGCAATCACGCCCGTTCCCGGTGGAGTGGGCCCCATGACCATCGCCATGTTGATGAAAAACACAGTGAAGGCAGTTCATTTGATCCACGCTAAACGGTAGGAAAATGATAAAAAATGACTTGAAAAACAGCATCTTTAGTGTTAGACAAAGCGCCGCAGCTGTTTTTTTGGTCAGTGCAGCCCTTGCTCTGATTCTCTTAACCTATTTGCATCAACGCAATCATATTGAACAGCAAGAATCCGATTATTGCGCCCTGTTGCAAACGATCGCCGAAAAGGGGGTTCAAGCCCATGTCCGCGCTGATATGTATCATCCGGACCATTTAGAAGACTGGTTTATCGGCCTACAGGCGGCAATGGGCTTAAAAGAAATACGATTGATCGACGGCAGCGGAAAGGATATGGTACGGGTGCCTCCTTTTACGGAGGATAATGAATCCCGCCATTACCGTGAGATCCGCCATGTAATCCCGCGCATTGAGCCGCTGTCGCGTCCGGGACGAGCCCGTGGCGTTCCCAGAGGCCGTGGGCCGGGAGCAGGGGCGGGATGGAAAAAGTTGCCGTCAGGACCTTATACTTTTGCCATGACCGTGGACCAAAGCGCATGGGACAGTTTATATACCCATCTACGGCAACAGACTGCCGCCGCCGCTGTGTTGATCTTGCTGTGCATCGTGTTGGGCTTCATTCTTTTCTCCTATCGAAACAGACAACAACGGTTGCGCGAAGCCTTGACCTTGGCGCAGCTTGATGCGGAACGTCAAACAAAATTGGCAGCATTGGGTTCCGGATTGGCTCATGAAACCAAAAATCCGCTGGGACTCATCCGTGGTATGGCACAGGCTATTATCAATCAAGGCGGCGGCTCGCCGGAGATACACAATCGCGCGCTAGGCATTATTGATGAAACGGATCGTGTGTCCGGGCAAATTGAAAAATTTCTCGCCATGGCAAAACCTATTGTGCCGGCGCGGGAAGTTGTCGAACTGGATTCACTTTTTGATAATATCAAAAGCTTGGTACAAGATGAAGCGAAGGCTGCCGGTATTTCCTTGGAAGTACGCTTCTCCGCATTATCTGTGATTGCCGATAAAGAACGTTTACGTAAAGCTATCTTGAATCTCTTATTAAATGCGTTTAAAGCCTGCGGCTCCGGCGGACGCGTGTGCCTTTATGCCGAAGCGGCCCATGGAGCGTATGCTTCGATTGGTGTTGCCGATACGGGCGTTGGTATGACGTCGGAAGCCTTGTCTCGAGCCGTTGAACCCTATTTTCATGAATTTGAAGAAGGGACGGGCTTAGGGTTGGCGATTACCTCGGAGATAGCACGAGAATATGGGGGCGCTCTGCAATTGGAATCGACTTTGGGGAAAGGAACTACCGCCAGGTTGGTGAAAATTCCGTTGGGGAGCGCCGATCATGCCTAAAGTTCCGCTCATACTGGTTGTTGATGATGAAGAGGCACAACGCCAATTGCTGGTGGATGCGTTGACCCAAGCCGGCTTAGAGAGTCTTCCCTGCGCTAATGGAGAGGAAGCGCTGCAACATCTGGAGCGCGGCGATTTAATGCTACTTGATGTGAAAATGCCGGGTATGTCCGGTCTTGAAGTTTTAAAGGAAGCTGTCCAAAGAAGACCTGAACTGCCCATTATTTTATTAACCGCCTATATTGATGTGCGCGATGCTGTCGCCGCCATTAAACTGGGGGCAAAAGACTATTTAGAAAAACCCATTGACATTGATGAGCTCATCACGGTTATTGAAGATTTCATGGGGATTCATAGTGAAGTAAATGGAAGCCTCAGCCTGCCCGAAGGGGTGGTCGCTGAAAGTTCTCTCATGTATGAAGTTTTTCTACAAGCTCAAAAGGTGGCGCAGACCAACACGACGGTACTGCTTTTTGGGGAAAGCGGTGTGGGCAAAGAAATTGTCGCCTCCTTTATTTATCAGATGAGCAACAGAGCGGCAGATCCTTGGACAGTGGTCGATTGCAGTACCTTGACCGAAAATTTAGTGGAATCAGAGTTGTTCGGCCATGCTAAAGGCGCCTTCACCGGCGCAGAACAGGCGCGGAATGGGCGATTGCTTCAGGCAGACGGCGGCACCCTGTTTTTTGATGAAATTGGTGAATTGCCATTAACCTTGCAGCCCAAATTGTTGCGTGTCTTGGAAACCGGAAGTTTTTCTCCTCTCGGCAGTGATCAAGAAATTACGGTTGACGTGCGTTTTCTGGCTGCTACCAATCGTAATTTGAAAGTTGAGGTGGAAGAGGGGCGGTTTCGTGAAGATTTATATTATCGGCTCAATGTGTTTCCTATAGAGATTCCACCCTTACGGCTGCGCAGAGAAGATATTCCTCTATTGGCATCCTTGATCTTAAAAACGCATCGCAAATTATTGACGCCTGCCGCGGAGCGTCATTTGATGGCCTATGACTGGCCCGGAAACATCCGCGAATTGCGGAACGTCTTGGAACGAGCCGCTATCTTGACCGAGGGATCTCGTATTCTTCCGGAGAGTCTGCCGCCGATGGTACGCCGAAAAAAAGAGCTGCCTGCTGATGAGCAAGACCTCGTCATCGACACGATGGCGGAAATAGAACGGAAAGCAATTTTTGAGGCCCTCGAAAAAACGGAAGGGAACAAAACAAAGGCAGCTGAACTCTTGGGGATCAGTCGTCGCAGTCTAATCTATAAATTGCGTGCCTATGAAAAAGAAGGTAAAGCCAAGCCGGCACCGTCGGAATAATCTTCTCCCTCCTATAATAAATTTGTTATACTGGCAAGATAGATTATTTTTACTCTATAGAAAGGAAAGTTCATGTTTAAACGTTTGTTGCTGATTATTTGTATCATGGGTTGTTTCTGGGCGCAGGCAGAAATGGATCTTAAAGTCATGAGTTTCAATGTCCGTTTCGGCACTGCCAATGACGGAGACAATGCTTGGCCCCATCGCAAAGAGAGTTTTATCAATGTCATTAAAAAGCAATCTCCCGACTTATTGGGCACCCAAGAATGTCTGGCGTTTCAAGCCGATTATATCGTGGAGCAACTGCCCGAATATCGCTGGATCGGTATTGACAGAGATGTATCGGGTAAAGGAGAAATGACGGCAATTTTTTATAGAAAAGATGCCTTCTTCCCGCTGGAGAGTGGTAATTTTTGGCTCTCCGAAACGCCCGATGTGCCCGCTTCAAAATCATGGGACACAAGCCTGACCCGCATCGCAACATGGGTACATTTTTACCATCCCGAGACTCAAAGTACCTTTTATTACTACAACACCCACCTTGATCATCGCGGCCCTGAAGCACGTAAAGAGAGTGTCGCCCTTATTGCGAAACACATCGAAGCCAAGGCTGGAGGGCAGCCCGTTATTCTTACCGGCGACTTTAACGCCTATGCAGAAAAGAGCGCGCCCTATGATGTCGCCATGGAAAATGGCTTTACCGATGCGTGGCGCGTTGCCAAAGAACAAATAGGCCCTACTGTCACCTTCACAGCCTTTAAAGATCCGGGCGATGCAGAAAATAAAAGAATAGACTGGATTCTCCTCAAAGGTAATTTTGAAGTTTCAACCTGTGAAACAGATACCTACATTGAAAATGGCCGCTTGCCTTCAGACCATTATCCTGTTATTGGCACCATGCGCCTATTGGACAATTAAAGCAAGAAAAGAGACCACCCTGCCCGGTGGAGCGTCATAAAAGACAAGGCTTTATATGGACAGAAAAGTGGATATGCCTTTTTCGGACTATTGCTTTTCTGTCCATTAAATACATTTAACGTGTCAGCGTATACGACCGTTCTATAGAGAATAATGCCTGTCGAGCAGATGCGTTTTCTATATTTGATTATGCCGCAGGCTATATAAAGGAAAATTCAGATGAGATGGCGTCGTGCATTAATTCGTTTTTTTGTGTTTGCATTGGGCGGCCTCGTAGCCGAGGTACTGTGGGGGGCGCTGCGCGCAGGCTGGGCGGGAAATTGGAATCTCCACGGTCAGTCCTCTCCATGGATGATCTTCGATTATGGCTTGTTGGGGCTCATTTTAATGCCCATGGCAGAACCCATGAAAAAAAGAGGCGTACCCTTGGTGTTGCGCGCCGCCGTTTATATGGTGACTATTTTTGCCGTCGAATATGTGTCGGGTATTTTTTTCACAAAGGTTTTGGGATTAGAAGTGTGGACCTATAAAGGGGTACCGTACAATCTCCATGGCCAAATTATGCTATACTCTATTCCAACTTGGTATGCCCTCGGCTTTGTAGCCGAATATCTCTATGCTAAAGTTGATGTCGCAGCTGTGGTGTGGCTGCGCGGAATCACTGCGGAACAACTATTAGAATTCCCTTCTTCTGACACTATAAAATGAATTACCACCCTTTCATAAGCCTAAGCGCGTTCGTCAAAAAAAAGTGTTCTGTTCCTCCTATCCAGGATTCATATACTAAATGCAACAGTAGGGTCCGAAGCCCTTTTCCGTCGGAGCCGTTCGTCGCGGCCTCTTTATGCCGCAGGTTCTTGGCGCCTGTCAAGGTGGAACCCCTTGGGGATCTTGAGGGGACCTTGACAGGCGCCAATGGTTCTGCGGCACTCTTTGGCCG
>Ga0172382_10000785_pt1 | contig 58682 bp, 68 predicted proteins | sample Leawel138RmetaG_FD_122245 | JGI IMG/M metagenome (GOLD analysis project Ga0172382, IMG submission 122245) | Leachate microbial communities from a municipal landfill in Southern Ontario, Canada - Leachate well 138R metaG | ecosystem: Engineered > Solid waste > Landfill > Unclassified | place...
GAGCCGCGCCCCGCCATCAGCGCATCCGCAAATCCCAGCTGATCCGTCCGCTTCACCGCCATCGACGCACTCCTGATCCAACACCAGGGAATCACGTCCAGCAGGTTTCGCAACACTCCCCTTCATGGGGAGGGGAGGGAAGCCTACCGCTTCAGCAGCTGCGCCACGGCCATCGCCACCTGGGTGACGTCGTAGGGCTTGCGGATGATCGGGGCGTCGAAGCCGGAAGGGGCGCCGCCGGCTTCGCCGTAGCCGGTGGCGAAGACGAAGGGGACGCCACGGGCGGCCAGCACTTCGGCGACCGGCGTCACCGAGCGACCGTTGAGGTTGGCGTCGAGCACCGCCGCGTCGATCGGCTTGTCGAGCAGGGCCATCGCCTCTTCCAGCTCGTAGGCCGGGCCGATCACCTCGGCGCCGGCTTCCGAGAGGCCGGTCTCCAGCTCGAGCGCCAGCAACACCGCGTCCTCGACGATCAGCACCCGAGCCCCGCGCAGGTCGGCGGGACCGGCCGCCGCGGCGGCGGTTTCCTGGGCCCGGGCGGCGGGCGCCTCGGGCACAGTCTCAGGCCGCGCCACCACGGCGGCGGGGCCCGCGCACAGCACCACGCGCACGCCCGTCGGGCGGTATTCCACCCGGCTCTCGCCGTTCAGCTCGCGGCCAGTGACCTGCTCCAGGAGGGTCGAGCCGAAACCGTGGTGGGAGGGCGGATGCACCATCGGCCCGCCGCTCTCGTTCCAGGTCAGCTCGAACCCGCCGTCGGGCTGCCGCGTCCAGCGCACCTCGACCCGGCCGCGCTCGGTCGACAGGGCGCCGTACTTGAGGGCATTTGTGGCCAGTTCGTGCAGCGCCAGCGACAGGGCGTTGGCCGCCCGTGGCGTGAGAAACAGTTCCGGTCCGTCCCAGCGGGTCTGGCCCGGCGCGATGCCGCCCAACTCGGCGGCGCACAGATGATCCACGGCGGCCCCGCGCCAGCGGGCGGCGGTGAGCAGTTCGTTGGCCGAACCCATCGACTTCAGCCGCCCGGCGAAGGCGGTGAGGAAGGAATCCAGATTGGTCGTCCGCTTGGCGGTCTGGAAGGCCAGCGCCTGCACCGCCGCGAGCACGTTCTTCACCCGATGGTCCAGCTCGGCCATCAGGGTCTGGCGCTGCTCCTCTTCGAGGCGGCGGTCGGTGACGTCCTGCACGACGCCGATGACGCAGTCGGGATCGGCGATCACCGCCGCCAGCCGCAACCAGCGTACGCCCCCGCGGGCGTCGCGGCGGCGGTATTCGAAGTCGCAGGGGGCCGGACCGGTCAGGCAGTTCTGCAGCTCGCGCCGGACCGTCTCGCGGTCGTCTTCATGGACGCTGCGGTACAGCGTCTCGCCGCCCTCGGCCGGAATCTCGCCCGCCGGTAGGCCGGCGATGGCCGCCATGCGCTCGGAGACCACCAGCACGTCGCGCCGGCGGTCCCACTCGAACTCTCCGAGGCCGGCGACGTGCAGGGCCAGCTCGAGCTGCTCTCGGTCGAGGGTCTGGCCGGCTCTGGCTTGATCCATCCGGCCAGCATAGGGAAACGCCGCACCCGATGCGACAGGAACGATGCGCCGAAGGCCCGCGTTTGACCGCCGATATGCTCCGCCGGGTTGCACCCGCGCGGAACCGGTTTAGCTTGTCCGGCGTTGGAGGAGCGCCTCGCGGACCGCGGGGCTTTCCCCTTTCTAGCCTGGAGACGCACATGGCCGCGAACGTCGAAGCCGCCGAAGATACCACTCCCGCCGCAACCTCCGGGTCGGACGGCGCTCAAGCCAACGGTCTGGCCACCATGGAGCGGACGTTCAGCGAAGCGGCCCGCAAGTTCGAGAAGACCGTCCAGGAGAGCCTGGAGACCCTGCGCGCCCAGAGCCGCGCCTACGCCGACACGGCCGGGCAGCAGATCGACGAGGCCCAGCGCTACGTCGTCGAACGGGTGAAGGAACGGCCGCTGGCCTCCACCGGCGTCGCCGTGGGGATCGGCGTGATCCTGGGTCTGCTGCTGGCGGGCGGCCGTCGCCGTTGATCCGACGCATCCTATCGGCGGCCGTCGCGGTCGCGCTGACGGCGGGGGCGGTGCTGACGGCGGTGGTCGCCGCCGCCTTCGCCCTCTATGCGCTTCTTGAGGGACCGCTTGGCCGCCCCGGCGCCGCAGCCGTGGTCGCGGCCCTGGCGGCGCTGGTCGCCGCCGTGACCGCCCTGATCGCCCTGCGCAAGGCCGAACCGCCGCCGCCTGCCGAGCAGAGCCCGATGGAGCGCGTCATCGCACTGGCCAGCGAGAAGCCGATCCTGGCCGTCGCCGCCGCCTTGGCGGCCGGCGTGGTGGCCCTCCGCAACCCGAAGGTGGTCGCCGCCCTGGTCAGCGCCTTCGTCGCCGGCAGGACGGCGGGCAAGTAGAGGCCCCGGAACAGAGCCGCTTTCCGAGCGTTGCCATGACGCGGGATTTGCCCCGCGTGACACGATCGCCAAGATTCTGTTCGTCGTTTTCCTGGTGCTGTTCCTGGCTTCGCTGGTCATGCACTTCATGCGAGGCCGCTCGACGTAGAGCGGCTGCATCGCCGTGTCCGGGCCGCGCCGCTTCAGGCAGGTGCGGTTCGGGCCGCGGCGCCCGGCGCCGGCTCCGTTCCCCGCCGGCGCCGGTCGAGCGCCCAGGTCCGCGTCGGCTCGAAATGGGAGCCGGTCCAGGCCAGGGCCGTGACCCGCACCTCGTGCGCCTCCACCTCGATGCTGTTGAAGCCGGCGGCCACGCCGCGCTCGCGCACCGACAGCGTCCCCGCCCCCACAGCATAGGTCCGCCCGTCGCCGTAGCCGTAGGGCAACGCGAAGGGCGCATGGATGTGCCCCGACAGGACGAGGTCGGCGCCGGCGTGCGCCAGCGCCTCGGCCGCGGCGGCCCCGCCCCACACCTTGCCGGTCATCGGCCCGCCCAGCATCTCCACCAGCGGGTGGTGCAGCACCACCACCCGCAGCGCTTCGTCCCGCAACCCGACCAGCCAGGCGGTCGTCTCGGCCACCTGCCGGCGCGAGATCTGTCCCTTCGACCAGTTCATCCTCGGCTGCACGCCGCGCGCCGTGTTCACCCCGCGCACCGCCAGATGCTCGGTCAGGAAAGTCTGGCCTCGCGACGGGCCGATCATCTGCTCGAACCGGGCGAAGGGGGCGAACAGCCGCTCGCCGAAGGCGAGGTAGGGCGCGTCGTGGTTGCCCGGCGTCACCAGTTTGGGACCCGGCAGGGTGTCCAGCCAGGCGGCGGCGGCGGCGAACTCGGAGGTCTCGCCCCAACGGGTGACGTCGCCGCTGACGATGGTCAGGTCGACGGCCTGCTCGCACAGCCAGGCCCTGGCCGCCGCCACCGCGGGCGCGTTCTCGTAGCCGAAGTGGATATCCGACAGATGCGCGAGCCGGATGGTCTGCAACACCCCTCCCCCGAGAGCCCGGTCCTAGGGCGCCGGCTGGGCGGGCGCCGGGGCCGGGTCTGACTGGCCGACGCCGCGCAGGGTCTCGGCCGCTTCGCCGGCAGCGCCGCGGACGGCCGGCTCGGCCCGCTCGGCGGCGACGGTCAGGTTGTGGTCGGCCACCTGGCCGGCCTCGCGGAACGAGCCGTTGATCGCCGCCAGCGCCAGGAAGGCCGCGCCGGCCAGCGCCAGCAGAAACAGCACCGTCATCATCACCGGGTGGCGCTTGCGGCGGGCCCGCTCGTCCTTGCGGCCGAGCCGGTAGGCTTCCTTCAGGTCCGAGGCGTCCAGGGCGGGCGCAGGCCCCGCGGGGGCGTCGGCCGGATGCGGACGGCGGCGGCGTTCGAACATGAGTGTCGCTCCGAGGATACGGTCGCAGGCTGAACGGCGTGGCCGTGCGCCGGTTCCGGAACTCGCCCGATGCGGGCCGCGTTGCCTCGGCCGGGGGACGGCACAGTCCAAGGAGAGTCGTATGCTGAGACCACTGATCGCCCTGGCGGGCGCCGGCCTGCTGGCCGCCGCCTGCACCACCACCGGCCGCGTGGAGTCCAACGCCGCCGGCGGCGCCGCCCTGGGCGCATTGGCCGGCGCAGTCATCGGCAACAACGTCGGCGCAGGCGACGCCGGCACGGGCGCGGCGATCGGCGCTGCGGTCGGCGGCGTGGCCGGGGCCGTCAAGGGCTGCCGCGAGGACGGCGGCTGTGGCGCGGCCGCTCCGAACCGGCGCCAGTACTACGACGAGGCCGCGGGCCGTTATTACTACTACGACCCGGCGAGCGGCCGGTACTATTGGGAGAACGGCGCGCCGCGCTACTAGCGCGCCCGGTCGACCCTTAAGAGATCGGAAGGGGGCGGTCGACGCGGGTCGGCCGCCCTTTTCACGTGGCGAGGAGAAGCGCTTGAAGGCGATTGGAATTTTGGCGTCGATGGCGCTGGCCGCGGCCCTGTCCGGCTGCGCGGGCCTTGGCGGACGCGAGCTGGTCGAGGCGCCGCCCCGCTGCGTGGAGACGGCCGTGCCGGTCTATTTCGAGCCGGGCTCGCACGACCTGACCGACGAGGGCCGCACACTGTTGGCCCAGGCGGCGAGCGAGGCGCGCGGCTGCCTGATCGACCGGGTGGTCGTGGTGGGCCTGGCCGACGCCGCCGGCGAACCGGCGGCCAACCTCGAGCTCTCCAAGCGGCGGGCGCACGCGGTCACCGCCACGCTGGCCGCGCTGGGCCTGCCGGCCGCGGAGTTCCGCCTGTCGGCCAGCGGCGATCAGGGCGCGGTCACCGACGCCGGGGCCGAACCGCTGCGGCGGCGCGTCGACGTCATCCTGCAGATGCGCCCGCGGCCCTAGCCAGGGCGACGCGCATAAGAAAGGCGGGCCGCGAGGGCCCGCCGAAGTGGTGCATCATCGAGAAAAGGGGTGCGGAGACGGCAGACTGGCATGGTCGCCAGTCTCAAGTCGGGGGGGGCAACGCCGCCTCCGCACTCGATAAACACACCGCCCGCGGGTGTGTTCCCGCTCCCACCAACTTTTTTGAACGCGCCGGACGAGCCTGCCGACCGCCCGTTTCACAACCCCGTGCGCGAGCGATCCTGCGACCGAACCCGTCGCAACGGCGGAGGTTGAATGGTCGTCAGGGGGAACGCCTGCGCGAAGGCCGGCGTTTCGTCTGCAACGGGCGCACAGCCCCAGGTCGGGAGACCACCCATGCTCAGGAGCAGCCGTGCCGAAACCCACGGGAGCGTGATTCTCTTCCAGGCGCCGGGCCGGCGCCACCGCCTCGCCCGCCGGCGGGCGGCCATCCTCGCGGCCGTCGCGGCCCTGGCTGCGGCCAGCGCCCTGGTCGGCGCCCTCGCCTCGCGCGGGGGAGACGATCCCGGCGCCCAGACCGGCCGGCTGAGCAGTCCGCTCAGCTACCTTCCCATCTAGTTTTTCCGGAGTTCTGAATGACTTCCACCGACCGCTCCCCCGAACCGGCGAAGGTCGGCGCGACGCGCGCCCGGCAGGGCCGGTGGGGCTTCCATGTCCTGCTGGTTCTCGTGATCGGGACGGTGCTGGCCGCGCTGGTGCTGTTCGGCGCCTGGGCCTGGAAGTCCGACGACCTGGCCGGCGCGACCGTCAACAACGGCCCGGCCGAACGCGCCGCCGTCTTCGACGCCCCCGAGCCGCAGGCCATCCAGCCTCCGCCGGGGACCACGCAACCGGGCACGCAGGCGCCCGAAAACGCCGCGCAGGGCGCGACGCAGTAGAGCCGCCCCTCCCTTCGCGGGGAAGGGGAAGCGATCGGCCGCTTGGTCGGTGGCCACACGCCTCTTCGTCATAAGGGCCGATCCCGCATTGGGCAGCGCCCTCCTCCCACAAGGGGAGAGGGCCAGAATGACGGTGTGGTTCGGACCAGCGCCCATGGCCTTCGTATCCCGAACCACAGGCGACCACGCGCCTCACATGGAGAGAGGGTTAGACCCCAAACGAAAGCGGCCGCTCCTGCACGGAGCGGCCGTTCGACTGGCGCGAAGAGGGGCGGGAAGCGGTCAGGCGGCTTCCTGCTTCGCCTTTCTCGGGTGGAAGAACAGGGCCTGACCGATCGCCGCCTTCACCGTCTCGGGCTGGAAGGGCTTGGTGATCAGGAAGGTCGGCTCGGGCCGCTCGCCGGTCAGCAGCCGTTCCGGGAAGGCGGTGATGAAGATCACCGGCACGTCGAAGCGGTTGAGGATGTCCTTCACCGCGTCGATGCCGGAGGAACCGTCGGCCAGCTGGATGTCCGCCAGCACCAGGCCGGGGGTCTTGCGGGCCACCGCGTCGACCGCTTCGGTGCGGGTGGCGGCGATGTCGACCACCGTGTGGCCGAGCTCGGTGACCAGCGCTTCGATGTCGGCGGCGATCACCGGTTCGTCCTCGATGATCAGCACGTCGGTGGCGAGTTCGGCGTCGATCTCGGCCTGAGCCTCGGCGATCAGCTGCTCGACCTCGGAGAATTCTGCGCCCAGGATCTGCGCGGCCTCGGAGGGCGTGAAGCCTTCGAGGGCGGTGAGCAGGAAGGCCTGCCGCGACCGCGGGGCGATCCGCATCAGCCGGCGGCTGGCGTCGTCGGCGGCCTCGTCCTCGGCGGGACTCTCGAGCTGGGCCCCGGAGCTCAGCCAGATGGCGTGAAACACGTGATAGAGCGCCACCCGAGGGGAGAGGTTGGGCTCGAGCGACCGCTCGCCGGCCGCCAGGGCCTCGAGCGCGACGCGGACGTAGTGGTCGCCTGTGGTCTGGTCGCCGGTCAACGCGCGAGCGTAGCGGCGAACGTAAGGCAGATGTGGCGCCAGGCGGGCAAGTAGACTCAAGGGCGCACCCCTCCCGTGGAAGACGGCAGCCGGCATCGGGAGGCATCCCCCGACGAAGGCCCCATAATGACCTCTAAACGCCACGACCGGAAACCGGTTCCCGGATTCAGGTGTTTTGGGCATCCTGGCGCGACCGATCGGGAACCTTGAGCAAGGGTCGGACGTTGACGGGCGACGAAAGCAGATCGAGGGGGCGGCCCCCGCGAGAGCGGAGCGCCGGAAGCATGATCGAACAACGACCCACCGAGGATCGCGGCCGCCAGTCCGCCGCGCTCGACGAGGCCCGTCTTCGCCAGCAGGCGATCGGCGTACGCCTGCGGCAGATGTTTGACGAGGTCGTCAACGAGCCGGTGCCGGACGAGTTCCTGGACATCCTGCGTCGCGCCGACGAGCAGGCCTCCGAGACCAAGCAAACGCCGGAGAAAAGCTGATGGGCACCGCTCAGCCGCGGTCCGTCGCGACCTCTGACGACGAAGCCTTCAAGAAAGAGCTCGTCCAGCTCATCCCGCATCTGCGCGCCTTCGCCCGCACCCTGTGCGGCGACGCCGCCGCGGCTGACGACCTGGCCCAGGACGCCATGCTGAAGGCCTGGGACGCCAGAAATTCGTTCCAGATGGGCACGAACATGAAGGCCTGGACCTTCATGATCCTGCGCAATCAGTTCTACTCCGAGAAGCGCCGGTCATGGCGCCAGAGCCAGCTCGACCAGGAAGCGGCCGAGCGGACCCTGGTGGCCGTCGACGATCCGGAAGCGCCCGTCGCCCTCGACGAACTGCGTCAGGGGCTGGCCATGCTGCCGCCGGAACAGCGCGAGGCGTTGATCCTGGTGGGCGCCGGCGGCTTCGCCTACGAGGAGGCCGCCGAGATCTGCGGCTGCGCGGTGGGCACGGTGAAGAGCCGGGTCAGCCGCGCGCGGCGCGCCCTGCACGCCATCCTGAACGAGGGCGCGTACGACCGCGACGGCGCCGCCGCCAGCGAGGCCATGAAGTCCATCCTGGCCGATGCGGAGCGGTTGAGCACGGTCCGATAGGTACCTAGGCTGGTTCGATGGATGGTCAGCCCTGGGTGTCGCTCAGCACGATCCGGGTCCGCTTGATCACGGCCCTGGCCGTAGCCCTGTTGCCGGTGCTGCTGCTGGGCGGCGTCCAGTCGGCGCTGACCTTCAACCGCGAGGACCAGAACCTGCGCGAGAGCCTGGCGTTCGCCGCCGAGCGCAGCGCAGCCACGGCTCGTGCGCGGATGGAGAGCGCCGACATCCTGTTGCGCACGCTGGCCTCCGGTTCGACCGGCTTCCAGTGCGCGCAGCGGCTCGGCGAGGTGACCGAGCGGGTCCCCGGCTACCTCAACCTGATCCGCTTTGACGCGGGCGGCCGAGTGGCCTGCGCGGCGGCCGGCGTGCCCGCGGACCCCGAGCGCGCCACGCGCGACTGGTTCAGAAGGGTTCGGGCCGGCGAAGATCTGGTGATCACCCGCGCGCCGGGCGCAGCCTACGCCAGCGAGCCGGCGGTGCTGGCCGCGGCCCGCGCCGAGACCGCCGACGGCCGCTTCGACGGCGCCCAGGTGGCGGTGATCAGTCTGGCCAGCCTGCAGCCCCGGGTGCGCGACCCGGCCATCCCGGCAGCCTCGCAGGTGGCGCTGGCCGACGCCTCGGGCGACTACATCAGCCAGACCACGCCCGCCGCCTTCCCCGACCTGCCGGCCGACTGGCGCGCCAGGGCGGCCCAGGGCTCCTGGGTCTGGTACGGCAAGGACCGGGCGGGCGAGCGCCGGGTCTATTCGGCCGCGCCGATCCTCGGCGACGAGGTCTTCGTGCTGCTTTCGGCGCCCTCGCCCGGCCTGTTCTCCTGGGCCAGGCTCAACCCGCTCACCGGGCTCATCCTGCCCCTGCTGACTTTCGCGCTCGCCTTCGCAGCCGTCTCCGCGGTGGCCGAGCGGGTGGTGGTGCGCTGGATCGCCTACCTGCAGCGGATCGCCGCCCTCTACGCCCGCGGGCGGCTGAGCGTGCGCCCGATTCAGGCCGAGCGCATGCCGCCGGAGATCCGCGAGCTGGCCGAGACCCTGGAGGACATGGCCGACGCCATCGTCGGGCGCGACGCCTCGCTGCGCGACTCGCTGGCGCAGAAGGACGCGCTGATGCGCGAGATCCACCACCGGGTGAAGAACAACCTGCAGGTCATCTCCAGCCTGCTGAACATGCAGCAACGGGCGCTGACCGACCCCTCGGCGCGGGCGGCGATGAGCGATACGCGCCAGCGGATCACCGCTCTCGCGCTGATCTACCGCTACCTCTACCAGAGCCCCGACCTGAAACGGGTCGACCTGCGCGCCTTCCTCGAGGAGCTGACCGCCCAGCTGATCGCCGGCGAGATGCTGCACGGGCCGCAGGTGAGGACCGAGCTCGACGTGGAGCCGCTGGTGATCGACCCCGATCGGCTGGCGCCCCTGGCGCTGTTCGCGGTGGAGGCCATCACCAACGCCCAGAAGCACGCCTTCGCGGGCCGCGGCGGGACGCTCACCGTCCACTTCGCGGTGGGCGAGGACGAGGCGCTGCTGGAGATCTCCGACGACGGCCAGGCCTCCGAGCAGGCGTTCCGCACGTCCGGCGTCGGCCGCACCCTGATGACCGCATTCGCCCGGCAACTCCGCGGCCGCTCCGAGCTGGCGCGCAACGCCGCCGGCGGCGTCACCGCCCGGCTGATCTTCCCGATACCGACCCTGCAGAACGGCGCAGTTTCCGAGCCCCAGGGGAACCAGGCCGCAGCCTGATCGTTGCCGTCCGGCGAGCTCAACCTCCCCGGAGAATCCATATGCGTAAGATCATGCTTTCCGTCGCTCTCGCCGCCGGCCTGGCGGCGGTGGCGGCGTGCAACACCGTGCAGGGCGCCGGCGAAGACGTCTCGGCGGCCGGCGACGCCGTCTCCGACGCCGCCCGGGACGCCAAGAACTGACCGGACCGTTCGTAAAGTTGCTTCCAGAGCCCCGCCCCGGCGGGGCTTTGTCGTTCTAGGCTGCGGCTCGAACGGCCGGCCGGCGGGTGAACAGGCCCGGCCGTCCGTCGACGGGGATGAGGGCCTCGGTCAGGCCGTCGATCCCCTCGTTGTCGCCCAGGAACAGGAAGCCGCCCGGCGCAAGGGTGCGCGCCAGGCTGTTCAGGATGCGGGCGCGTGCCTCCTGGGTCGCGCCGGCCAGCACGTAGCGGCAGAAGATCACGTCGAACCCGCCGAGGCGCGACAGGTCGGCCAGGAGGTTGATCCGTCGCCACTGCACCCGCTGGGGCAGCCTCGGCGAGATCGCCCACATCTCCCCGTCCTTCTCGAAGTGACGGACCAGAAGCCGGATCGGCAGGCCCCGCTGGACCTCGAACTGGGTGTAGATGCCGCTCTGGGCCTTTTCCAGCGCCCGCTCGGACAGGTCCGATGCGAACAGGTCGACGCGGCCTTGCAAGGCGGCTTCGGCCTCCTCCACCAGCATGGCCAGCGAATAGATCTCCTGCCCCGTGCCGCAGGCCGCGCTCCAGACGCGGACAGGGCGGCCCGCGGCCCGCTCGAACAGCCTGGGGAGGATATCCTCGGCGAAAGCCTCGTACGGCGCGCCGTCGCGGAAGAAGCAGCTCTCGCCGCTGGCCAGCGCCTCGACCACCGCCCAGATCAGCCGCTCGTCGCGGGTGCGGCGCAGGGCCTCGACCAGGTCGCGGGTGGCGGCGAAATCTTCGCGACGAGCGACCGGCGCCAGCCGGGTCTCCAGCAGGTAGGCCTTGGAGGCGTCGACCTTGATCCCGGCCCGCGCGGCGCACAGGCCCGCGATCAGCTCCCGGTCCTGCGGGGTCACGCCAGCCCCGCCTGAGCCAGCTTGCAGGCCATGATGTCCCCGTCGAACGGCTTCATGATGTATTCGTCGGCCCCGGCGTCGAGCGCCTCGCGGATCCGCTCGACGTCGTTCTCCACGGTGCAGAACACCACGGTCGGCGAATCGCCCCCGGGCTCCTGGCGCAGCTGGCGCAGGAATTCGAGCCCGCTCATGGTCGGCAGGTTCCAGTCCAGCAGCACCGCGTCGGGCATCATCGCCCGGCACCAGGCCAGCGCCTCCAGCCCGTCGGACGCCTCGGCGATGTCGAAGCCGAACTCCTCGAGGATGCGGCGCGCGACCTTGCGGATCACGCGGCTGTCGTCGACGACGAGACAGGTCTTCACGGGGACGAACTCCACTCCACCTCCCCTTGTCCGCCCCCTTGGTTAAGGGAGGGTTGGGAGCTGTGGTTTATTCGTCACGCGTGATGGCTACAGGGGCACGGTGGCCGCGAAAAGTACGCGCTCTTCGTTGATGTCGGCGAACACGCGTCCGCCGACGTCGGTCAGGAAGAGGTGGACGTAGTAGGCCTGCACCCAGTGGCCGTGCAGCCCTTCGCTCGACTCTCCGCGCAGCCCCGCCAGAACTTCCGGCCGAAGCTTGGCCCGCGGGCCGACCGAGTCCACCGCGATGGCCGTGAACTCGCCCTCGCGCGCCGCCCGCACCCGGGTCCGGCCGCCGGTGGGCAGCGCCGCCCCGCCCATCTGGGCCAGGTTCAGCAGCGCGCGGGCCGCGGGCTTGTTGAGGGACTCGAGCTCGACGTCCCACTCGAGCTCGGCGCGCATGTGGTTGAACACGCCGCCCGCCAGCTTCTCGAGTTCGCGCGTGTCGAAGGTGTCGGCGCTGGCCGAGGCGCCGAACGCCACCCGCGAGAACGACAGCAGGTCGGCGAGCTTGCGGGCGCTGGAGTTGATCAGCGCCATCGCCTCGTCCCGCATGTCCTGGGCCGTGGGATCTTCGAGCAGGTCCAGGCCGGAGACGATGGCGCTCGCCGGGCTGATGAAGTCGTGGCACAGGCGAGCCGCCAGGAAGGCGGCGACCTGGGCGGTGGGCGGCGGAGCCGCGGCCACGTCGAAGGTGGGAGGTTCCTCGGTCATCGGGCGCGGAGATTGGCCTGATTTGACGCTTTCGGAAACCGGAACGCCCCTTTAGGAAAGCGGCTCCCAGGGTGGAGGCGAACCACGTGTCTTTGAGCGATCCCGGCGCCGAACTGGCCGACGTCTGCGAGGCTGCGGCGCGGCTGATCCTGCCCCTGTGGCGCTCCGGCCTGGAGGTGACCACCAAGAAGGACGAGAGCCCGGTGACCGAAGCCGACCAGCGCGGCGAGGCCCTGATCCTGGCCGAGCTGGAGAAGCGTTGGCCCGGCGTGCCGGTGATCTCCGAGGAGGACGCCAGCGAGTCCGGCACGCCCGACCAGATCGGCGCCACCTTCTTCCTGGTCGATCCGCTGGACGGCACCAAGGCCTTCGTCCGCGGCGATGTCCACTTCACGGTGAACATCGGTCTCGTGCAGGACGGCCGCCCGGTGGCCGGGGCGGTCTGCGCGCCGCCGACCATGGAAACCTGGTTCACCCAGGGCGGCCGAGCCATGAAGCGGATCGAGGGCGGCGCCGCCCGGCCGGTCCACGTGCGCCCCTGGCCGGCCGAGCCGCTGGGCCTGATCAGCCACACCATGAAGCCGGAGACAGCCGACGCCCTGGCGGAGAAGTACGGCTTCACCCGCCGCGAGGCGATGGACTCCTCGATCAAGTTCTGCCGGATCGCCGAGGGCGCCGCCGACATCTACCCGCGCCACGGGCCGACCATGGAATGGGACATCGCCGCCGGCCACGCGGTCCTGGAGGCGGCCGGCGGCCGCGTCCTCACCCCCGAGGGCGAGCCTTTCGCCTACGGCAAGGCCCAGGACGGCTTCAAGAACGGCTGGTTCGTCGCCCGCAGCTGAGGGTCCGCTACACGTCCCGCTCGATGTTCCACTCGGCGGAGACGGGACCGGAGACCCGGGCGGGGTCGGAACGCTCGTCGTAGACGGTGGCGACCACCGGCGCGCTGACCGCCAGATAGCCGATGAAGCCGGCCAGAAAGGCGAGCGCGACCAGCCAGGCAACGGTGAAGGCCGGGTTCCGCGCCGCCGGCGCCGGCCGCATCGGACAATCCGCTATGCTCGTCATGGCGTAGGAACCAGTGAAATCGGCACGGGTTGCAGCGCCTTCGCTTGCGCAAGGCCCCGATTGGGCCAGACTTCCAACAAACCGACAGGGAGGACCACGCGATGGATCAGCCGGTGGGCCGCTACGACGCCATCCAGTACGAGATCCGCGGCCGCGTGGCCGTACTCACCCTCAACAGGCCGGAACGACTGAACGCCATCTCCGCAGGCCTTCGCAACGACGTGCACGCCGCAGTTGAACGGGCCCGCGACGACGACGAGATCCGCGCTCTGGTGATCACCGGGGCCGGCCGCGGCTTCTGCTCGGGGGCCGATCTGCTGGGCGGGGCCGACCGCGCCTCGGCCGGACGGTCCGCCGCGCCGCCGGAGCCGCGCAACCAGAACGAACGGCTGGACGAGATGAACTGGGTCGGCCGTTGGGCCAAGCTGTTCTACACCTTCGACAAGCCGTTGATCGGCGCGATCAACGGCGTCGCCGCCGGGGCCGGCATGAGCCTGGCGCTGGCCTGCGACGTGCGCATCGGCTCGGACAAGGCCCGCTTCAAGACCGTCTTCGTGGAACGCAACCTGTCGCCCGACAGCGGCATGAGCTTCTTCCTGCCCAGGATCGTGGGCTACGCCCGCGCCGCCGACCTGATTTTCACCAGCCGGGCGGTGGAGGCCGAGGAGGCGCTGCAGATCGGCCTGCTCAACCGCCTCGTGCCCGAGGCCGAGCTGCTGGATGCGGCGGTCGCCTACGCCGAGGAGATGGCCCAGTGGCCGCCGCTGGCGATCCGCAGCGCCAAGCGGGTGCTGCAGTACTCGATGGAGAAGGAGATCGACGACGCTCTGCGCTACGAGCTCGCCGGGCTCGGCTTCGCGCGCAAGGCGGTGAACGACGCCAAGGAGTCCCGGCTGGCGTTCCTGGAGAAGCGGAAAGGCGTCTACACGGGGACGTAATTCGGTGTCATAGGCGGGACCCCGCAGTTCCAGGAGCGATCGCCATGGCTCTCGACGCCGGCCAAAGCCAGAAGACCTTCCGCTGGGAGGACCCGCTCGACCTGACCTCGCGCCTCTCGGACGAGGAGCGGATGGTCTGGGAATCCGCCCGGGCCTACGCGCGCGAGAAACTGCTGCCGCGGGTCGTCTCGGCCTTCGCCGACGAACGGTTCGACCGCGAGATCATGACCGAGATGGGCGCTCTCGGCTTCCTCGGGCCGACGCTGCCGGAAGAGTACGGCGGCGCGGGCGTCAATCACGTCGCCTACGGCCTGATCGCCCGCGAGATCGAGGCGATCGATTCCGGCTACCGCTCGGCGATGAGCGTGCAGTCGTCGCTGGTCATGTATCCGATCTACGAGTTCGGCTCCGAGGAGCAGCGGCGCAAGTACCTGCCCGGCATGGCCAAGGGCGAGATCGTCGGCTGCTTCGGCCTGACCGAGGCCGACGGCGGCTCCGACCCGGCCTCAATGCGCACGACCGCCAGGAAGGTCGACGGCGGCTACCTGCTGAACGGGTCCAAGATGTGGATCACCAACGCGCCGATCGCCGACGTGGCGCTGGTCTGGGCCAAGCTCGACGGGGTGATCCGCGGCTTCCTGGTCGACCGCGGCACGCCGGGGTTCGAGACCCCGAAGATCCAGAACAAGCTGTCGCTGCGCGCCTCGATCACCGGCGAGATCGCCCTGTCGGACGTCAAGGTCGGCGAGGACGCGATCCTGCCGAACGTCTCGGGCCTGCGCGGGCCCTTCTCGTGCCTGAACAAGGCCCGCTACGGCATCGCCTGGGGCGCCATGGGCGCGGCGGAATTTTGCCTGCATGCCTCGCGCGACTACGTCGCCACCCGCAAGGTGTTCGGAAAGCCGCTGGGGGCCCGTCAGCTGATCCAGAAGAAGCTGGCCGACATGCAGACCGAGATTGCCCTCGGCCTGGAGGGCGCCTATGCGCTCGGCCGGCTGATCGACGAGGGCGCCTGGGTGCCCGAGGCGATCAGCCTGATGAAGCGCAACAACTGCGGCAAGGCGCTGGCCATCGCCCGCGAGGCCCGCGACATCCACGGCGGCAACGGCATCTCCGGCGAGTACCACGTGATGCGGCACGCGGCGAACCTGGAGACCGTAAACACCTACGAAGGCGCGCACGACGTGCACGCCCTGATCCTCGGCCGCGCGATCACCGGCGAGAACGCGTTCTAGGCCCGCGGCCCGGTGACTGGTTGGCCGAAGGCCTACCTGTCACCTCACCCTGCATCAGTCCTCGATCAGGTATCCCAGGCGGATGTGCACCTGGTAGTGCTTGACCCGGTTGTCCTCGACGTGGCCGCGGGTCTCCACGACCTCGAACCAGCGGATGCTGCGACGGTTCTCCGAGGCGTTGGAGATGGCGTTCTGGATGGCGTCCTCGATCGAGGTCTCCGACGAGCCGACGATCTCGCTGATCCCGTAGGTGTGGTCTGTCATGGCGCTCCTCGCTGCTTCCGATGGAAGCCGCAGCGCCCGGCCAAGGTTCCGCATCCGAAAGAACGGCCATTTCCGAGCCGGCGGCGGCGGTGCTAGATCGGCGCCAGCAATTCGGGGGAGTTGAAATGGCCGAAGCAGTCGTAGCCGACGAGACCCATCAGACGGCGGCCACGCCGATGCGCACGGTCGTGGTCGCCTCGGCCGCCGGCACGGCCTTCGAGTGGTACGACTTCTTCATCTTCGGCACGTTGGCCTCGCTGATCTCGCGCAACTTCTTCGCCAACCTGACCGACACGGCCGGACTGATCGCCGCCCTGGCGCTGTTCGGCGCAGGCTTCGCCTTCCGCCCGTTGGGCGCGCTGGTGTTCGGGCGGATGGGCGACAAGGTTGGCCGCAAGGGCGCCTTCCTGATCACCGTCACCATGATGGGCGGGGCCACCTTCGCGATCGGCCTCCTGCCCACCTACCAGCAGGCCGGCATGATCGGGCCCGTGCTGCTGATCACCCTGCGGATCCTGCAGGGCCTGGCGCTGGGCGGCGAGTACGGCGGGGCGGCCATCTACGTCGCCGAGCACGCCCCGGCGAACCGCCGGGCCGAGTACACCGGCTGGATTCAGACCTCGGCCGCGTTCGGCCTGGTCGGCGCCCTTCTGGTGATCCTCGCCACCCGCACCATCGTCGGAGAGGAGGCCTTCGCCGCCTGGGGCTGGCGGGTGCCCTTCCTGGTCTCGGCGGGCCTCCTGGCCATCTCCATCTTCATGCGCCTGAAGCTGTCGGAGAGCCCCTCCTTCCGCCGGCTCAAGGAGGCGGGCGAGCAGACCAAGGCCCCGTTCGCCGAGGCCTTCGGCCGCTGGAGCAACCTGAAGATCGTGCTGCTGGTGTTGCTGGCCTTCATGTTCGCCCAGGGCGCCGTCTGGTACACGGCCTTCTTCTACATCCAGGTGTTCATGGAGCGGTTCGTCCGGATCGACCCGAAGACGGTCAACGGGCTGATGATCGCCGCCACCATCGTCAGCGCCCCGCTCTACGTTTTCTTCGCCTGGCTGTCGGACCGGGTCGGCCGCAAGTGGGTGATGTGGTTCGGCATGACCCTGGCGCTGGTCGCCTACTTCCCGGCCTTCCAGGGGCTGTCGAAGATGGGCAACCCGGCCATCGCCGAGGCCCAGGCGGCCAGCCCGGTGGTCGTAATCGCCGACCCGGCCACCTGCTCGCTTCAGTTCGACCCGGTCGGCAAGGCGACCTTCGCCACCTCCTGCGACATCGCCAAGTCGACGCTGGCCAACGCCGGCATCTCCTACGAGAACCGCGAGGCCCTGCCCGGCTATCCGGCGCGGGTGCTGATCGGCGAGACCGAGGTGGTGTCGATCGAGGGCGCGGGGCTGCCGCCCGCCGAGCTGAAGGCCGCCAAGGCCAAGGTCGAGGCAGACATCAAGGCGGCGCTGACCGCCAACGGCTATCCGGACAAGGCCGACCCCGAGCGGGCCAACATCCTCGGCGTGTTCGCCATCCTGATGGTGTTCGTGATCGCCGCGACCGCCCTCTACGGACCGATGGCCGCGGCGCTGGTCGAGCTGTTCCCGACGCGTATCCGCTACACGGCGCTGTCGCTGCCCTATCACATCGGCACCGGCTGGGTAGGCGGCTTCGTGCCCTTTACCGCCTTCGCCATCGTGACGGCGACGGGGGATATCTACTCCGGCCTCTGGTACCCGTTCGTGTTCACCGCCATCAGCGTGGTGGTGACCCTGTTCTTCCTGCCCGAGACCAAGGGCCGGTCGATCGACTGAGCGCTCAGCCCGGGCCCCTTGCGGCCCGGGCGGCGAAGCGGCCGAGGGACTCGGAGACCACCACCGCGGCCACGGCGATGACCGCGGCGACCACGCACAGCGCCGCCGCCCGTCCCTCGGCGCCCGGCGTCTGCACCGCGCCGTAGATCGCCGACGGCAGCGTCAGCGTCTCGCCGGGAATGGCCGCGACGAAGGTGATGGTCGCGCCGAACTCGCCGATGGCCTTTGCGAAGCCCAGCACCGCCCCGGCCGCCACGCCCGGCGCGGACAGGGGCACGGTCACCCGGAAGAAGCGCTGCACCGCCGATGCGCCCAGAGTCTGCGCCGACTCCGCGACCTCCACGTCGATGGCCTCCATGGCCAGCCGGATCGGCCGCACCATGAGCGGAAAGGCCATCACCGCCGCCGCCAGCGCCGCGCCGGTCCAGTCGAAGGCGAACACGATCCCGACCTTCTCCAGCGCCGCGCCGATCGGCCCCTGCCGCCCGAACAGCAGCAACAGCACGTAGCCGGTCGCCACCGGCGGCAGCACCAGCGGCAGGGTGACCAACGCCTCCAGTCCGACCCGCCGGCCGAAGCGTCCGCGGGCGAGGGCGGCGGCGGCGATCACCGCCAGCGGCAGGCTGAACAGGGTCGCGGCCAGCGCGACCCGCAGCGACAGCGCCACCGCGGCGAGGTCGTCCGCCGTCAGCCCGCTCACCGCGCCTCCGCCACGGGGGCCCGCTCGACCGTCACGCCGGCGGCGGCCAACCGCTCGAGCTCCTCCGCGCCGGGCTCGCCGGTCACGATCCGCACCACGCGCCGGCCCTCGGCGGCAAGGGCCGCCAGCCGCTCGGAATCCGCCTCCGCCGGCGCCAGGCGCTCGGTGTCGCGGCGGGCCAGGGCCATGACGTCGGCATCGACCGCCGCGTCCGGGGCGAGCACGTCGGCGGCGGCCAGGGCGCGCGCTGCACGCAGGGTGAGCAGGTCGGCCGGCCCACGCCCATCGACGAACACCACCCGGCCGAGCCCCGCAGGCCCCTTGGCGAGCGCTTCGAGGAACAGCCGGGCGGCCTTGTCCATGTCGCCGGCCGCGGCCGCCTCCGCGGCGGGGCTCAGCAGCGCCTCGCGCAGGAAGGTGCGCCGTCGGTGCGGCTCGGGCAGCGCCTCTCGGACCTGCTGCTGGAACTTCTGGAAAAGCGCCGCCACCCGGCCCGCGCCCTCCGGCACCCGGGCCTCGATGTCGCCGCGCAGGAGGGTGGCGAGCATCGGCGAGGCGCCGCCGGTGCCCACGGCGGCCACCACCCCGCCGCGGTCGATCACCGCCGGGGTGGTAAAGTCGCACAGATCCGGACGGTCGGGCACGTTGACCAGCGCACCGGCCGAGCGCGCCGCCTTCAGCGCCTGTTCGAGGAATTGTTCGTCGCCGGACGCGATGAACGCCAGGCGCGCGCCGATGTATGCATGCGGGTTGGTCGCCGGCGGACCTTCCAGCCGTACGACACGCGCCGGCGAGCCCTCGAAGAGCCGCGCCTTGGCCTCGGCGGCCTCGCCGGAACCGGCGATCACCACCTTCTTGCCACTCAGCGGGAAGTAGGCGGGAAAGGCGTCCATCAAGGAATCATAGCCGATCGGCCGCCTTCGTGACGAGGCGGCCCGCCTACTTAAGGGTCTTCATGTACTCGATGATCGCCCGCCGCTGTTCGGGGTCGGCCACCTTGACCAGCATGCGGGTGCCGGGCGCGAAGCCCGCCGGGTCGGCGAGGTAGGCGTCGAGATGCCGGTCGGTCCAGACGTGAGTTTCGCCCTTGGCCTTCAGCCCCGGCGAGTAGTTGAAGCCCGGCTGGGCCGCCATCTTTCCGCCGGCGATCCCGGCCAGCGCCGGCGCCATCGGCGTCGTCGTCGCCTGGTGGCACATCCGGCACTGAGTGTTGAAGAGCTGTGCGCCGTCCGCCGCCAGCGCAGGCGTGGCCGCAAGGCCGATCAAAGAGGCGAAGATCGCCGACCGCATCCATACATCTCCCACGGCGCGCCGGCGGCGCGTCTAGCATCCGGGCCCTCCGGCGTCAGCCGCCGTTCGACCATGCGCCCGAACATTGTTCGCCCTGTCTGCCGCGCTTTCGATGAACGTCGGCTGACCGGATCAGGCTTCGAGGTCGCCCGGCGTATCGACGTCGAACAGCACCCCGGCGTCGGGCGCGGGGACCAGGGCCAGCGCCTCGCCCAGGCCGGAAAGGGCGCCGCGGGCGCCCTGGTCGCCCTGAACCTTCAGAAGCTGCGGGAACAGCGCCCGGCCGAGCAGCACCGGATTTCCCCGCCGCCCTTCCCAGACCGGCGCGGCGGCCGCGGCCCCACCGGCCAGCGCCTCGGCCAGGCCGGGAAGCACGGCTGGCGGGACCTTCGGCATGTCGCCCAGGAAGACGAAAGCGCCCGCCGAGTCGGCCGGCAGGGCGGCCAGGCCGGCGCGCAGCGAGGCGCCCATGCCTTCGGCGTGATCTCTCGCATGGACCAGCCGCAACCTGCCGGCCTGCCCTTCCCGCTCGGCGAAGGCGCGGGCGGCGGCGGCCACGGCTTCGGCATCCTTCCCGATCACCAGCCATACCGCTCGGGCGGGGGCGGCGAAGGCGGCCGCCAGGGCTCCGTCCAGCAGCACGCCGCCGCGATAGGGGGCCAGCAGCTTGCCGCCGCCGAACCGTCGGCCGGCGCCGGCGGCCAGAACAAGGGCTTCCAGGGCGGCGCCTGCCTCTGTCGCCAACTCGCGTTCCCCCCTATGTTGTCGAACGACATGACGCCCTACGACGCCTCGCGCGCGCAAGCCCCGCCCCTGGTCGACGCCTTCGGCCGGACGGTGACCTATCTGCGGGTCTCGGTGACCGACCGGTGCGACCTGCGCTGCGCCTACTGCATGGCCGAGCACATGACCTTCCTGCCCAAGGCCGAGGTGCTGAGCCTGGAGGAGCTGGACCGCATCGCCTCGACCTTCGTCGGGCTTGGCGTCAGGAAGCTGCGGCTGACCGGCGGCGAGCCTCTGGTCCGCAAGGGCTTCATGACCCTGGTGGAAGGCCTCTCGCGCCACCTGCGCTCGGGCGCGCTTGAAGAGCTGACGCTGACTACCAACGGCACCCGGCTCGCCGAGTTTGCCGAGGACCTGGCCCGTTTGGGCGTCCGGCGGATCAACGTCTCGCTGGACACCCTCAAGCCCGACCTTTTCCGCCGCCTGACCCGCGGGGGCGACCTCGGCAAGGTGCTGGCGGGGATCGAGGCCGCGCGGGCCGCGGGCCTGGCGGTGAAGATCAACGCGGTCGCGCTGAAGGACGACAATGCCGCGGAACTGCCCGAGCTGGTCGCCTGGGCGCACGAGCGCGGCCTGGACGCCACGCTGATCGAGACCATGCCGCTGGGCGAGATCGAGGCCGACCGCACCGACCAGTACCTCTCCCTGCGCGACGTTCGCCGTGAGCTGGAGAGCTTCTGGACGCTGGAGGACATCCCGCTGAACACCGGCGGGCCGGCGCGCTACGTGCGCATCGCCGAGACCGGCGGGCGGCTCGGTTTCATCACCCCGCTCAGCCACAACTTCTGCGAGGCCTGCAATCGGGTGCGGCTGACCTGCACCGGCACGCTGCACACCTGCCTGGGCCGCGAGGACGCCACCGACCTGCGGGCCGTTCTGCGGGCCGGCGGGAGCGACGCCGACCTCGTGGCCGCGATCCGCGCGGCGGTGGACGCCAAGCCCAAGGGCCACGACTTCCAGATCGGGCGGACGGCCCCGGCGCTCGCCCGGCACATGTCGACGACGGGAGGGTAGAGGCCTTGGCCCGGGTGCTGCTGTTCGGTCCCCTGCGCGACCTGGCCGGCTGGCGCGAACGCGAGCTCGACCCGCCGCCCTCCTCCATCGCCGAGCTGAGGCGTGCGCTGGCCGCCGAAGACGCCCGGCTGGGCGAGGCGCTCGCCGGGCCGGGGGTGCAGGTCTCCATCGACCAGCAGATCGTGCGCGGCGATGCGGCGCTCTCGGCCAGGTCCGAGGTCGCCTTTCTGCCGCCGATGAGCGGCGGATGATCCGGCTGTCCACCGAGCCGTTCGAGCCGGGCGCGCTGCTGACCCGCTTCGCGCAGGGCCGCTCGGAGACCGGCGCCGTTGCCACCTTCACCGGCATCGCCCGGGCCGAGAAGGGCGGCACGCAGATTCTGGAGCTCGAGGCCTATCCCGGATTCACCGAGGCCGAGATCGGCAAGATCGCCGACCAGGCGCGCACCCGCTGGGCGCTCGACGACCTGCTGATCGTGCACCGGATCGGCCGGATCGCGCCCGGCGAGCCGATCGTGTTCGTGGCCACCGCCTCGGGACACCGGCGGGCGGCGTTCGAAGCCTGCGACTTCCTTATGGACTACTTGAAGAGCCGCGCCCCCTTCTGGAAGAAGGAGCACGGACCGGCCGGCGCCCGCTGGATCGAGCCGAGGCCCGAGGATTATGCGGACGCGGCCCGGTGGGACGCGGAACAGGAGACCCCATGAGCGCCCTTCTGCCCGGCGGCAAGATCGACGAGAGCCGACCGTTCAAGCCCGTCCGAATCGCCGTCCTGACGGTGTCCGACACGCGGGACGAGGCCACCGACACCTCCGGCAAGCTGCTGGCGGACCGGGTGCGCGCGGCCGGTCACGAACTCGTCGAGAAGGCCATCGTGCCCGACGACGTCGTGCGCATCCGCGAGCAGGTGAAGGCATGGGCCGCCTCGCAGACGGTGGAGGCGATCATCACCACCGGCGGCACCGGCATCACCGGCCGCGACGTGACCCCCGAGGCCCTGACGCCCCTGTTCGACAAGACGCTCGACGGCTTCTCGGTGGTCTTCCACATGGTCAGCTACGCCTCGGTGGGGCTCTCCACGCTGCAGTCGCGGGCCTGCGCCGGGATCATCGACGGCGTCTTCGCCTTCTGCCTGCCCGGCTCCAACGGCGCGGTGAAGGACGGCTGGGACAAGGTGATCGCCCCGCAGCTCGATTCCCGCCACGGGCCCTGCAACATGGTCGAGCTGATGCCGCGGCTGCTGGAAGCATGAGCCGCCTCACGCACATGGACGAGACCGGCCGTCCGGTGATGGTCGACGTCTCGCACAAGCCGCGGACCAGCCGCGTGGCCGCCGCCGCGGGCCTGGTGCGCATGAAGCGCGAGACCCGCGATCTCGCCGTCTCCGGCGGCGCCAAGAAGGGCGACGTGCGGGCCGTCGCCGAGATCGCCGGCATCATGGCCGCCAAGAAGACCAGCGACCTGATCCCGCTGTGCCATCCGCTGGCCATCGACCAGGTGGAAGTGCGGATCGAGCCGGTGGACGAGGGGCTGGCGGTGGCGGCCCGTGTCCGTACGACCGGTCAGACCGGGGTCGAGATGGAGGCTCTGACCGCCGTGTCGGTCGCCTGCCTGACCATCTACGACATGCTCAAGGCGGTCGAGAAAGGCATGGTCATCGAGGCCGTACGCCTGGTGGAGAAGTCCGGGGGCGCCTCGGGCGACTGGCGCGCCGAATGAAGCTGCTCGGGGTCGAAGACGCCCGCGCCCGGATGCTGGCGCAGATCGCCCCGCTGCCCGCCGAGGCCGTGCCATTGCCGCAGGCCGCAGGCCGGGTGCTGGCCGAAGACGTCGCCGCCCGCAGAGATCAGCCGCCGTTCGACGCCTCGGCCATGGACGGGTGGGCGGTCCGCGCCGCCGACACCCCGGGGACCCTGCAGATCGTCGGCGAGAGCGCCGCCGGTCACGGCTACGAGGCCGGGCTGAAGCCCGGCGAGGCGGTGCGGATCTTTACCGGCGCGGCCATCCCCGCCGGCGCCGACGCCGTGGTGATCCAGGAGAACGCCGAGCGCGAGGGAGACGCGGTCAAGGTCCCGGCCGCCGAGCCGGGCGCCAACGTCCGGCCGCGCGGCGGCGACTTCCGGGCCGGAGACGCGCTGCTGACCAAGGGCGTGCGGCTCGATCCCTGGCGGCTCTCGCTGGCCGCCTCGGCCGGCCGGGCCGAGCTGCTGGCCGCCCGCCGGCCGCGGGTGGCAGTGCTGTCCACAGGTGAGGAACTGGTTGAGCCGCCCGCCGAGCCCGGCCCGTTTCAGATCTACAACTCCGGCGCCCCGGCCCTGGCGGTGATGATCGAGGACTGGGGCGGCGTGGCGATCCGCGCGCGGCCCGTGCGCGACGAGTTGGAGGCCACCGTCGCCGCCATCCGTGACGCCGAGGGCGATCTGGTGGTCACCGTCGGCGGCGCCTCGGTGGGCGACCACGACCTGGTCCGCGCGGCGGCCGCCGCGCTCGGCTTCCAGCCGGCCGTGGAGAGCGTGGCGGTGCGGCCCGGCAAGCCGACCTTCTTCGGCGCCCTCGGCGAGGGCCGCCGCCTGCTTGGCCTGCCCGGCAACCCGGCCTCGGCCTTCGTCTGCGCCGAGCTTTTCCTGCGCCCGATCCTTGCGGCCTATCAGGGCGCCCCGACCGCCCTGCCGGTCGTGGCCGCGAAGGCGGCCGAGCCCATCGGCGCCAACGGCGCGCGCGAGCACTGGATGCGGGCGAAACTCGCCTTCGAGGCCGGCGAACTGCGCGCCAGCCCCTATCGCGACCAGGACTCTTCGCTGGTCGGCGTGTTCGCTCAGGCCGACGCGCTGCTGCGCCGCCCGCCGGGCGCGCCGGCGGTCGAGGCCGGCGGGCTGGTCGAGGTGCTCCCGCTGGCGCGGACCTGACGCAGGGCGACGATCTCGCCGATCACCGACACCGCCACCTCCCACGGCGCCTTGGCCCCGCCGAGATCGAGACCGATGGGCGCGTGCAGCTTCGCGATGGCGTCTTCGGGCGCCCCGGCCGCCCGCAACCGCGCCAGCCGCTCGGCCAGCCGCGCTCTTGCGCCCAGCAGACCGACGTAGCCGGCCGGCGAAGGCAGCGCCGCCCGCAGCGCCGCCTGGTCGGTCTCCAGGTCGTGGGTGGCGACCGCCACCGCGGTCCATTCGTCCGGGCCGATCTGCGCCAGCGCCTCGGCCGGCTCGCTGCGCAAGTAGCCGATCCCGGGGATCGGCGGCGGCGCCTCGGGGCCCTTCGGCCGGATCAGGGTGGTCTCGAACCCGGCCTGGGCGCCCAGGCCGGCGATGGCCAGCGCCGTGGGGTCCGAGCCCACCACCGCCAGCCGCGGGACCGGCTCGTAGGGGCGGGTGATCGCCTCCTTCCACATGTCGGCCTCGCCGGGCGGGGCGCAGACGCGGCGTCGGCCGTCACTGACCCACAGGGCCGGTCGGCGCTGCTCGGTCAGCCGCAGCAGCTCGGCAAGCGCCGGATCGTCCGCCGCCACCTTCTCCAGGAACACCTCGATCCGGGCGCCGCACAGCAGGCGGATGTCGGGCCAGGGGCTGCCCTCGCCGTAGACCAGCCGCCGGGGCTCGCCGTCCTCCAAACAGGCCGCGGCGTGGCCGGCGATGTCCCCTTCGACGCAGCCGCCGGAGAAGTAGCCGGCGACCAGCCCCTCGGCGAACACCATCTGGGTCCCGACCGGTCGCGGCCCCCCGCCCTCCAGGGCCACCAGGGTCGCCAGGACCATCGGCTTGCCGGCGGCCTTCGCGCGCGCCAGCGCGGGACGCACGTCTTCGGCCAGTCCGAACGTCGGCCACTCGGGCAGGGGGTCGAGCATGGTGCGACTTAACTTCCGATTCAGGCTTCAGATACGCCTTCTTTATCCCTTTCGGCCAAGGTGGCCCTCGCAACCGCTTACGACAACGGGCGACGGCCGACCGATGACTTCACCCCTCGAAAAGCTTGGCATCGGCACGTCCCAGTTCCCGCTGGAAGAGGGCCCGGCCCTGCGCGGCCGCTCGCCTGCCGAGCAGGTGAAGGACATCCTGCAGATCGCCGCCCGCGCGGGCCTGTCGGTGCTCGACGTGGCCAGCCGCGCGCCCCAGAACGAGGCCTCGCTCGGCCAGCTCATGCCGCGCCCCGTGCCCTTCCGTCTGGCCGTCTCGACGGTGCGCGCGGACAAGGGGCCGGACGTGGTGGAGCGCGAGCTGGTCGCCAGCCTGCGCCGCCTGGGCGTCGAAAGCTGCGACACCGTCTTGGTGCCGACGGCCTCGGACCTGTTCGGCGACACCGGCCTGGGGCTGTGGAACCGCCTGCAGCGGCTGAAGGACCAGGGCGTCTGCCGCAAGATCGGCTTCACCGTCTTCGCTTCCGACGATCCCGTGGGCCTCGCCCGCCGCTTCCGCCCGGACGTCGTCCAGGCGCCCGCCAGCCTGCTCGACCAGCGCCTGCTGGTGAACGGCGCCCTGGCCGAGATCGCCGGCCTCGGCATCGAGGTCCACCTGCGCTCCATCTTCCTGAACGGCCTGCTGTTCCTCCCGCCCGATCGGGTGCCCTCGCAGCTGAAGGGCGCCGCCGGCCGCATCTCTCGCGCCCGCCGGCTGATCGCCGAGGGCCGCTCGGACCCGCTGCAAGCCGCCCTGGGCTTCGCCCTTTCCCGCCCCGAGGCCTCCGCCGTGCTGGTCGGCGTGACCTCGCCCGGCGAGCTGTCGGCGGTGATCGCCGCGGCCGCCAGCCCGCCCCCCGACCTCGACTGGGACGACATGGCCCTGGATGACGCGTCGGTGATCGATTCACGGTCGTGGGCGGCGGCGTAGACAGACGCCCCACCGCTTCCGGCGGGGCCGTACAGGAGCCCCGCCGATGACTCTCGCCATTTTGCAGGTCCGGATGACCACGCTGCGCCTTCCCGGCAAGGCGCTGGCCCCGCTGCGCGGCGAGCCGATGGTCTGGCGCCAGCTCGAGCGCATCCGCCAGGCCCGCACGGTCGGCAAGGTGGTGGTCGCCACCAGCGACGAACCGGCCGACGACATTCTGACGGCCTTCCTGCTGTCCCGCGGCCAGACTGTGTTCCGCGGCTCGGCCGGCGACCTGACCGGACGCTTCATGCGCTGCCTCGAAGCGGCCGGGCCCGTGGCGCACGTCGTCCGTCTGAAGGGCGACTCCCCGTTCGTCGACCCCGGGATCATCGACGCGACCGTGCGACTCGCCCGCGTCAGCGGCGCCGACTACACCTCGAACCGCGTGCAGCGCTCGTACCCCAGGGGCCTGGAGGTGGAGGTCGCCGCTACAGCCGCGCTGTGGGACTCGGCCCGCAGCGTCGATCCGGTCACGGCCGCGCAGGTCTCGCCGATGGCCCAACTGCGCGCCCGACCGGACCGCTGGCGCCACGCCCATCTCGTCGCCGCCCGCGACTGGTCGGGCCTCGACTGGCGCATCAAGACCCGCGCGGACCTCGAGTTCGCCGGCGGTGTCTATGCGGCCCTGCACGCCGCCGACCCGGCTTTTTCCATGACCGACGTGCTCGACCTGCTGCAGGGCCGCCAGGACATCGCCCGCTGGGCCGCCTGACCAGCCTCAGTCGCGCAGGCGCACGCCCACGAAGAGGCTGCGGCCGGGCTCGGCGTAGCCGTAGGCCTCCTGGTGGCGCTCGTCGGCCAGGTTCTCCAGCCGGGCGGTCAGGCTGACGCGGTCGGTCAGCTTCCAGGCGCCGGCGAGGTCGGCGACCACGAAGCCCTTGCGGCGCACCCGGGTGAAGCCGTCGACGTCGGTGTCGGTCTGACTGGACTCGCCGCGCACTGTGAGCGCGCCCGAGAGCCGCTCGCCCTCCCAGAACAGGCTGGCCGAACCGGCGTGGTCGGGCACACGCAGCAGGGAGGCGCCTGTGGTGTCGTCGACCGCGTCGAGCCGGGTATAGGTCAGGCGCAGGGAGAGCCGGTCGCCGAGCCGCCCGCGCGCCTCGGCCTCCATCCCCTCGGAGCGGGCGCGGGCGATGTTCACGTAGCGGCCGCTGTCGTAGGCGATCTGGTCCTTCACCGAGAGCGTGAAGCCGGTCAGCGCCACCGTCCAGGCCCCGTCGGCCGAGGTCCAGCCGAGCCGCAGGTCGGCGCCCTCGGCCGTCTCGGGGACGAGGTCCAGCGCCGGACCGGCCGGATAGCAGAAGTCGCAGACGATCTGGCTGAGCGTCGGGGTCTTGAAGCCCTGGCCGGCCGAGGCGGTGACGACGAAGCCGGCCGGCAGGTCCGCGGCCAGCGACAGCCGGCCGGTGGTTTCGGCCCCGAAGGCGTCCGGGTCGTCGTGGCGCAGGCTGGCGGTGGCGGTCAGCGGGCCGAGCCTGGCCCGGCCCACCGCGAAGGCCGCGGTGGCGGACAGGTCCGCCGAGGCGCGGGCGTCGAGGTCGGCCGAGACCTCTTGGCGCTCCAGGCCCGCGACCACCGCCCAGGGATCGTCCGTTGCGCCCCGCTCGGCGGTCCAGCGCCAGACCGTCCGCTCGGCGGTGAACCTCGACGGGAAACTGGAGACGTCGCTGCGGCTCAGGTCCGAGTAGCCGACGCTGAGCTTGTGGGTGAGGCCCCAGGGCCCCTCGGCGGTCAGCCGGCCGAAGCCCGACCAGGCCCGGCTCTTGTTGCGGTCGGGGGTGTCGGCGAGGCGGTAGTCGGGCGGCGGGAAGCCGTCGGTGTCCACCTCGGCCGAGGTCCACCGGACCCGCCCGTCCAGCCGCACCGAATCCGTCAGGTCGAGCCGAGCGTAGGCTGAGGCGGCGACGGTCTCGAAACCGTCGGCCTCCACCCCGTCCGCGACCTTGGAGAGGCCGTCGCTGGTGAAGCCGGCCAGGGTGGCGCCCAGCGCCCAGCCTTCGCCGCGCCGCCCGGCCGTTGCCGCGCCCCGCACCGTGCCGTAGCGGCCGGCCTCGGCCTCCGCCGACCAGCCGTCCAGCTCGCGACTTTGGAACGCGATGACCCCGCCGATGGCGTCCGAACCCCACAGCGAGCCCTGCGGCCCGGAAAGCAGTTCCACCCGCTCGACGCCGGCGAGCTGCAGGGAGCCGAAGTCGAAGGCGCCGGAGGGGTCGGCCGGATCGTTCACCGGCACGCCGTCGATCAGCACCAGGGTCTTGTCGGCCTCGGCCCCGCGCAGCCGCACCACGGCCATGCCGCCGATCCCGCGGCGGAAGACCGATACGCCGGGCAGCGTGGCCAGCGCGTCGACGGCGAAGGTCGCCTGCCGCGCCTCGATCTCGGCGCGTTCGACCGAGCGTAGGCCGGTCATTAGGTCCGGCGTGGTGGCCAGCCTGGGCGCGGTGACGACCAGTTCGGCGAGCGGAGCCTGGGCGAAAGCGGGGGAAGCGCAGAGAGCCGCCAGCGCGACGGCGGTGGGGAGGACGGGTCGCATGGGACCTCCATCGGTCCCGCCAACGCCGCCGGGCGGGATCAGACAGCGACGAGCGGCCGGCGGCGAGCCGCGCTCCAAGTCGCTGCTACGGAGGGTTTAGAGCCCTTGCCGCGCCGTGGGTCTGATCCCGGACCTCGGACGAGCGACGGGGCGGCAGGTCTCCTGGCTCGCGGCTCGTCTCGGGGCCCGGCCCTCGCCTTCCCGGTTTCCCAGTGGCGCCGCCCCCTCGGGGACAGTCGGGCAGGGTCCTGGCCGCTCACAGTTGCGGGCACAGCCGGGGAGTTGGCGTTCGCCTCACCCCGTTCCCTCTTGGCCCCCTGACGGGGGACCGCCTCTTGGGCCTAGATGCGCCGATGCGGTGAAGCTTGCAAGCGCTCAGGACAGGGCGCGCTTGTAGAGCGCCAGGAGCTCCGCCCACGCCTTCTCGGCGGCGGCCTCGTTGTAGACCTGCGAGCCCTTCACGGTCCAACCGTGGTCCGCGCCCTCGTAGACCTCGACCTTGGCGGGCCGGCCGGCGGCCTTGAAGGCCTCGGCGAGCTTGTCCTTCACCTCGGGCTCGCGCTTGTGGTCGTTGTCGGCCACCAGGATCAGGTACTCGGCGCGGGTCGTCGGGATCAGCAGGTGGGGGCTGTCGGCCTCGGCGGTCAGCAGCCCGCCGCCGTGGAAGCTCGCCACCGCGCCGATCCGGTCCGGAACGGCCGCGGCGGTGCGCACCGACAACGGCCCGCCCATGCAATAGCCCTGAACGCCCACCTTGGCGGCTTTGTCGGTCTGCGGCTGGGCGTCGAGGAAGGCGACGTAGGCGACGGAGTCCTTGTCAATGTTGGGCGGCGTCAGCGTGGCGCGCAGCGGGGCGATCTTGGCCCGGTCCTCGGGGTTGGCGAAGTTGAAGGTCCCGTCGACGATCGGCGCCTTCTTGGCCCGGTAGAAGGGATTGACCACCAGCACCACGTAGCCCTGGGCGGCCAGCCTTCGGCCCATGTCGCGGAACACCGGCCTCAGCCCCAGGATGTCCGGCCAGATCAGCACCGCCGGCCAGGTTCCGGTCCCGGCCGGATGGAACAGCGCCGAGTCGGCCTCGCCGTCCGGCGTCTTAACCATCACGTCCTTCTCGACCACGTTGTCCTGCGCGCGGGCGATGGTCGCCGCGCCGGCCGCGGCCGCCACCCCCATCAGGCCGAAGGTGCGGCGGGAGACCGACGGATCGTGCACCAGCCCCTGGTGAATTTCGTCGTCACACATTCCATCCCTCCCAATGTCTCGCCGGTCCGCCGAGGCGGCCGGCCTGTTGCTTTCAGTGCTCCTGCCCGGCCCAGCGACTGATCACCGCCCCCTTGTGGCGCAGCACGATGGTCCGGCCCGGATATTCCCGGCTCGCCGCGTAGTAGGCCGCATAGCCGAGGGCCGGGCTGACGGTGGCGGCGACCAGCAGTTCGATGGTCTCGCCCGAGGCGTCGCAGACCTCGACCTTGTAGGGCAGATCTTCGCGCGGATCCGGGAACTCCCCGTACGGCGAAGGCGTTGTATGTCCCTCATCGGGCGTGTCGCCAGGGGGTTGAAGCCGATGCGCAGCGAGGATCACGAAACCTCTCTCCCTCGGACAGCCGCGTCCATCAGCGGGAAGGCGACCGGCGTTGTCAATTCGCGATCGCCACGCGATGACGGGCTGTCGACCCAGAGATTCCTCCTACGCGGCGTCATTCGGCTTGCAGCCGGCGACGCGTTGGGTCTCATCGTCCGTACATGAGCCGCCCCCTCGACCCTGAACGGCGCTTTGAGCTGCTGGTGAACGCCGTCAGCGACTACGCCATCTACATGCTCGACCCCGAGGGCCGGGTGGCGAGCTGGAACACAGGCGCGGCCCGCATCAACGGCTACGCGGCCGAGGAGGTGCTCGGCCAGCACGTCTCGCGCTTCTTCACCCTGGAGGACCGCCGCGCGCAGACGCCCGAGCGCCTGCTGGCCGAGGCCGCGGCGACCGGGAGCGCGGTCGGCGAAGGCTGGCGGATTCGCAAGGACGGCAGCCGCCTCTGGTCGCACTCGGTGCTGCACGCGGTGCGCGGCGAGAGCGGCGAGCTGATCGGGTATTCCAAGGTCACCCGCGACATGAGCGAGCAGCGCGCCGCCCACCAGGCGCTGGTCGAGAGCGAGCGCCGCTTCCGCCTGCTCGTCGAGGGCGTGATCGACTACGCCATGTACTTGGTTGATCCCGACGGCATGATCACCAACTGGAACAAGGGCGCAGAGCGGATCACCGGCTACGCCGCGGGTGAGGTGGTGGGCCGCCACTTCAGCCTGTTCCACGCACCCAAGGACCGGCGCGCCGGGCTGCCCGGCCAGGCCCTGCAGACCGCGCTCGAGACCGGCCGGTACGAGACCGAGGGCTGGCGGCTGCGCAAGGACGGCGGCCGCTTCTGGGCCAGCGTGGTGATCGACGCCATCTACGACGATGACGGCCGCCACGTCGGCTTCGCCAAGATCACCCGTGACATCTCCGAGCGGCGTGCGGCGCAGGACGCCCTCGCCGACAGCGAGCAGCAGTTCCGGCTGCTGGTGGGCGGGGTGAAGGACTACGCCCTCTACATGCTCGACCCGAACGGCGTGGTGTCGAGCTGGAACGGGGGGGCCCAGAAGATCAAGGGCTACACCTCCGAGGAGATCGTCGGCCAGCACTTCTCGCGCTTCTACACCGACGCAGAGCGGGCCGCCGGCGTGCCTTTCAAGGCGCTCAGCACCGCCGCCGAGACGGGGCGCTACGAGGCCGAGGGCTGGCGGGTGCGCAAGGACGGGACCCTGTTCTGGGCCCACGTGGTGGTCGACGCCATCCGCGACGACGCCGGCAGGCTGATCGGCTTCGCCAAGATCACCCGCGACATCACCGAGCGGCGCAACGCCCAGCTGGAGCTGCAGCGGGCGCACGAGCAGCTGGCCCAGGCCCAGAAGATGGAAGCGCTCGGCCAGCTTACCGGCGGCGTGGCGCACGACTTCAACAACCTCCTGATGGTGGTCAGCGGGCAGGCCCAGTTGCTGCGCAAGAAGCTGGCCGACGATCCGCGGGCGCTGCGGGCCCTCGACGCCATCGAGGCCTCGGCCCGCCGGGGTGAGGATCTGACCCGCCACCTGCTGTCCTTCTCCCGCCGCCAGCGCCTGCAGCCGGTCCCGGTCTCGCTGCCCGAGCACGCAGGCTCGCTGAAGGAACTGATCTCCGCGGGTCTCCCGAGCCGCGTCACCCTGCTCATCGACCTGCCGCCGGGCCTGTGGCCGGTGAGGGTGGATATCGGCGAGCTCGAGCTCGCCCTGCTGAACCTGGCGGTCAATGCGCGCGACGCGATGGCCGTCGGCGGCGGCAGCCTCACCCTGATCGGCGAGAACACGACCTTGGCGCGCGGCGGCGACGCCGACGAGCTGGATGGCGAGTTCGTGGCCCTCTCTGTCAGCGACACCGGCGTGGGCATCCCGCCGGACATCCTGCCCAAGGTGTTCGACCCCTTCTTCACCACCAAGGACGTGGACAAGGGCACGGGGCTCGGCCTGTCTCAGGTCTACGGCTTCGCGCGCCAGTCGGGCGGCTGGGTGAAGGTGGAGAGCGAGCTGCGCAAGGGCACGACCTTCACCCTCTACCTGCCGCGCAGCCAGTCGCAGGCGGGCCAGGCGGAGACGGCCGAGCAGCCCGAGCCGGCCGCGGCCTCAGGCGCCAGCGTGTTGGTCGTCGAGGACAATCCCGAGGTGGCCGAGGTCGCCGCGGGGCTGCTCGAACAGCTCGGCCACCGCTGCCGCGTGGTCGGCAACACCGCCGCGGCGCTGGCCGCCCTGGGCGAGGGCGAGACCCCGGACCTGGTGTTCACCGACGTGGTGATGGCCGGCGAGATGGACGGCGTGGCCCTGGCCCGCCGGCTGCGCGAGGAGAGACCCGGGCTGCCGGTGCTGCTGGCCACCGGCTACAGCCAGGCGGCCGACGGGCTGGGGGACGAATTCCCCATCCTCTACAAGCCCTACAAGCTGGACGAGCTGGCCCGCGCGGTCAGCGCCGCCCTTGCCGATCCCGACGGCAATCTGGTGCGCATGCACGCCGCCCGCGTGGTCCGCCGCCGCCGCGACGCGCAACGGCCGGCCTGAGCAGGCGCTAGGCCCACACCCCGAAAGGATCGACGAAGGTCTTGCCCAGGGCGCCGGCCACCGCCGGATGGGTGACCTCGCCCTTCAGCACGTTCAGCCCCTTGGCCAGGTGCCGGTCGCGGACGAGGGCGTCGAGCCCACGGTCGGCCAGATCCAGACCGGCGGACAGGGTCGCATGCACCAGCGCTTCGGACGAGGTGCGCGGGACCGCGCCCGGCATGTTGGCGACGCAGTAGTGGACCACGCCGTCGATCACGTAGGTCGGGTCGGCGTGGGTGGTCGGCCGGCTGGTCTCGAAGCAGCCGCCCTGGTCGATGGAGACGTCCACGAGCACCGCGCCCGGCTTCATCCTCGAAAGATGCTCGCGCCGGACCAGCTTGGGCGCGGCGGCCCCGGCGATCAGCACCGCGCCGATCACCACGTCGGCCTTGAGGATTTCCTCCTCCAGCGCGTCGAGCGTCGAATAGCGGGTCAGGATGCGGCCCTGGAACAGGTCGTCCAGCGCCCGCATGCGCGGGATGGAGCGCTCGAGCACCACCACTTCGGCGCCCAGGCCGGCCGCCATGCGGGCGGCGTTCATGCCCACCACGCCTCCGCCCAGAACGCAGATCCTGGCCGGCGGTACGCCCGGCACGCCGGACAGCAGGAGGCCCATGCCGCCGTTGTGCTTCAGCAGCGTCTCGCCGGCCGAGAAGACGGCGATCCGGCCGGCCACCTCCGACATCGGGGCCAGCAGCGGCAGGCCGCCCGCGGCGTCGGTCACCGTCTCGTAGGCGATGGCCGCGCAGCCGGAGCCCAGAAGCCCCTCGGCCAGCTCGGGATCGGGCGCAAGGTGCAGGTAGGCGAACAGGATGTGGTCGGGGGTCAGCCTCGCCCATTCCTCGGCCTGCGGCTCCTTCACCTTCACGATCAACCTGGCCTGGCCGAACACCGCGGCCGCATCGGGGACGATGCGGGCGCCGGCCCGCTGGTAGGCCTCGTCCGGATAGCCCGCCCCGACGCCGGCGCCGGCTTCCACCAGCACCTCGTGCCCGCGGGCCACGTACTCGCGCACGGCGGTGGGCGTCAGGCCGACGCGATGTTCGCCGGGCTTGGTCTCGCAAGGCACGCCGACCCGCATACTGGCCTCCTTCAGGGCATGGGTTGGTTAGATGGCTGCGATCTGGCGCAAGAATCCACCAGTCCGCAAGCGGCGATGTCGAATCCGCCGCCTTTGAGCGCAACGCGGTCAGTAGGGCGGCGGCTCCGTGGCAGGCTCAGGCGGGGGGATATCAAGGAGCGGGGGCTCGGCCGCCCGGGCCGCCGGCGGCTCCGCGGCGGGCGGCAGGTCGGGCGTCAGAGCCGGCGCCTCGGGCAGCGGCTCGGGAAGCTCCGGCTCCTTCTCGATGACCAGCCGCGGGCGCTTCGCCTCGCCCGATTTCGGCTTCTCCTCGGCGGCCGCGGCGGCGGCCTCGCTCAGCACGCAGGCGGCCGAGCCGGAGCGGCGGACGATGCCGGCGTTGGCGGTAATGCTGCCCGAGCGGCGGCGCACGTAGGGGCCGGGCCGGTCGGCGCGCCACTCGAGCGGGTTGGGCAGCACCGCGGCCATGCGGGCGGCCTGGTTGGCGGTCAGGTCCTTGGCCGAGACGCCGAAATACTTGCGGGCGGCGGCCTGCGCCCCGTACACGCCCGGCCCCCATTCGATGGAGTTCAGATAGACCTCCATGATCCGGCGCTTGCCCCAGCCGAACTCGATGAGGACGGTGAAGTAGGCCTCCAGCCCCTTCCTGAGCCAGTTGCGCTGCGGCCAGAGGAAGACGTTCTTGGCGGTCTGCTGGCTGATGGTCGAGCCGCCGCGGATCCGACCGGGCTGGCGGCGGTTGTTCTCCAGCGCCTTGCGGATCGCCTCGACATCGAAGCCGCGGTGCTCGCAGAAGCGGGCGTCCTCGGCGGCGATCACCGCCCGTACCAGCCGCGGGTTGATCTCCTCGAGCGGGACCCAGTCGCGGGAGAAGCCGCGCCCCTCGAAGGCGCGCTGGACCATCAGGTAGGTCAGCGGCGGCGGCACGAAGCGGTAGACGGCGACGGCCAGCACCGGGCCCGCGATCCCGAAGATCACCACCAGGGTGACCAGGAGCCTGAAGAGGCGGCCGATCGGGCCTGGACGGGAGCCGCGTGCCACGGAGTGAGGTTGTCCTTGCCTTGACCTTGAGGCGCGGTGCTAGCGAGGCTCGCCCAAGCCAGCAAGCAAGCTGAAGAGGTCTAGCGCGTGAACGTCTCCGAGGCCATCGCCCGCCGCGTCTCCATCCGCGCCTTCAAGCCCGACCCGGTGCCGGGCGAGGTCGTCCGCAAGATTCTCGAAGCCGCCGCCAAGGCGCCCTCCGGCGGCAACCTGCAGCCCTGGCGGGTCTACGCCCTGGCCGGCGAGCCGCTGGAGGCCTTCAAGGCCCAGGTCGCGGCCAACCCGTTCGGCGAGGGGCCGGAGTACGACGTCTATCCGCCGAACCTGTGGGAGCCGTTCCGCACGCGACGGTTCCAGAACGGCGAGGACCTCTATGCGACCATCGGCATCCCCAGGGAGGACAAGCCCGCCAGGCTGCGGCAGCTGGCCAGGAACGGCGCCTTCTTCGGCGCGCCGGTGGGGATCTTCTTCTGCCTCGACCGCAAGCTCGGCCCGCCGCAGTGGGCGGACCTGGGCATGTACATGCAGAACGTCATGCTGCTGGCCGTCGAGCAGGGCCTCGACACCTGCCCGCAGGAGTACTGGGCGCGCTATCCGAAGACCATCGCCGAGTTCCTGTCCCTGCCCGAGGAGCTGATGGTCTTTTCCGGCATGGCGCTCGGCTGGCGCGACCCGGACGCGCCGATCAATACCCTCGTCGCCAGCCGCGACCCGTTCGAGGTCTGGGGCGAGATGAGCGGCTTCGACTAGGCGAGGTCGATCTCGGCGACGCCGGCCCCGCCCTCCTCGTCGCCGAACGCCAGGCGCTTGCCGTCGGGGGTCATGGCGAGCGCGCTGAGCGCCGGGCCGGTCTCCTCCTTCACCCAGGCATGGCGGCCGCTCTTCAGGTCGGTCACCCACACCCGCCCGTCGTCCAGGCCGCCGGCCAGCAGCGAACCGGCGGGCGTCGCGGCGACCCGCACCACCAGCGAGCCTTCGGAATAGCCGACCTCGGCCGCCTGTTTGCCCATCGGCCCGGTGGAGCCGGCGAACGGCCAGACCACCGCCCCGTTGGCGCCGGAGGTGGCCATCAGCTGGCCCTTTGAGAGGAACACCAGGCTCTTCACCTTGGCCGGATAGCCGCCCATCCGCATGTTCTTCTCGTCGGCCACGCGCCAGCCGTGCAGCTGGTTCTCCTGCATGGCGCTGATCAGGAACTTGCCGTCGGGGCTCCAGGCGATGGCCACGTGGCTGCCGGCCCACGAGAGGATCGCCGGCTTCTGCTCGGCGATGCGCGCGTACCAGAGCCACACCCCGCCGTAGGTGGCCGCCGCGATCCGCCGGCCCTTGGGGTCGAAGGCGACGTCGGCGACCGACTTCTCGTGCTGGAAGACCCGCGCGAACGCCGCGTCCCCGGTGTCGCGCACGTGCAGCTCGCGGCCGGCGGCGAAGGCGAAGAGCCCCGACTCGGCGCTGGAGGCGACAGCGTCGATCCACCTACCGGGCAGGCCGGCGATCTCCTCGGCCCCCGAAGGGCGCGACCAGACGACGCGGCCGTCGTCGCCGCCGGTCAGCAGGCCCTCGCCGCCGGGATGGGCGCAGGCCGAGAGCACGGCGCCGTCGCCATGCGCCTCGATGGTCTCCCCGCTCTCGAACCTGACCGTGCCGTCGCCGAGCGCGAAGGCGGCCTTTCCGGAGCGGTCGAACAGGGCGGCGGTGACGTAGGCGTCGTACTGCTGGTTCATGAGCCTGCCCTCTAGACGGCCCACCCGCCCTTGCCCAGAGGGTTTGGGCGCCTTGCGGTTGGGCTCGGCGCGCGTTGGGGCTTTACAAGCGCGAAGCGCCTTGCGATGGGACAACGACGACGAGGGCGGCGCCGCAAGCCGCATTAGGGAAGGACGTTTCAATGGGTGCGAAGCTGGGCGGCTCCGGGGGCGGTAAGTTCGACCTGGGCCAAAACAGCGACATCAACGTCACGCCGTTCGTGGACGTGATGCTGGTGCTCCTCATCATTTTCATGGTGTCCATTCCGGCCGCCACGGTGTCGATCAAGCTCGACCTGCCGCCCGCCATCCCGCCGCCTCCGGGCGCCAAGGTGGAGGAGCCCACGCTGATCAACATTCAGCAGAGCGGCGGCATCTACATCGGCGAGCAGCCGACCTCCATCAACACCCTGACCAGCGATCTCGCGCGGGTCCTGGACAAGCCGGACCCCACCGAAGAGCGCGTCTACATCCGCGCCGACCGGACGGTGCGCTACGGCGACTTCATGGCCGTGATGAACCTGCTGCAGGAAGGCGGCTACTATCAGGTCGCCCTGATCAACGAAGAGCTCTAGGCCTCTTCGGAGCGAAACACGAAGGCCCGCCGGGGAAACCCCGGCGGGCCTTTTCGTTTGGGACCTCTCGGTTCACCCCTCTCCCCCGCACTTCGTGTCGGGGGAGGAGGACGCGCCCCCCCTCCCCATGAAGGGGAGGGGAAGATCACGAAGCCTAGGCCGCGCAGGCCTCGAAGCCCTCGCGCAGGGCGGCTTCGTCCAGGTTGCGGCCGATGAACACCAGGCGGGATGTCCGGGGCTCGCCCTCGCGCCATTCGCGCTGGAAATCGCCCTCCAGGATCATGTGCACGGCCTGGAACACCAGCCGGCGGTTCTCGCCGGCGATGTCGAGGATGCCCTTGGCGCGCAGGATGTCCGGCCCCTGCGCCTGCAGCACCCCGTTCAGCCAGTTGGTCACCTTGTTGGCGTTGATCGGCTTGTCGAGGGTCAGCGCGATGCCGCGGATGCCCGCCTCGGCCGCGTGGTCGTGGCCGTGGTGGTGATGGTCGTGATCGTGGTCGTGGTCGCAGTGCTCGTCGTGCACGTGGCCGGGCTCGCCGTGGGCCGGATTGACGAAGTCGGGCTTCAGCTCGGCGATGCGCGCCAGGTCGAAGCCGCCGCGGCCCAGCACGGCCTCCAGCGGCACGTTCGAGCGCTGGGCGCGGTGGATCGGCGCCAGCGGGTTCAGCCGGCGGATCTGCGCCTCGACGTTGCGCAGCTCGTCCTCGCTGACGAGGTCGGTCTTGTTGAGGATGATCTGGTCGGCGAAGGCGATCTGCTCGACCGCCTCCTTGGAATCGGCCAGCCGCAGCGGCAGGTGCTTGGCGTCGACGACCGTGGTGACGCTGTCCAGCTCGGCCTTGGCCCGCACGTCGTCGTCGACGAAGAAGGTCTGGGCGACCGGACCGGGATCGGCCAGGCCCGTGGTCTCGACGATGATGGCGTCGAACTTGCCCTTGCGCTTCATCAGGCCCGACAGAACCCGGATCAGGTCGCCGCGCACGGTGCAGCAGACGCAGCCGTTGTTCATCTCGAACACCTCTTCGTCGGCGCCGACGATGAGGTCGTTGTCGATCCCGACTTCCCCGAATTCGTTGACGATGACGGCGTACTTCTTGCCGTGGTCTTCCGAGAGGATGCGGTTGAGCAGGGTGGTCTTGCCGGCGCCGAGGTAGCCGGTGAGCACGGTGACGGGGGTCTTGTCGGTCATGCCGGACATCTAGTGGGTCGGAGGGCCGGAGGGAATGCCCCTCCCTTAGTCCTTCATCGGGAAGGAAGGTCTAGGCCAGCAACGCCTGCGCGATCTTCTCCCGGGTGAAGGGCAGCTCGCGGACACGGGTCCCGAGAGCGTGGGCGACGGCGTTGGAGATGGCCCCCATGGCCGGGCCCTGAGACAGCTCGCCGATGCCGAACGGGCGCGGGTCCTTGGTGTTGATCAGCTCGATCTCCACGGGCGGGACCTCCGAGAAGCGCAGGATCGGATAGTCGTCCCAGGTGGTGGTGGCGATCCCGGCCCCGCCCAGCCGCACCTGCTCCTTCAGCACCCAGCTGGCGGCCATGATCATGCCGCCCTCGATCTGGTTGCGGGCCCCGTCCGGATTGACGATCAGGCCCGCGTCGGCGCAGCACCACAGCTTCACGAGCTTCACCTCGGCCTCGACCTCAACCTCGGCGACGGCGGCGCAGTAGCCGGCTCGGTCCCGGTGGCGGTCGTAGGCCAGGCCCAGCCCACGGCCGGCGCCGGGCGACCAGCGGCGGCTCCAGTCGGCCATCCGCGCCACGGTCTCCACCACCGCCCGCCCGCGCGGGTCGACGATCATGGAGAGCCGGTAGGCCAGCGGGTCCTGGCCGGCGATCTCGGCCAGCTCGTCGATGAAGCTCTCGCCGACGAAGGTGTTCACTGGCCCGCCCAGGCCGCGCAGCGAGGAGGTGCGCACCGGCGTCGGGACCACCAGGTGCTCGAGCGTGCGCGAGGCCGGGATGTCGTAGGAAGGGATGGCGTTGAGGATGCCGCCGGAGAAGCGCGGCGCGCCGGGCGGCGGCTGCGGCGGAGGCGGGGGCGGCGGGGCGTCCGGATCCTTCGGCAGCGCCAGCTCGGCCAGGCTGCGGCCGCGGCCGACGTGCGGGCCGCTCCAGATCTCGGCGGTGTAGTCCACCAGCCGGCCGGAGGGGTCGAGTTCGGCGGCCAGCTCGATGTGCATGGCGGCGCCGACCGGCGACCAGCCGAACTCGTCCTCCCGCCGCCACTGCGCCCGCACCGGCGCGCCCGGCCGGCGCAGGGCGATAACCGCTGCATCCACCGCCGCATCGTCCGCCCCGTTGTGGCCGTAGCAGCCGGGCCCCTGAGCGTGGATCACCTCGATCCGCTCGGGATCGAGGCCGCTGATCCGCACCAGCATCTGGCGCAGCGGATAGACGCCCTGGCCGTGGGTCCAGACGGTCAGCTTCCCGTCCTTGAACTGCGCCAGGCCGCAGGACGGGCCCATCGAGCCGTGGGCGATGTAGGGCTTGCCGTAGGTCGCCGCGTGGCGCCGGCGGTTGGAGCCTTCGGCCGGCTCGGCCCCGGCCGGGTGGTCGGTGTGCGGCAGCGTCTTGAGCGAGGCGGGCTCGGTCAACGCCGGGGACAGGTCGCGGGCGTCCTCCCAGACGGCGTGAGCCTCGGCCGCCGCCAGCGCCCGAGCCGCGACCTGCTCGCGCAAGGCTATGAAGGCCACGAACGCCCCTTCGCGCAGGATCTCCACCTCGCCACCGGCCGCCGCCCTCACAGCCGCCTCGTCCAGCTCGGCAAGCCTGGCCTTCGGCCCCGGCTGGCGCAGCACGCGCGCATGCACCATGCCCGGCAGGCGGATGTCGTGCAGGAACGCCTCGCCGAACAGCTTGGCCGGCAGGTCGAGCCGCGGCTGGCTGGAGCCGACGATGCGGTGCTGGTCCGGGCTCTTCCAGCGGGCCTGGCCGGTCGCCGGGCGGACCAGGTCGACTTGCGGCGCCAGCGTCCAGTAGTCCTCGCCGCAGGGCAGGCCGTTCACCAGCAAAACGCCGTCGCGGATGTCGATCTCCTCCGGGGGGCAGTCGAGCCGCTCGGCCGCCTTGGCGACGAACAGCGCCCGCACCTCGGCGCAGGCGGCCCGCACCGAGGCGCCGGAGCTCTCGACGCTCATCGAGCCCACCGTCATGCCCTCGTCGGGGACGGCGCCGGTGGCGGCGTTGACCACCTCGATCATCGACAGCGGCAGGTCGAGCTCCTCGGCGGCGATCTGGGCGAGCGCCGTGAGCGTGCCCTGGCCGTACTCCACCTTGCCGAACGCGACGCGGGCGAGGCCGACGGTGTCGAAGCGCACCCAGCGGTCGAGCTCGGGGTTGGCCTGCAGGGTCGCCGGGATCATGCCGCTGCTCCTTCGCGCATGCGCCGGGCGGCCAGGACGATGGCGTCCATCACCCGGTTGTGCACGCCGCAGCGGCACAGGTGCCAGTCCAGCGCCTGGGCGATCTCCTCGCGGCTGGGGTCGGGATTGCGATCGAGCAGCGCCTTGGCGCCGATCAGGATGCCCGACAGGCAGTAGCCGCACTGTCCGGCCTGCAGTTCGAGGAAGGCGGCCTGCAGGGGATGCGGATGCTCGGGCGTGCCGAGTCCCTCCGAGGTCAGCACCGCCTTTCCCTCCACCGCCTCCAGCGGCAGCAGGCAGGCGGCTTCCTCCTTGCCGTCCACCAACACGGCGCAGGCGCCGCATTGGCCGAGGCCGCAGCCGTAGCGGGCGCCGCTGACGCCCAGATCGTTCCGCAGCACGTCGAGCAGCGGGGCGGTCTCCTCCGCCTCCACCGCCCGCGTCTCGCTGTTGAGGATGAGTTCGATCGTCCGCCGCACGCGCGCCTCCCGTCGGAGGCGGCACGAAATCACCGGTCGGCGAAGCTGACAACCGCGCCTTGACCCGGCCAGGGTGTTATAGAATAACACTTGCCGCCTCCGGCCAGCCGACGAGCCCTCCTTGACCGCCCCGCCCACCGACCCGGCTCGCTCCGAGGACGCGCTCGACGCCTTCCGCGAGAACCGCATCTATCTGGGCGCCGATCACAGCCGCAACGAGCGGCGGACGCTGATCGTGGCGGGGATCACCATCGTGGCGCTGGCCGTCCAGCTCGCCGGCGGGCTGGCGTTCAACTCGATGGCGCTGATCGCCGGGGGGCTGCACAACGCCGCTCACGTGGCCGCCCTGGGCGTGGCCGCCCTGGCCTATCGGCTGGCCCGCCGATGGGCCGCCGATCCGCGGTTCACCTTCGGCGCCGGCAAGCTCGGCTACCTCGCCGGCTTCGCCAACGCCGTGGTGCTGGCCTTCACCGCGCTGCTGATCGCCGCCGAGAGCCTCGAGCGGCTCATCTCGCCCGAGGAGGTCGCCTACACCGAGGCCATCTGGCTGGCCGCCGCGGGCCTGGTGCTCAGCGTCGTGTGCATGCTGATCCTGAAGCCGGCGGGACGGCATCGACACGAGGGCGGCGACCTCAACCTCTCGGCGGTGCATCTGCACCTGTCGGCCGACGCCATCGTCTCGGGTCTGGCGATCGCCGGCCTGGTCGCCGGGCGCGCGCTAGGCTGGAACTGGGCCGACCCGCTGATGGGCCTGGTCGGCGCGGCCCTGGTGGGGCACTTCGCCCTCTCTCTCGTGCGGCGGGCGGCGGGCGTGCTGCTGGACGTCAATCCGAGCCCGGCGCTGGCCGAGGAAATCCGCCTCCGGCTGGCTGCCGAGGGCGAGCGCGTCATCGACCTGCACCTGTGGCAGCTCGGCCCCGGCCACCATGCCGCGGTCGTGGTGCTGGCCGCCGAGCGGCCTGCGCCGGTGGAAGCCTACCGCGCGCGGCTTGCCGAGCTGCCGGGCCTGAGTCACCTTACCATCGAGGTGCGGGGGACGGACGCCGTGCATTCGTGCGCGTGAACGGGTCGCTCACGTTGACTCAAGCGCCGTCCTCAGTATAAGTCCGCGCCTCTCGCCCGCGGGGCCTCTCGCGGGCGCAAATCTTTTTGCGACAGCAGGCTTTCCATGTACGCGGTGATCAAGACCGGCGGCAAACAGTATCGGGTCCAGCCCGGCGATCTTCTCGTTGTCGAGAAGCTCGACGGCGAGCCGGGTGCGAACGTCGCCTTCGGCGAAGTGCTGATGCTCGGCGATGGCGATGCGATCACCGTCGGCGCGCCGACGGTCGACGGGGCCACCGTGTCGGCCACCCTGATCGAGACCCGCAAGGGCGAGAAGGTGAAGATCTTCAAGAAGATCCGCCGTCAGGGCTACCGCCGCACCCAGGGCCACCGGCAGCTCGAGTCCGTGCTGCGGGTCACCGCCATCGAGGGCGACGGCAAGTCGGCCAAGTGGGACGGCGAGGTCGACCTGACCCCCAAGGCCGTGCTCGACGCCCGCGCCCGCGGCCTGAAGATCCCCGGCCTGACCGCCGAGGCTCCGGCTGCTGCGCCCGCCGCCGCCGAAGCGGCGCCCAAGAAGGCCGCGCCGAAGAAGGCCGCCGCCAAGGCCGAAACCGCCGCCGCGGAAGAGGTGAAGGCCCCGGCCGAGACCGAAGCCAAGGCCGCCAAGCCGAAGAAGGCCGCGGCCCCGAAGGCCGCCAAGGCCGAAGGCGAAGGCGAAGCCAAGAAGGCCGCGCCGAAGAAGGCCGCCGCCAAGAAGGACAAGGACGCCGAGTAAGGCGTCCGAAGCGAGTTTAGGAGAGCGCAATGGCTCACAAGAAATCTGGCGGCTCCTCGCGCAACGGGCGCGACTCCGCGGGCCGCCGCCTCGGCGTAAAAAAGTTCGGCGGCGAAGCCGTGATCGCCGGCAACATCCTCGTGCGTCAGCGCGGCACCAAGTTCTGGCCGGGCGACAACGTCGGCATGGGCCGCGACCACACCCTCTTCGCCACGGCCAACGGGTCGGTGCAGTTCGTGACCAAGCGCGACAACCGCACCTACGTGATGGTGGCCCCGGCCGAGGAAGGCGCCAGCTAGGCGGAACCCTCCTACCCGGTTCCGCCGACTTCGATTTCAGGCGGACCGGACGATGCTTCAAGCGGGGAGTCCGGGTCGCCTGGGCTCCCCGCTTTGCATTTGCGCGGTCCGAACCGAGGCCGCGGAGGAGGAAGAGATGAGTTGTCTTGCCATCTCGCCATTTGTCGAAAGCCCGCGGCTTCGGCTGCGCGGGCCCTGCGAGCGCCACCTGCCGCACCTGGCGGAGCTGGCGAACGACTACGACGTCGTGAAGATGACGGGCTCGATGCCCTACCCCTACGGGCTCGAGGACGCCCGTACGATCCTCGACAAGGCGGCCAGCCTCGATCCTCGCCGCGAGGCGATGTTCGTCATCGAGCACGACGGCGGGCCCATCGGGGTGCTGAGCTTCGTGGCCGGCCCGCACGGCCGCACCGAGATCGGCTACTGGCTGGGCCGCCCCTACTGGGGCAAGGGACTGGCCACCGAGGCGGTCCGGGCCGCCATGGACTGGGCCGGCTCGGACTGGGGCAAGCGCGTGGTCGTGGCCTGTCACAACGCCGACAACCCGGCCTCCGGCCAGGTGCTGATCAACGCCGGCTTCCTCTACACCGGCGACGTGGAGATGAAGTTCTCCAAGGCCCGGGGCGACAAGGTCCCGGTCCGCTGGATGGTGTGGCTGGCCTGACCTTTTCCACCCGCCCCCGTCGGGATGACGCCGCAGGGGCGGGCTGTTAAGTCGGGGCCGCCGAAACTCAACGAGGCCGATGCATGACCGTCTCCGCGCCCATCGCCGACCTGCTCGCCGGCCGCCACGCCGCCTGGCGCTGGGGCGCGGTGCTGGTCGGCAGCTGGCTGCTGGCCGCGTCCTCCTGGATCGAGGCGCCGATGCACCCGGTGCCGATGACCATGCAGACCTACGCGGTGCTGCTGATCGCGGGCCTGGCGGGCGCGCGGCTGGCCGGCGAGATCGTCGCGGCCTGGCTCGCCCAGGCGGCGCTCGGCCTGCCCTTCCTGGCCGGTGGCGACGGCGGGCTCGCTCACTTCGCCGGCCCCACCGGCGGTTACCTGGCGGGATTCCTCGCCGCGGCGGTGATCGCAGGCTGGCTGGCCGAGCGCCGCGGCGGCCGTGGCTGGCTGGCGCTGGGCGCGAGCTTCCTGCTGGGCCACGCCCTGATCCTGGCGGCCGGCTTCGCCTGGCTCTCAACCCTGGTCGGCCCGGTCGCGGCCTGGAGCGGCGGCGTCGCGCCCTTCCTGGCCGGCAGCGTGCTGAAGACCCTCCTGGCGGCGGCCAGCGTCAAGCTCGCCGAGCCCCGCCTGCGCCGGACGAGCGGCCGATGAAGTTCCTGGATCAGGTCAAGGTCTACGTCCGTTCGGGCAACGGCGGGGCCGGGGCGGTCTCGTTCCGGCGCGAGAAGTACATCGAGTACGGCGGCCCCGACGGCGGCGACGGCGGCAAGGGGGGCGACGTGTGGGTGGAGGCCGTCGAGGGCCTGAACACCCTGATCGACTACCGCTACCAGCAGCACTTCAAGGCCGGCACCGGCGTGCACGGCATGGGCCGCAACCGTCACGGCGCCAACGGCGAGGACGTGGTGCTGAAGGTGCCGGTCGGCACCGAGGTGCTGGACGAGGACAAGCAGCTGATCGCCGACCTGGACGCGCCCGGCAAGCGCATCCTCCTGGCCCGCGGCGGCAACGGCGGCTTCGGCAACACCCATTTCAAGGGCCCGATCAACCAGGCCCCGCGCCACGCCAACCCCGGCCAGGAAGGCGAGGAGAAGGCCATCTGGCTTCGGCTCAAGCTGATCGCCGACGTCGGCCTGGTGGGCCTGCCCAACGCCGGCAAGTCGACCTTCCTGGCGGCGGCCTCGGCGGCCAAGCCGAAGATCGCCGACTATCCCTTCACGACCCTCGCGCCCAACCTCGGCGTGGTCGACCTTTCCGAAGGCGAGCGGTTCGTGCTGGCGGACATCCCCGGGCTGATCGAGGGGGCCTCCGAAGGGGCGGGCATCGGCACCCGCTTCCTCGGCCACGTGGAGCGCACCGCCGTGCTGATCCACCTGGTGGACGCCACTCAGGAGGACGTCGGCCAGGCTTGGAGGATCATCCGCCACGAACTGGAGGCCTACGGCGAAGGGCTGGAGGACAAGCCCGAGATCCTGGCGCTGAACAAGGTCGACGCGCTCGACGACGAGGCCCGCGAGGCCAAGGCGGCCGAGCTCGCCGCCGCCGCGGGCGTCCAGCCCCGGCTGGTGTCCGGCGTCTCCGGCGAAGGCGTGCGCGAGCTGCTGCGCGAGGCCTACACGCTGGTGCGCCGGCGCCGCGGCGAGATCGTCGGCGACGAGGACGGAGACGAGGCCGAGGCCGCGCCCGCCAAGGAGTGGCGGCCGTGAGCGATCTTCCCGGCGCGCGCCGGCTGGTGGTCAAGGTCGGCTCGTCGCTCTTGGTGCGCGCCGACGGGGCGGCGAACCGCGAATGGCTGGAGGCGTTGGCCGCCGACCTCGCCCGCCTGCGCGCCCGCGGCCAGCAGGTGCTGGTGGTCTCTTCCGGCGCGGTGGCGATCGGCCGCCGGCGCCTGGGCCTGAAGCGTCGGACCCTGACCCTGCCCGAGAAGCAGGCCGCCGCCGCCGCCGGACAGTCGGCGCTGATGCGCGCCTGGGAGGAGGCGCTGGAGCCGCACGGCCTCGTCGCGGCCCAGGTGCTGCTGACTCGCGACGATACCGAGGTGCGCCGCCGCTGGCTGAACGCCCGGGCCACCGTCGAGACGCTGCTGGGGCTGGGCGTCGTGCCGGTGGTCAACGAGAACGACACCGTCGTCACCGAGGAGATCCGCTACGGCGACAACGACCGGCTGGCCGCCCGCGTCGCCCAGATGATCGGCGCCGACGTGCTGGTGCTGCTGTCGGACGTCGACGGCCTCTACACCGCCGACCCCAGGCGCGATCCGGACGCCCGCCACCTGCCGCGCATTTCCGCCCTGACGCAGGAGATCGAAGCCATGGCCGGCGGGGCGAACGCCACGGCCGGCGTCGGCACCGGCGGCATGGCCACCAAGCTGGCCGCCGCGCGCATCGCCCAGTCGGCCGGCTGCGCCACCGTCATCACCCTGGGCGACCGGCCCGCGCCCCTGCTGGCCGTGGAGACCGGTGAGCGGGCCACCGTGGTCGAGGCTTCAACCACGCCCGCCGCCGCCTACAAGGCCTGGATCGCCGGCTCGCTCGCCCCGGCAGGCACGCTGTGGGTCGACGCCGGAGCCGCCAAGGCGCTGCTGACCGGCAAGAGCCTGCTGGCGGCCGGCGTGCGCCGCGCCGAGGGCCGCTTCGACAAGGGCGACGCCGTGCTGGTGGTCGGCGAGGACGGGAGTGAGATCGGCCGCGGCGTGGTCCGCTACGACTCGGGGGACGCAGCCCGCATCTGCGGCCTGAAGTCCGACGCCATCGAAGCCGAGCTCGGCTACACTTCCGGCCCGCTGATCCACGCCGACGACCTGGCGCTGACGCCGGCCCGCGTGGCCCGGCCGGCCTGAGCCCGCGCCTACCCATCGGAACAGGGAAGCGCTATCAGCATGCCCATGGTTGATGCTACCGCACGCGAGCCCGCCGGCGTCGAGCGCCTGACCGCGCTGACGGCGGGCATGCCCATCGTCTACGGCGGCGACAAGATCGCCCGGGCGCCGGCGGATCTGGCGGCGCGCTTCCGCGAGGGCGACCGGCTGCTGGTCGTGCAGGAGACCGGCGACCTGCTGCTGATCCCGCGCGAGGTGCAGGCCATCGCCGAGGGCGCCGTCGGCCGCGCCGCCGCCGCCTTCCGGGCGATGGGCCGGGTGAGCGACGAGCAGATCACCGCCTTCTTCGACGCCTTCGCCCGCCGGCTGGAATCCGATGAGGCCTGGGCGGCGATCCGCACGGCCAACGCGGCGGACGTGGAATCCGCCAAGGCGCGCGGCCGCTCCACCACGCGGCTCGCCGTCTCCGACGCCATGCGCGCCGACATGATCGCCGGCCTCAGGGCCTGGCGCGACGCCGAAGCCGGCCGCGAGCGGGTGATCGAGGAACTGCGCCACCCGGGCTGGACCGTCGCCCAGGTCACCGCGCCGCTGGGTGTCGTCGGCTTCGTTTTCGAGGGCCGCCCCAACGTCTTCGCCGACGCCGCCGGCGTGATCCGCACCGGCAACACCGTCGTCTTCCGGATCGGCTCGGACGCGCTCGGCACCGCCCGGGCCATCGTCGAGCAGGCGCTCGACCCTGCCCTCGAGGAGGCCGGCCTGCCGGAAGGGTCCGCGTCGCTGGTCGACTCGGCCGAGCACGCCGCCGGCTGGGCGATGTTCTCCGACAAGCGGCTGGCGCTGGCCGTGGCCCGCGGCTCCGGGGCCGCCGTGGCCCAGCTCGGCGCCATCGCCCGCCAGGCCGGCATGCCTGTCAGCCTGCACGGGACCGGCGGGGCCTGGCTGGTGGCGGGCCCGGGCGCGGACGCGCAGCGGTTCGCCGCCGCCGTCTACCACTCGCTGGACCGCAAGGTCTGCAACACCCTCAACGTCTGCTGCATCGTGCGCGAGCGGGCCGCCGAGCTGGTCCCGCTGTTCCTGGACGCGCTCGAGGACGCCGGCGCCCGGCGCAAGGGCTTCAAGCTGCACGTGGTCGCCGGCGACGAGGGCTGGCTGCCGCAGGACTGGCTGCAACGGCGCGGCACGGTGGTCCGCGCCGAGGGCCCGCGCGAGGAGTCGCTGATCGAGCTGCTGTCCGCGGCCGAGCTCGCCCGCGAGTGGGAATGGGAGGAGAGCCCCGAGGTCAGCCTGAAGATCGTCGCCGACCTCGACGAGGCCATCGCCCTCTTCAACCGCTACAGCCCGCAGTTCACCGCCAGCCTGATAGACGAGTCCGGCGCCGAGCAGGACCGCTTCTGGTCCGCGGTCAACGCGCCCTTCGTGGGGGACGGCTTCACCCGCTGGGTGGACGGCCAGTACGCGCTGAACAAGCCCGAGCTCGGCCTTTCCAACTGGGAGCACGGGCGGCTGTTCGCCCGCGGCGCGGTGCTGTCGGGCGACGGAGTGTTCGCCGTGCGCACCAGGGTCCGGCAGGCGGATCCGCACCTCGACCGCAATCCCGCGACTTCGGGCCGGCCGTAACCGGATGTGGAAGGCCGGACGGGCGCCGAAGCGGCCCTTTCCCCACGTCCTGCGGCCCGGCTTCTGGCTGGCGCCCGGCATGCGGGTCGGACTGTTCGGCGGCTCCTTCAATCCCGCCCACGAGGGCCATGCCCACGTCGCCGAGACCGCCCGGGAGCGGCTGCGGCTGGACCGGGTGATCTGGCTGGTCTCGCCGCAGAACCCGCTGAAGTCCTCCCGCGAGACCGCCCCGCCGGCCGAGCGGATGGCGGGCGCCAGGGCCGTGGCGCGCGGCCCGGGGATGATCGTCACCGACGTCGAGACCAGGCTCGGCTCGCAGTACACCATCGACACGCTCCGGGCCCTGAAGGCCCGTCACCCGGGCGTGAAGTTCGTCTGGATCATGGGCGCCGACAGCCTGGCGGGCTTCCACCGCTGGCGTGGCTGGACGCAGATCCTGCGCGAGGCGCCGGTGGCGGTGGTGGCCAGGCCCGGGGCCGGCATGAAGGCCAGGCTCTCGCCCGCCGCCCGCCGCTTCGCCTTCGCCCGCGTTCCGGCCGAGCGCGCCCGGACGCTGACCGACCGCGCGCCACCCGCCTGGACCTTCCTGACGGCGCCGCTCAACTTCCAGTCTTCGACGGCGCTGCGCGAGCGGATGCGGCCGCTTGACGAAATCGTGAGACCCCGCTGACCCGCGCGCCCGGGCGTGTTAGGTTCGGACCAGCGAGGAAACCAAAGGAGCTATCCCGCTGCACAACGAAGCCGCGCCGCGTGCGCAGGAGGACATCGGCCCGGCCGAGCCCTCCCTGGACGACCAGGGTCGCATCACCGCCCTGGAAAACCTGATCCTGGCCCGTCTCGACGACGACAAGGCGCAGGACGTCGTATTCATCGATCTCAAAGGCAAGAGCGCCGTCGCAGACGGGCTGATCGTCGCCTCGGGCCGTTCGCATCGGCATGTCGGCGCCATGGCCGACCACCTGCTGCGGGTGCTGAAGGAGCAGGGCTACGGCCGCGCCCGCGTCGAGGGCCTGCCTCACTGCGACTGGGTGCTGATCGACACCGGCGACGTCATCGTCCACCTGTTCCGCCCCGAGGTGCGGGCCTTCTACAACATCGAGAAGATCTGGTCCGTCGAACCCCCCGCCGGCCGCGCTGCGCTGAGCTGAGGCCGGCATCCCTCTCCTGCGGGTGGGGGTGAGATGGAGCGCGCATGAAAATCGCCATCGTGGCCGTCTCGCGGCTCGGCCGCGGCCCGGAGGCCGAGCTCGTCTCGACCTATGTGGAGCGCGCCACGGCGGCCGGACGGGCGCTGGGTCTGGGCCCGGTCGAGGTGATCGAGGTGGAGTCCCGCAAGCCCGGCAAGGCCGCCGAGGCCGAGGCGCTGCTGCCGCACCTGAAGGACGCCCAGGTGATCGCCTGCGACGAGCACGGGACGGCGCTGGCCTCCCGAGCCTTCGCCGCCGACATCGCCAGGCTGCGCGACCAGGGGGTGCGCAAGCTCGCTTTCGCGATCGGCGGCGCGGACGGGCTGGACGCGCAAATCCTCAACACATCGGCGCGTAAGCTGGCCTTCGGTCCGCAGACTTGGCCGCACGCGCTGGCCCGGGTGATGCTGGCCGAGCAGATCTACCGGGCCGTCACCATCCTGGCCGGCGGGCCCTATCACCGCGACTGACGCAGAGGCGCATGACCGCATCGCTCGCCGCCCGGACCCTCCGCTACGCCGCCCCCGCCGGGGCGGCGCTGGCGCTGGGCGCGGCGGGGCTGGCGATCGCCCAGGCCGACAGCGCCGCGACCCGCGCCCGGCTGCAGCGGCTCTACATGGCCGAAACGGTGTTGACCGCCGAGCAGGGCCGCAACCTCAACCACCTGGCCCGGCTGCTGACGCTGCTGCTTCAGTTCCGGCGCGACCCGCCGCCCGCCCTGCTGGTCAGCCCGAACGACGCCCGGGCCGCGGTGCGCGGAGCCATCCTGGTCAAGGCGATGACGCCGGTGCTGCAGGACCGGGCCCGGGCCTACGCCGCCCAGGGACGCGAGATCGCCCGCCAGCGCCGCCTGGCCGCCGTGGCCAGCGAGGCGCTGTTCACGGCCGAAAGCGAGCGGGCGGACGACCGGCCGCCCGACGACGGGCTGCTGGATCCCGAAGGGCTGGGTCTGCGCGGCCAGATGGCCCAGCGCGAGCTGCCCCCGGGAATCCCGCCGGAGCGGCTGGTCGCGCCCGCGCCCGGCAGTTTCGCCTACGGGTTCGGCGACGCCATCCTGGGCGGCGGCAAGTCGAACGGAATCGCCATCGCCACCGATCCGGGCGCTGCGGTACGGGCCCCCGGCGAGGGCGTGGTGGAATACGTCGGGCCGGTCAAAGGCTGGGGCGTCATCTTGATATTGCGGCTGACCGGTGGATACCATCTCGTACTGGCGGGCCTGGACCGGGCGAACCTCGGTGTCGGACAATCCGTCGCGGCAGGTTCGCCTGTCGGTGCGATGCCCGATGGTCGACAATCGCGGTCCGAGCTCTATCTGGAAGTCCGAGAGCGGGGCGTGCCGGTGGACCCCGGTCGTTGGCTCGAAGAGCCGAAGTCGGGCTGAGGCGAGCTGCTGGGGGGCGCTTGAACGTAACCGCGGCGCAGCCGCAAGGGAGCCTGTTGGCGGGCGAATGAAGAAGTATCTCCTGATCGGCGCATCGGCGTTCGTCCTGGGCGCAGGCACCATGGCCTACGTGAGCCAGACCGCCACCGCGGCCGCTCCCGAACGCGTAAAGACCTACCGCATGCTCGAGCTGTTCGGCGACGTGATGAACACCGTCCAGCGCCAGTACGTCACCGAGGTGGACGACACCAAGCTGATCGAGGCCGCCATCGACGGCATGCTCAACTCGCTCGACCCGCACTCCGGCTACCTGAACCCGGAGAGCTTCGACGACATGCGCGACCAGACCCGCGGCGAGTACGGCGGGCTGGGCATCGAGGTCACCAGCGAGGACGGCGTGGTCAAGGTGATCTCGCCGATGGACGGCACTCCGGCCGCCGAGGCCGGCATCAAGGCCGGCGACTACATCACCGCCGTGAACGGCGAGAGCGTGCTGGGCCTGACGGTCAACGAGGCGGTCAAGCAGATGCGCGGCAAGCCGGGCGAGGCGGTCACCCTGACCATCGCCCGCGAGAAGTCCGACCCGTTCGACGTCAAGATCGTCCGCGAGGTGATCAAGCCGAAGATCGTCACCGTCCGCATGGAGGGCGACTACGGCTATCTGCGGATCGCCTCGTTCAACGAGAAGACCACCGACGAAGCCGAGGCGGCCTTCACCAACCTGCGGGCCAAGAACCCGCACATGAAGGGGCTGGTGCTCGACCTGCGGAACAATCCGGGCGGCCTGCTCGACCAGGCGGTCGGCGTCTCCGACCTGTTCCTGGACGGCGGCGAGATCGTCTCCCAGCGGGGCCGCGATCCGCGCGACGTCGAGCGCTACAACGCCCGGCCCGGCGACATCGCCGCCGGCCTGCCGATCGTGGTGATCATCAACAACGGTTCGGCCTCGGCGGCCGAGATCGTGGCCGGCGCCCTGCAGGACCGCAAGCGGGCCGAGATCGTCGGCCTGACCAGCTTCGGCAAGGGCTCGGTGCAGACCGTCATCCCGCTGCGGGGCGGCATGGACGGCGCGCTGAAGCTGACTACGGCGCGCTACTACACCCCCTCCGGCCGCTCCATCCAGCGCACCGGGATCGACCCGGACCTCGAGGTGGCCCAGAGCCTGGAAGAGGCCCAGCAGATCGCCAACCGCGCCTTCCAGTTCTCCGAGGCCTCGTTCCGCAACGCGCTGAACGCCGACGAAGGCAAGAAGCGCCGCGGCGCCCACGAGCCGGCCGAGGCTCCGCCGGAAGACTTCGACGCCGAGAAGGGCGACTTCCAGCTCGCCCGGGGGATGGACGTCCTGAAGTACGGCTCGGTGGCCGCCACGCCCAAGCTGCCGAAGCCCGAAGCCAAGCTGGCCGGCGTCATCTCGCCCAAGGCGAACATCGCCGCCGCGCCGCCCAAGCCCGCGCAGAAGTAGGCGGGCATCGGGCCCCCTCCCCCCTCGCACTTCGTGTCGGGGGAGAGGAGGCTGACCGGATAGCCCTTCATTAACCATATGGCGGCAGGGTCGCAGGCGGGGGATCGACCTTGCCGACGTTCTCGAAGAAGCCTGCCTACACCGCAGCGCCGCCGCCGGAGCCTCGGCGCACGGCCGCTCAGAGCGCCCGCGCCCTGATGGGCAATCCCTATTTCGGCGCGCTCGCCTCCGGGCTGATGTTCCTGACCATGATGGTCGTGCTGATCGCCACGACCGGGGATCCCAAGGCGGGCGAGCCGGTGGTGCGGGTCTCGCTGGCCAAGGTGGCCGGCAAGGCCGAGCCCGGATGGCGCAACGCCCTGGCGCCGGAGCGGCCGGGCGACCCGCTGGTCACCGAGGACCTGTTCACCCTTTCCGAGACGCCCGTCGAGGCCGAGACCCTGCTGGGCGGCCAGGCGGTCATCACCCTGCCCGGCGGGCATTCGTTCCAGGCCGGCGGGCCGCTGCCGCAGGCGCCGCTGGCGGGCTTTCACACCCAAGGTCCGGGCGGGCTGCTGCCGATCATCTCGCAGGACGGCCGCACGCCCGCGGAAGTCTACGCCCGCCCGTTCACGCCCAACGGCAAGCCCAGGATCGCCATCATGATTGGGGGCCTGGGCCTGAACGCCAAGGCGACCCGTCAGGCCATCGAGACCCTCCCGCCGCAGGTCACCCTTTCCTTCGTGCCATACGCCGAGGGCCTGCAGGGCTGGGTCGACCTGGCCCGGGCGCACGGCCACGAGGTGCTGCTGGAAGCGCCGATGGAGCCGATCGACTATCCGGAGAACGATCCCGGCCCCTACACCCTGCTGGCGCAGGCGCCGCCGGCCGACACGGTCCGCAAGCTGGAATGGCTGCTGTCGCGCGCCGCCGGCTACTACGGCGTCACCAACTACCTGGGCTCGAAGTTCGTCGCGTCCGATGCGGCGATGCAGACCTTCGCGAGCGCGCTGCGGGCCAGGGGACTGGCCTTCGTCGACGACGGCTCGGCCGCCCGGCGCGGGCTCGGCGTGCCGCGCGCCTCCGCCGACCGGATCGTCGACGACCAGCTCTCGGCCGAGGCCATCGACCAGCATCTCCTGGCGCTCGAGGCCGGGGCAATCCAGGACGGCGAGGCGCTGGGCGCGGGCTTCGCCTATCCGGTAACCTTGGCCCAGGTCGCGCGTTGGGCTCAGGGGCTGGAGCAGCGGGGCTACCAGCTCGCGCCCGCTTCGGCGCTGACCAGGCCCTAGGCTTCGCCCGGCATCCTGGAGCCTGCGGCGACCCAGGCTCTTGAATCCGAGCTCAAGTCTTGAAACAGAGCTCCATGACCGACCTTTCGCTCTACCGCCCGAATGTCGGGGTGGTGCTGCTCCACCCCGACGGCCTGGTCTGGCTGGGCCGGCGCGTGAACACCCCGGGCCCCTACAACTGGCAGTTCCCGCAGGGCGGGGTCGACGCCGGCGAGGACTTGCTGGACGCGGCGCGTCGCGAGCTGGCCGAGGAGACCGGCGTCACCTCCACCAGCCTGCTCGGCCGCACGGACGGCTGGCTGCACTACGACTTTCCCGCCGACCACAGGAACGGCAAGGCCGCGCGCGGCTGGAAGGGCCAGCGACAGGTCTGGTTCGCGCTGCGCTTCGAGGGTCCGGAGAGCGAGATCAACCTGGCCGCCACCCCGCATGTGGAGTTCGACGCCTGGCGCTGGGCCCTGCTGGACGAGGCGGTGGAGAACGTCGTGCCGTTCAAGCGGCCGACCTACGAACAGGTCGCCGAAGCCTTCCGCGACTTCGCCGCGCACCGCGCCCGCCGCCACGGCGCGGTCTGAGGCGCCGCCGGTGGCCGCGCCGATCGTCATGGTGCATGGGGCCTTCTGCGGGGGCTGGGCCTTCGAGGCCTTCGCCGAACCGTTCGAGAAGGTCGGCCATCGGGTGCTGACGCCGCACCTGCGCGGCCATGCGCCGGACGACCCGCGAACCGCCGTGGCCGCCGTCTCGATGGCCGACTACGTGGCCGACGTGGTCCGGCTCGCGGACAGCCTGCCCGAGCCGCCGGTGCTGCTCGGCCACTCGCTGGGCGGTCTCGTCTGCCAGATGGCCGCGGGCCGCGCGCGGGTGCGGGGCATGGCCCTGCTGGCCCCGTCCGCTCCCTGGGGCGTGCCCGGCAACACGGTCGAGGAGGCGATCACCGCGTTCGGCCTGCACATGCTCGGCCCCTTCTGGACCCAGGCCGTGGAGCCGGACGGCAAGATGATGCGCCGGTTCAGCCTGGATCGAATGCCGAGGGCCGAACGGTCGGCCGTGGTCGCGCGCCTGCGGCCCGAGAGCGGCCGGGCGCTCTGGGAGACGCTGAACTGGTGGCTTGACCCGTTCATGACCACCCGGCTGCCGGCGGGGGCCCGCGAGGTCCCGGCGCTGGTGCTGGTCGGCGAGAAGGACGTGGTCCATGCGGCGGCCACGGTCCGTCAGACCGCGGCCCGGCTCGGCGCGCCGTGCGAGGTGCTGCCCGGCATGAGCCACTGGCTGGTTGGAGAGCCCGGCTGGCGCGAGGTCGCCGGCCGGGTGCTGGAGTGGCTGGACCGGGAGGTCCGCGCCGCCGCCTGATCGGGGCGGCGCGAGATCCGTCTTAGAGCTTGCGTTCCTGGTAGAGGATCTTGGCCCGCTCGCGGTTGCGCGCGATCGGCGTGCCGTCAGGCTTGCGGTGCAGCACGAACACCAGGCCGGTGGAGTCGGTGTTGGTGAAGTGTTCCCACGAGCGGGTGGTCAGCTGGTTGCCGTCCACGGGATCCGGACGGATGTCGCTGCGGTAGGGCTTCAGCTCGGGATCGTGCAGGAAGGCCCAGGTGTGCAGCGCCTTGGCGAGCTCCTCGTCCTGGCCGATGGCGAACTCGAGGGTCAGCTCGCAGGTGTCCTTGTCGGATCGCTGCGGCTCGAGGGCGATGGTGTAGGGCTTGGTCTCCAGGGTCCCGACGTAGCGGTCGCGCTGCTTTTTGAGGCCGTAGCCCCTGGCCAGCTGGTCGGCGTCGCCGCCGCGAACCAGCGGAACGCAAATCCGCTCGATGGCGTCGAGGGTGATGGCCCCGATGCCGCTCGTCGGCCGCTGCGGCAGCTCCTGGGCCGGGACCGCCTCGGTCGCGGGCGGCGCGGCCGGCGCTTCTGCGGCGGGCGCCGGCGCCGCGGGCTCGGCCGGCGGCGTTTCGGCAGGCTGCGCCACCGCGGCGGTGGTGAAGCCCGCGAGGGCGACGAGACTGACGAGGGCGGTACGCATGTTGAGTTCCCTGACTTCCAGACCGGCCAGCTGAGCCGGACGCCATCCGATTTTCATCTGCCAGCCCTGTTTCGGGAGCGCAACCCAAGTCAGGCCGAGTCTGGCCGGCATATTTCGCCCTTGGCGATGAACGGGGGCTGAGCGGGACGGGCAGCGAAACGGGGCCGCCCTCTCGGGCAGGCCCGTCGCTAAGCGATATCGCCGAGGAGCGACCGGATCAGACGGCTGCTTCGGTGGCGCTCTCGGCCAGAATGGTCAGCCCCTGAGGCGTTACGTCGGCGAAGCCGCCGCGCACGTCGAAGGCCCGGCGCGAGGCGCCCTCGTGCACCACCACCCGGCCTTCGCGCAGGGTGGTCATGAACGGGGCGTGGTTGGCCAGCACGCCGAAGTCGCCCTCGGCGCCCGGCGCGTCCACCTGGTCGACCAGGCCCGAGAACAGCTCGCGCTCGGGGGAAACCAGGGAGAAGTGGAGCTTGTCGGCCACCTAGGCCTCCTCGGCCAGCTGCTCGGCCTTGCGAACGGCGTCCTCGATGGTGCCGACGTTGTAGAAGGCCGGCTCCGGCAGGTGGTCGTACTCGCCGTCGCAGATGGCCTTGAACGAGCGGATGGTGTCTTCCAGCGGCACCAGCACGCCCGGGAGGTTGGTGAACTGCTCGGCGACGTGGAAGGGCTGCGACAGGAAGCGTTGGATCTTCCGGGCGCGGGCCACCACCAGCTTGTCGTCTTCCGACAGCTCGTCCATGCCCAGGATGGCGATGATGTCCTTCAGCGCCTTGTACTGCTGGAGGATTTCCTGGGTGCGGCGGGCGACGGTGTAGTGCTCCTCGCCAATCACCAGCGGGTCGAGGATCCGCGAGGTGGAGTCCAGCGGGTCCACGGCCGGGAAGATGCCCTGGGCGGCGATGTCGCGGCTCAGCACGGTCGTGGCGTCCAGGTGGGCGAACGAGGTGGCCGGGGCCGGGTCGGTCAGGTCGTCGGCGGGCACGTAGATGGCCTGCACCGAGGTGATCGAGCCCTTGTTGGTGGAGGTGATCCGCTCCTGCAGGTTGCCCATCTCGGTGGCCAGGGTCGGCTGATAGCCCACCGCCGAGGGGATCCGGCCGAGCAGCGCCGACACTTCCGAACCCGCCTGGGTGAAGCGGAAGATGTTGTCGATGAACAACAGCACGTCCTTGCCTTCCTGGTCGCGGAAGTACTCCGCCTGGGCCAGGCCGGTCAGGGCGACGCGGGCGCGGGCGCCCGGGGGTTCGTTCATCTGGCCGTAGACCAGGGCGCACTTGGAGCCTTCGGTCGAGCCGTTGTTCGCCTTCGGGTCGACGTTCACGTTCGACTCGATCATCTCGTGGTAGAGGTCGTTCCCTTCGCGGGTCCGCTCGCCCACGCCGGCCAGCACGGAGTAACCGCCGTAGGCCTTGGCGATGTTGTTGATCAGCTCCTGCATGGTCACGGTCTTGCCGACGCCGGCACCGCCGAACAGGCCGATCTTGCCGCCCTTGGTGTAGGGGCAGAGCAGGTCGATGACCTTGATCCCGGTGACCAGCACTTCGGCCGACGTCGACTGCTCGGCGAACGAGGGCGCCTCGCGGTGGATCGGGCTGGTGTAGGTGGTGGCGATCGGGCCCGCCTCGTCGATCGGCTCGCCGATGACGTTCATGATCCGGCCCAGGGTCGCCGGACCCACGGGCACGGTGATCGCCGCGCCGGTGTCGACCACCGGCTGACCCCGGGTCAGGCCCTCGGTGGTGTCCATGGCGATGGTGCGGACGGTGTTCTCGCCCAGGTGCTGGGCGACTTCCAGCACCAGGCGGAAGGGCTGGCCGGTCCGCTGGTCGGTGTTCGTGGTCTCCAGGGCGTTCATGATCCCCGGCAGGTGGCCCTCGAACTCCACGTCGACGACGGCGCCGATGACCTGGACGATGCGGCCACGGGCCACGCCCTGGTCGGTCGGGGCCTGCGAGGCGGCGCCGGCGGCCTTCGGCGCGCGGCTGCGGGGCTTCTTGGCGGGAGCGACGGCTTCAGTGTCGGACATTGACCTGACTCTTTCGGGCTAGAGCGCTTCGGCGCCGGAGATGATCTCGATCAGCTCCTTGGTGATCTGCGCCTGGCGAGTGCGGTTGTACTGCAGGGTGAGGCTGGCGATCATGTCGCCGGCGTTACGGGTGGCGTTGTCCATCGCCGTCATCTGCGAGGCGAAGAAGCCGGCCTGGTTCTCGAGCATGGCCGAGAACAGCTGGGTGGTGAGGTTGCGCGGCAGCAAATCCTCTAGGATCTCGGCCTCGCCGGGCTCGTACTCGTACGAGGCGCCCTGCAGGTCGGTGGGAACGGCGCCCTCCTCGACCTGGGCCGGGATCAGCTGCAGCACCGTCGGGGCCTGGGTGACCACCGACTTGAAGCGGCTGTAGATCAGCGACACGACGTCGACCTCGCCGGCCTCGAACAGCTCGGTGATCCGGTCGGCGACGTCCTGGGCGACGCTCAGCGAGGGATTGTTGCCGGCGTCGAAGGCGCCGACGAAGCGGTCGCCGTACTGCCGGCGCAGCTGATCGCGGGCCTTCTTGCCGACCACCAGGACGCGGACGTCCTTGCCGGCGGCGGTCAGGTCGCGGAGCTTCTCGCGCGCGGCCCGGACAATGCCCGAGTTGAAGCCGCCGGCCAGGCCGCGGTCGGCGGTCGCAACCACCACCAGGTGGCGCTGATCACCACCGGTGCCGACCAGCAGCCGCGGCGCGGCGTCGCCGCTGACGCCACGCGCCAGGTTGGCGATGACCGCAGCCATCCGCTGGGCGTAGGGACGGGCGTTCTGCGCCGCGTCCTGGGCCCGGCGCAGCTTGGCCGCCGCCACCATCTGCATCGCCTTCGTGATCTTCTGCGTGGCTTTCACGCTTCCGATCCGATTGCGCATCTCCTTGAGGCTGGCCATCGCCTAGCGATCCTGCTCGTTCGTCTTAGGCGAAGGTCTTGGAGAAGGCTTCGAGCGCGCCCTTCAGCTCGGCCTCGAGGTCGGCGCTCAGCTCCTTCTTGGTGCGGATCGCCTCCAGCCAAGCCGGATGCTTGGTGCGCAGGTAGGACAGCAGCTCCTGCTCGAACCGGCCCACCTGGGCGGTCGGGATCGGGTCGAGGTAGCCGCGGGTGCCGGCGTAGATCACCGCCACCTGCTCTTCCACCGCCAGCGGCGAATACTGCGCCTGCTTCAAGAGCTCGGTCAGGCGCTCGCCGCGGGCCAGCATCCGCTGGGTGGCCGCGTCGAGGTCGGAGCCGAACTTCGCAAAGGCGGCCATTTCCCGGTACTGGGCGAGCTCGCCCTTGATCGGGCCGGCCACCTGCTTCATCGCCTTGATCTGGGCCGAGGAGCCCACCCGCGAGACCGAGATGCCGACGTTCACCGCCGGGCGGATGCCCTGGAAGAACAGGTCGGTCTCGAGGAAGATCTGGCCGTCGGTGATCGAGATCACGTTGGTCGGGATGTAGGCCGACACGTCGTTGGCCTGGGTCTCGATGA
>Ga0172382_10000786_pt1 | contig 58651 bp, 47 predicted proteins | sample Leawel138RmetaG_FD_122245 | JGI IMG/M metagenome (GOLD analysis project Ga0172382, IMG submission 122245) | Leachate microbial communities from a municipal landfill in Southern Ontario, Canada - Leachate well 138R metaG | ecosystem: Engineered > Solid waste > Landfill > Unclassified | place...
GGCGCTTGTTCCGCCTCGCTACGCTCGGCTCCACAAGCGCCCATGCAATCCTGCCAGGAGGCGCGCTCATGAAACACAGAAACTCTCATAACAACTGGACCAAAAAGCGGGGGCTTGACACAAGTGGGGATCGGTAATTTAGGTATGGTCGAGAAGACAGACCTTTATGTACCGAACCGCGTATTCCGCGGCGCCTTCACAAACAGCTTGGTAAGCTATTATGGAAAACAAAACAAAGAGACGTTCACGAAGGTAACCCAAGAACTGGGTCAATGGGGACGTGATTATGGTTGTGCCATCCATAAGGGTGAGCCAATAAATCCGGGCCAGTGTGGTGATTTCGAACAATATAGAAATATTTTCAGCTCTTTGTTCCTTTCCACAGATGAGTGTAAGACCGTGTGGCGCCCTCGATATGATCTTGAAACAAATGAACGAATATGGGTCAACGGCTCGACTGAAAAAACAGAGGCTGAGTTGCGTCAACTACTGAGCTTTACCGTGACCAGCACGGCTTATAGCCCGTTGCATAAAGATATCAACGAAACGCTCCACGCCACGGATCTTATCACCCACCAATATCTCAGCGAGGATAAAAGCTTTAAGCCTGTTTATCTTAAGGGACAGTTTCTTCTGCCAAAACGCATCGAAGAATTAGACGTGGAACCAGACGAAAAAGTGCTTCAGAATATTTTGAACCGAATGCGTCTGGGCGGCGGGCGCAAACAAGGATGGGGTCGTGTCCGTTGTGTGAAACTAGAACAAAAAGACTTCAATTCACAAAATCCTACGGCCCTGGATGAATTGCCGTATAAAGACAAGAAATATCGCTGGCTTCTTTCCCCGGATTTTAGGTGTACGTCTAATCCTAATGCCTATGGTCGTGCTTTTCTCAGCGTTTACCGTATTTATAAACCGGGCACAACGCAAACAGGCTTCGGTCAGAACTTTAGTAAAGGCGAACTTTGTTGGGAAGCCGGGTCTCTTATACCCGTGACGAACGAATAACATAGGAAACAGTACTTTTAAAAGACCGGTGATCGGATTTCTTTTCGGTCACCGGTTTTCTTATATAAGTCGACGTGGTGGGCGGAATAGGTAGGCCATATATTTCACAGATATGCGTGGGTAGTCTTGGGTGTGGAAAGGGGCGCTTGTTGCACCGCCGCCAGATTCTTTTCTACCATGAGAGTATTAGAAGAAAACCCAGTTGTTTTCAATCATAGTGCCGCGACACCATTTTGCAGCTGAACGCACGCTCCCATTTCTTCACAAAAGTCATCTACGGATCGTAAGGGAACTTTATCGATGTAACGGCTATTCATGAGGCGTAACAACGCGGCATAATCCAATCTAAATTGAATGCTGTCCCCAATTTTTAGCCCGTCATCATGGTCTCCGAGATTTACCACAGTAAGATCACTGCTGGCGCCGGCTAATGTATACTCGGGATTAACGGGAGTCAATCCGGATATTTCAACATCCAATTGACCAACGCCCACCAAAGCGCGGTAGCCTCGCTGCCCTACCTGATTATCGCCGGTATTTTGTATCGTTGCAAAAGGTTCTATCCCACCGGTTTCTTGGGAGGGTTGCAAACTTTTTTCCTTGAGTTCGGCAATCTCCGCGTCCAAGAGAAAGACATCATTCCGAAACGACGGGAGCGTACCCCCTTGAACCAAATTGGTTCCTAGGAACAGTGCTTCCCCAATCCTGAAATGATTAATGCCTTTAGGCATTTTTCCTTCCATAAGCAACGGAAGTGCAGCGCTCGTTCCTGCGGAGATAATCGGTAATTTACAATTGAATTTAAGCTCCAGCAATTCACGATAGAGAACCAATTGCATGAGCTGATCCACATTGGGCACGACACCGGCCAGACAACCCAAATTTGCCCCAACCCCAAGCACCTCAATATGAGGCAATGTGAAGACAGACTTATAAAAATTAATAAGTGATCCGGGTAAGATACCTTCACGCAAATCTCCAAGCTCAATCATGATAACGACTTGGTGCTTGCGTTGATTGCGGCCGGCCGCGTCGTTTAACGCTTGAATAGTTGTTATTTCGCTATTCAGACTAACATCAGAGAGAGTCGCCACTTGATCAATGGCCGAAGGGCTGGGCACGCGCAAATACCAAGAGGTCACGTCGGGAACATCCTTTTGGATGGTCTTCAGATTGGAAAGGCGTGAATCCCCCACGCTGTTCATACCCATGGCAGCGAGGGCCTTCAAAACCTGACGGTTTCCACAAAGTACTTTTGTAACCAGCGTCCACTGGCTGCGGTGTTGGCGCATAAGCCCTTCAATAGCAAGGTAATTATGTAATAATGCATCATAATTAATAAGAAGCTGATTCACGAGTCCATCTCATTTCTGCGTAGTTGCTTTCAAAACCCAAGCGTTTGTATAGACGACGGGCAGGGTTATCATATTCCACATGCAGCTTAATATTTCCGGCGCATGTTGCTTGAGCACGTCGAATCAGTTGCGCCCCTAATCCCCTGCCGCGGGCTGCTTTATGTACCGCCACAAACAATAATAAATGCTCAGGTACATAACCGGTCATTCCTGTGTCCAGCATCACCAAAGCTCCGTGAAGGATTTGCTCTTCATAAAGGAGTAAAACAAAACCTTTCCGATTTGAATCATTATTCAACGCATAATCCAAACCTGCGCTGATATCATCGACGCTGTCTTCATAAGGTTTGAGATGCTCATGTAAAAATAACGCCAAGTCGTGACGTGATAGGGAAAGCGGAAAGTCTCTTTCATGACGGGCAATATAAATGCCGGATTCTAGTGTTTTCTTCTCTTTTGATTCAATTGATTCCTCTAAAGTCGTGTGGAGCAACATCTGGACAGAGGCAACAACACCATCCGGAACAGATAAATCCATTCTAAGCGATTCATCCAAGCTAGGGCTTTGATCATGATTCATCACTGCGGCAAGTTTCGACAACACCGAACGCACTTTAATCTGTTCGTCTTCGTCCATATCGTCAAGAAAATGAAGGAAGCGCTCTTGAAACAAAGGGGGCGATTTTTTTACGATTTCTAGACCTTTGTCAGTTAGAGTGAGGAAGATTTGTCGCTGGTCTTTCTCATTCCGAGAACGCTGCACATGACCCGCCTGTTCAAGACGGTCGACCAGGCTTGTAAGGGTCGCGTTACTTAGGCTGACTCGTTTTGCAAGCTTCCCAACGCTAATTTCTTTACCATTCTTTTGAATTTCCCGCAAAACGACCAGCTGCGGCGCAGTAATAGCGTGTTGTCGGTGGAGTGCTCGGGAATGAATACTCATTGCCTGCGTAATTTTTCGCAAATTTATTAAAATTTCGTCTGTAATCTCTTCTTTTTGATGGGACATAGCGATCCTTCGTATTCAAAATATATGAAACCATACATTCTAACAAATTATAGCAGGTTATACAAGCCTGGATTTGAGGAGGTCTAATTAATGCCTTAATTTGGGATCGATTCCTATGAATAAGATTCCACGTGTAAGCTTATTTTGAAAGAGGCGTGTCGGTTTTCGCAACACGGAAGAAATCGACTAGCACCACCTTTTCCGATGCTTTTCAAGTCTTTTAAAATGGGCTCATTTACATAACGGAGGGAAAGTATTTCGATCAACTCCTGATCAATACGCTGAAAAAGGATAATGCGGAGAGTTATTTATAGTATTTTATGTTAATATAGATCCTAATGCTAGGTATCTTGTATTGGATAACCAGTGATACTATTGTTTGTTTCGGTAAAAACAGCTATGCGGCACAAAGAATCTTCTCCTTTTTTAACACAATATTAGGCGGTACAATGAAAATCTCTAAAACCAATCATCGGGCGCCAAGCACCACGCTTTACATTTATCCTCTGTTGATCTGCACGTGCATTTTGACCGCCTTTATTGCTGTAGGTCTTCCTGCGGCCAAAGATCACACGCTTTTAACCCTGAAGGTTATGGGTATCGATGAAAATTATACAAATGCGAGTCTTAATCGTTTTTTAAATGATTTTTCATCCACTATTGACAACGCTGAAGAATTACAAGCAGACAGATTAAAGAACAAGATACGACAAAAAGCTCCTGAACTGGCGGCAAAATTGCCTGATGACTTTTCGTCCGTAAAACATCGGTATTTTTTTCATTGGGGTTATAACGCCGGTGGCCCCTACGATAATAGTGCCAAACCGCTAAGAAACCAATTTGAAGAAAAGTTTGTAGCTTTAAAAAAGAAGGCTGGGTTCACAGAGGAGGAGATTAAAACATTACGAAAGGTTCTTTACGATATTTTCGCCTATGAATGGAATCAAATCCGAAAACCGAAACTTAAACAAACGACGAGAAGCGCCTTTGGTCTTCCCAGTGATAAGACAACCGCTTTAGCTACGATTGTCTATGAGATCCATATCCTTGCAGATTTTACAACAGAGGATAGAGATGCCTTATCTGAGTTGAAATTTCATGTACGCAAAGAATTGATTGATAATGGATTAAAGAAACTATTTCGCGGCACCCATGAAAGCGCAAATGCAGAAAAGACCATTTCTAAGATTGAAGATAGTATTGCCATCCCAATGAATAATGAAACGATCGATTTGAAAAGTCTATTCGAGAAGGAAGACCCCGCTTTCAAAAATCTTTTTCCAATGGCTAGGACTAATATAACCAGACTATCAAGAGATCAGCGCCAGGCGTTAACCGTTCTTCTCATCTTAAAACAAGACTTACCGTTACTTCTTCAAGGGGCTTTTTCCACCCACCTTAACTCAAAAGGAATACCCATGGTCTCTCAGAAAGGCTGAGTGCATAGTTTTTTTGATAGCTGTCACAACAAAACGCAACTCCTTTCTTGTCGTGAATGCTTCAAAAGTATCCGACCGATTCAATTATTGCGGAGCATCTTTTGGAACTGTGGAGTCGTAAGCGTTTTGTGCTTCGTCGTCCGTTTCCCCCTTAAGAAAGACTTTCAGTACAGCGGCAAAAGTCCCCGGATTTTCTTCTTGTGGAATATGTCCGCTATCCGGGATGACCGCATGTTGAGCGTGGGGCACACGTTCTTTCACAGCCAGAGCGATGCGCGTAAATTTCTCATCGTATTCCCCGGTAATGAGCAGAACAGGAATTTTCAGGTTATGGATCCGATGCCACAGATTGGGCTGCATTCCGGTTCCCATTCCGATTAAAGACGCTGCCAACGCACGAGGATGATTGCCGCATTTATTGCCAATCAATCGCGTTCTTAAATCTGGTTTTTTCTGTAGATGGGTAAAGGGTGGTTGGCTATACCATCGCTTCAGGAAAGATTCGAAATTAGAATCCCATGCCGGTTCGGTATTGTTTGGATTTTTAGGAACAACAGGTTCTTTGAGCCGTTCTCCGGGCCGTCCGAACTGCTGCAAATGCAACGCCAATTGTTTGTCGCTCAGGCGTCGGGCGGCCCGTTCTTCCGCATCCTCAATGCCGGGAGAAGCGGAAATCAGGACAAGTCTGCTAAATTGGGTTGGATACTGTAAAGCGAGGTAGAGAGCAAGGCGTCCGCCCATGGAATAGCCGGAGAGAGCACAAGGTCTTGCCAAGCGTCCGGGCAATCCCGCCCTGAGCGCCGCCGCCACCTCTTTCATGCTCTTATCAGCCCCTTCAAGAATATGCTGTACGGTCCCATGTCCCGGCAAGTCAGGACAGACATAGCGGTAATTGCGCATGTTTAGGGCTTTTGTTACGGGGATCCAGTCCTTAGAACACCCCATAAAACCATGGAGCATTAAGACGGAAAGGACATTTTCTTTTGAGCTGCCAAAGCAGTGCCACCCTATGGGGATAGTCATAGTAGGCTCTCCAGGTAGACGGCGCATCATATCGCACCCGGACTGCAAAAATTTGCGCTGCCCTTATTTTTTTTGTTTCAGATCTTTTTCGACTCTGGCAAGAGCGGTATTTACCGCCTTACGTTCAGCGTCAGTCTTACATTTTTCTTCAAGCGCAGCCAATACAGGCTGTTGTTTTTGGGCTTGTGGATAATTGCGTTGAATGGAAGCGATATAGTGTTTCAGTACTTCCATGCGCAACGATTCGTCGGGCGCCTTTTCCCAAAGTCCATCAAGAATTTCGACGGCATCCAAGGATGCCCATCTGCCGAGCGCATCCAAGTAAGGCGCGGCTCCTTCCGAATCTTCTCGTTCGCCGCGTAACGCCCGTTCCGCCTCTGCCGCGGTGATGTCCAATGCTTGTGCTGTCCCGATGGCCGACAACACTTTCATCAAAGCCGCGCAGTTGTTTCCTGTGGCGTGGGTCAACATCTCCCCTGTTTTCACCGTGACGTCATCAGCGGCTTCGTACCGATTCGAGAGCGCAACGATAGCCTCCCCCGCCTCTGTTTTCTCTGCGTTGGCTTCTTCTTCCAGAAGGGATTGAAATAAAAGTTCAATATCCGACAGTTCGCCTGTTGCGCCTAAAGCAGCAAATGCCTTGCGCCGCACCTCGCCGTTTTCATCTTCTATAAATCCATATACGGCATCTTTGAAAGGTGCACTTTCCATGCGGCGTTCTGCGATAATCTCAAGGGAAACGATCTTTGTTTCCGTGCTCATATTCGTTTCATAATCAGGTCGGTTGTCCAAAGCCCGCAACGCGGCATCTTCCAAATCAGTGATCCGTAGAAGCGCCGCCTGAATGGCGTTTATCTCTAGCTTGTCTTGTGCCTGCGCCAGTGCATCCAAGAGTATGCCCGTCATGCTTGAATCCGACGTGCGGGTGACGCACTCATAGGCGGCAAGACGCATTTCCATAGCATCGTGGGAACACGATTCTTGTATTGCCTTCGCTACGGCAGGATCATCGCGATTTGCAAGCATACGCAGTACGGCAGGCTGTACGACAGCCGAGAAATCGGGCAGTGCTTCCAACCATGCCTGAGTTGTCGTCGCACTCGTCAGTTGGGTCGTTAAAAAAAGAGCTGTCCCCCAAAGCAGGGGCTCCGATGATTGTGCGGCTTCCAACAACAGTGGCAATGCCTCTTCGCCGGCAGCCGTTACCAGTGCTTGGAGAACCATGGCTTTGTATTGCGGTTTCACATTTTCTAGATGCAAGGCATCGCGACACAGTGTGACAAGCCGCTCTTGATCTTCTTGGATACTAGGGTCAGCTAAAGCCATCAACAACTCTTGCGTCAACCCGGTTCCTTCCGGTGTGAAGTCCGCCATGCTGTTAAAGCGCGCCAATGCGTTCTGTACACTGGCATCTTTTTGCGGCGCTTCATTGCAATTCAACATGAATAAGGGTACAAGGGCAGAAAAACTTCCGATGTCAGCGATACTTTGCACGGCATCTTCACACAACACAGGATCGCAGACATAACTTTCCAGTTCTTTCAGGCTTTTGGCATCACCACAAACACGCAGTTGCGCCATGAAAAAACGGGATACCTCCGGATTATCTGCATTATGCAGGGCTTTTTCCAGACAGCGAGCCACACGGTCGCGTTGAACTTCCCGCCCCGGCAAAACAACATGTTTGACCAACCCATAAATAGCGAATTGTGCTTCAGCATCAGGGACTTGGTTCGGGGGAAGGATCCGGTCGCACAAGGATGTTAAGAGTGTGTCCGATTCTTCGGCAAGTTGGGCAAATAACGCATCTGCTTCTGTCGGCGTTTCCGGCGGCATGGATTGCAAATATTCATCCAAACTCAAAGCATAGGCCGTGGACAAACTCACCGTGAAGGAGGTCAACATCAAAACAAATAGAAAACGAACTGCTGATGAATAGCGCATGAAAAGCATTCTCCCTTTTTAAGTCATCGTTGGAATTATAGGTGCCACGGCGCGCGCATGGGCTGATTGATGAGCCGATTTGCAGCATCATCGTCAATGAACTGCTCAGCCACGGGATCATATTGGAGGCTGCGCCCCAATCGCACGGCAATAATTCCCAAGTTTACGAGTGTGCAGGATCGGTGTCCATTGGCTTCATTGAGCGGGAACTTGCGCCGATCTTTGACTGCCCGATAAAAATCAGGTTCTTGATAATCCGGCTCGGGCAAGGAGGCGAGCAGTTTTTCAAAGCCGGGCAGCGTGCACCGCATGTCTTTATATAATTTACCTTCAGGCCCGGAAATAAAAGGGATATCTCCGGTGGCTTCTGCATCCAAAATAATTTTGCAGCCGTCTGCATAGGTCATCTCAATTCGGCGCCATGAACTTGCCGCGTCAGGGTGCTGTAAGGGCGCATCAACACTCACGCTTATAGGGCTTGTATCATCCTTTTCGAGTAAGTATTGAACAGGATCCAAGTAATGCTGTCCCATATCGCCAAGACCACCGCCGTCATAATCCCAGTAGCCACGGAAGGTTCCATGTACACGATGGGGATGATAGGGCTTGTAGGGCGCCGGCCCCAGCCACAAATCATAGTCCAGTTCTTCCGGCACCGCTTCTTCAACCAAATCGGTGCGGCCGCTCCACTGGAATTTCCAGTCGAAACCCGTTCCGGGGCCCACTGTTACGGTAAGAGGCCAACCAAGCAACCGATTTTGAACGACTTTTTTAATCGGTTGAACGGGAGCATTAAAGCCGTAGAATTTATCTCGGAAGCGAAACCATGTGTTTAGACGAAAGATGCTGCCATGGCGCTGCACCGCTTCGGCTACGCGTCGGCCTTCACCAATGGTACGGGTCATGGGCTTTTCGCACCACACATCTTTTCCCGCTTTCACTGCCTCAGCGCTCATGATTCCGTGCCAGTGCGGCGGCGTGGCAATATGCACCACATCAACATCGTCCCGCGCCAACACTTCGCGAAAATCGCGGTAACCGTCAACGCCGGCTTCCAGCCGCTCCAGCACACTTTGCAAGTGATTTTGATCTACATCACATACAGCAATCGTTCTTGCGCCGGGGTAGCCGAGATGGCCTTGTCCCATCCCTCCCACACCGATAACAGCACGGGTAATCTCTTCGCTGGGCGCCGTAAATTGGGCACCCCCCAAAACATGACGGGGTACTATGGCAAAGACTGCTGCCGATTTCCCGGCGGTTTTCAAAAAATTCCGTCGTGATACAGTACGCTTCTGAGGCATACTTATCCTCCCTTCCGAAACAGTAAAAAAAACGGCTAATCCGTTAGATCCTTGGGCAAGAAACTTTAATTATGCTTCAGGGGCGTCTTCCGTTGTTTTTTCCGGTTCTTCTTTTTTGTCTTCGTTTATGGCTGACTTAAATTCGGAGATAGCGGTACCGAGAGATTTTCCTACACCCGACAGCTTTCCGCCACCGAATAGCACCAAAACGATTAGGAAAATAATTACTAATTCTCCAATTCCGGGGGTCCACATATTACGATACTCCTGAATAGTTAACGTTAGAACATGCCCGATTCCGAGACGTGTTTATCTCGGGACAGGCTATGCAAGATTTTTAATGTATCCTCTGTATATTTTTTGATCCATCTACGGCGCATGAATAGCCACTTGCAGTATACTCTTTTCTAGGTTTTTTTTCAAACATAGACCGGAAACATGGGCTCTGTTTATTATGCTCCGATAAGTCAAACTGTGAGATCAGACCGACAGGCTAGAGTAGGGGTTTCACAAATTCTTCCAACATTTCCAAAGTGATTAAGCCTTCCTGACTATGAACGAGCCTGCCTTTTCGATCATAAATCAAGCTTACCGGCAACGCGCCTGTTATGGGCGTTTTCACCGCTTGTGATACCAAATCCACATCCCGATCTGTTAGAACACGTATGGCATAGGGTATATTGTTTTTCGCAATAAAAGGTTTAATCAGACTTTCAAGGGTATCGGGATCGTCAAGGGAAACGCCATAAATCGTGACACCCCTGCCTTTGTATTGCTCGTAAAACGATGACAATGCAGGCAATTCTTCTACACAAGGGAGGCACCAACTTGCCCAAAAATTGAGCACGAGCACCTTTCCTTTTTCTGACTGAATGGCAGCGGCAATTTCCGCAGCGTCGGTCAAATCAACAGTCTGAGCTTCCCAGACTACGGTCGGCCCGGCTTTACATCCAACTATAGCGACAACAAAGAACAGTCCTATTAATAGCGTTGTAGTATTTTTTAGCAAAACAAATCTCTCTCAGCACGCTTACTTTCTTTTAATGGTGCATCCCCATGATTTGACCTCGGCAGGATTAGCCGCTTCACCGGCCAATGCTGCTTTGATTGCATTTTCTGTATAGGCATGGGCGCCTTTTTCGTCCGGCTGCTTCCGATCATCAAAAGCTCCGTGATAAACGAGCTTTCCAGCCTTATCGAGAATATAGATTTCCGGTGTCGTCACCGCCCCCAGCACATCAGCGTAAACATTATCTACATCTTTAAGCATCGGAAAATTCAACTCAATACTTTCCGTAAAGGCACGAATCTCATCGACTGTCTTTGTTGCGTGAGAATCAATACCCAAAAAGACAACCCCTTCATCCGCATAGCGGTTTTGAAGATCAATCAAATCGGGATTCGCTCCGACAGACCAGGGACATTCAATATTCGACATTTCCAACACCACCACATTTCCCGCATAGCCCCTTAGTGTATGGGTCTCTCCTTGTAAATCTTTCAACGAAAAATCGGGTAAGGCTTCTCCAATCGACACGTTTGAATGACTTGCGGGCGCGGAACAGCCGCCGCCAAATAAAGGAACAAGAGCCAGAACAAAGAGAGTGGTAAAAAATAAAAGTTTTTCTTTCATGAAACACCCTTTCGCAGGGATCCCGCCCACAAAAGAATATCAAAATGATGGGCAAGTATCCCCTCAATACAACCATGGTTATCCTATTTGCTGTCTAATTATAGCACATCACAATAGATATGGCTTAAGAGATTGGGTCTTCAGATTTGTTTTTTTTGACGGGGCGCCCAAGGAAAGAGGGGTGGTTAAAACCGGCGGAGCGTGTTCCAAATCGCTTCCGGATGGAGCGAACAAACCAAAGCCAGCTCTACAATAGGTCCACACCAACATTGCACGCAGCCCCGGGGCGGCTTGGTTTTTTGGAACTGTTCGGTTAGTGAATTATTAGGAGCATCCGTTGCTTTGAGGAATCGCGCGACTTCGCATTGGTGACAGGAAATCATCGTACCGTCCGGTTCAACACTCACCATAAGCCGTCCGGCAAGACATCGAATCGCACGATCGTCAGGCCATTGCATGAGGTGGCGCAGTCCCGCTTTTGAATTGGCTACGGGCAAGCCTGCTTTCTTTAGCTGCATCAAGTGCTTGATCGTTTCGCGATAGGCGTCGACAGGCGGCGCGAAGGGGTTGGGCTTTGTCGATGAATCCAGCCATTGCGTTGCCGGTTGAAACATCATCCATGCGCCCTGCTCTTTGGCAAGCAAGAGCGTTTCTTCCACACAATTCAAATTGTGGTTTGCCAACACACACTGAAAGGAGAAAGGAAGCGCCGCTTTTTGCAGACTTTCTGCGGCGCGCAGGGTAGCGTCAAAGGCGCCCGCGCCCCGTATGGTGTCATGGATTTGTTGCGGACCGTCCAAACTTAAATTGATGTTATCGACGCGCCGCAGTTCGTCAATACGTTCCGGAATAAAAGAGCCGTTGCTGCTGAGGAAGACTTGAAATCTGCGTTGTTTAGCATAATCGATCAGTTCTCCCAGGTCACGGCGTAGTAAGGGTTCCCCGCCGCCAAAGGTCACCCATCGACCGCCAAGGCGATAAAGCTGATCCAGCCCCGTTTTAATTTCTTCCGTGCTGCTTTCCCGTCGGGGCGCATCTGCTGCGCCGCAATAGGCACATCGCAAATTGCAGCGAAAGGTGAGGTTCCAAGATATAAAAAGCGGCGTTCGCCCGATCCCTGTCACACCGCGCACTAACGCAAACAAGGAGGCAAAACCGTAACGCACCAAAGTAATATAGGACGAGGCCATAAATTTTCGATCTTTTTGGGGGTTAAATCCGGAGGCATAGATTTGAGCCGACAACAGGTCAATACTTTCTTCACCTATAGTGTATATGAAAAGAGACTGATAACGCACTTGCACGAAACGATTTTACCGGCACACTGTTATTTTTATAGCATATTTTTTTTTCAGATTGATCGTATTACCACGCTATTATTTTTTCTCGGTTAAGGGAAGAAAGGCTTTCTTTTACCGATCCTTTCCAAAAATCAGGTACAGTATTCAATAAAATCCGTCGACATGTAAAGAATATAAATAAGTCCGATTTGTTATTTTATAATCACAGATCAACTACGGAACCATAATTCATGAAACGCAGAAATACAATTCCCGTTCAAATTGGTACGGTGCGTATGGGCGGCGATGCAGCTATTGTTGTGCAAGCCATGACGAACACGGACAGTTCGGATATTGAAGCAACAACCCAACAATGTGCCGCTCTTGCAGAGGCCGGCGCAGAAATGCTCCGCATCACCGTCAATACGCCGCGCGCAGCAGCAGCGGTCCCTGAAATCAAAGCGCGCCTGTTGGATGCAGGCGTAACAGCGCCGCTTATCGGCGATTTTCATTATAATGGTCATAAATTGTTGCAGGATTATCCTGATTGTGCTGAGGCGCTGCAAAAGTACCGTATCAATCCGGGAAATGTGGGGATGGGCAAAGAGAAGGAACAGCATTTTGCTGCCATTTGCCGCATCGCCCGAGATCTGGATAAAGCCTTGCGTATCGGAGTCAATGCAGGCTCCTTGGATGGTGATCTGTTGGGATCTATGCTCAAAGAAAATGACGATCAAGCTCATCCCTCCCCTCCCGCTTCCGTGATAAATCGCTGCATGGTATTGTCAACATTGCAAGCTACAGAACAGGCGCTTGCTCTGGGTGTCCGGGAAGATCGCATCGTGCTTTCCTGTAAAAGCAGCCAGCCCGTTGACCTGATTGCCGTTTATCGTGAACTGGCAACACAAACGCGGCAAGCGCTGCACCTGGGGCTGACAGAAGCGGGGCTGGGTATGAAGGGCCTGATCTGGAGTTCCGCGGCTATGGGCGTTTTATTGGAAGAAGGGATCGGCGATACCATCCGCGTATCGTTGACACCCATGCCCGGCGGCGATCGCTGCGAGGAGGTATACGCTGCGCAGCAGCTGCTGCAGTCGCTGTCATTGCGCCAATTTGCGCCAACAGTGACCGCGTGCCCGGGGTGCGGCCGCACTGCGAGCGATGATTTTCAACGCCTTGCTGCTGATACGGAAGCATACATCCGCCGGCGATTGCCGCAGTGGCGCCTAGCCCACCCGGGCATTGAAAGCCTGCGCATTGCCGTGATGGGCTGTATTGTGAATGGTCCGGGGGAATCTCGAGCCGCGCACATCGGTATCAGCCTGCCCGGCAATAATGAGCATCCCCTCTGTCCCATCTATTGCGACGGAGAGAAGACCGCCGTTTTAAAAGGAAGCTACGAAGAGATCACACAGGATTTTTTAGCGATTCTGGAATCTTATGTGGAAACACGTTTTCCATCGAAGCCGAAGCGTGAATCTCCGGAGAAATGAGTCAAGGAGGGATACGTCTTAATCAGGCTCTGACGGGTTATCTTCCGCTTCTTTTTCATCAGCTTTTTTCAGGATCTTTTTAAATTCTTCCGTCAAGAAATTCTCCCGAAACAAATCACGCTGCTCTATTTTGTATTTAAGTTTGGTAAAGCGATAATCCAATAAAGCGGTATAGAGTGCAACGAGCAATAACAGAATACAAACGAACCAATAAAAGACGATCGCAATTTTGCTGATGCCCGGGTAGAGGATTATGTTCCTGAAAGTGACCAAAGCATAACTAACAAAAAGACTTACAAGCCCCATAATACGCCATTTTGCTTGTAATTTCATGGTATCACCTCGCTGCCGCCGTGCACTTCATGAAGGCATAATCCTTTAGCGGTTCCTTTTTTATTCGTAACTTGACAAGGTGCGATCTCTATAAAAGCAGATCTATTCTAACAAAAGACGTCAACAAAATCACGAACAAAAGGGAAGCCGTCGGTTCATGTAAGATTTTCCAGACGGCTTTGAACTTTACCAATTTGAATTTGGCAAATGGCGAGTGCCAGGGCATCGGCGGCATCATCGGGACGCGGCACAGCGTCAAGATTCAATAGACGGCGCACCATCTCCTGAAGCTGTGCCTTATCGGCACGCCCATAGCCCGTTACCGCGCTTTTCATTTCTGTGGGGCTAAATTCGCCGACCGGACAGTCCGCTTGTGCCGCAGCCAGCAGCAATACGCCACGGGCCTGCGCCACAAAAATCCCTGTGGAAACATTTTGCTTGAAATAGATGCGTTCCACAGCGACCGTGTGGGGCTGATATTTTTCGATCAACGCAAAGGCCTTGGTATACAGCTGCCGTAAGCGAAGGGGCATGGCATCGGATGAGGAAGTTCGGATGACACCGTGATCCAAGTGGGACAGGCGATTTCCTTTCCCCCGCACCACCCCAAAACCGGTAACCGCGCTGCCGGGATCGAAACCGACGACCAACATTTATTCTTCCATTGCGGCGTTCATCGCATCTTCGCTGGCATTCATATTGGATACGAGATCTTGCACGTCGTCAAGATCTTCCAACTCCTCAAGCAAGCGCAACAAGGATGACAGCGTCTTTCCTTCCACATCAATGGTAGTTTTCGCATCCATGGTCAGTTTCACTTCAGAAGGATTCAGACCCATTGAGGTTAAGGCTTCCGCCACGGCATGGAGTTGGTTGGGCGCTGTGATAATCTCATAACCATCATCGGAGATATCAACGTCATCGCCTCCCGCTTCTACGGTTTTCTCAAAGATTTCCTCTTCGCTCAACCCTTCTTTTTCAATCCAAATGGATCCGTAGGGTTCAAAATTCCAGGTTACCGCGCCGGACTCAGCCATGTTGCCGCCGAAACGATTCACCAGATGACGGATTTCCGCCACGGTTCGGTTTTTGTTATCTGTCAGCACGTCAATCACCAAGGCTACGCCGCCGGGGCCATAGGCCTCATATCGCACCTCTTCGTAGGTGACGCCCGGCAACTCTCCCGTTCCCTTTTTGATGGCACGGTCAATATTGTCGCTGGGCATATTAGCTGTCTTGCAAGCTATCAATACCTGTCGCAACCGCGCATTTGACGCAGGGTCTCCGCCGCCGGCTCGTGCCGCCACCGTGATTTCTTTCGTCAATTTGGAAAATATTTTGCCGCGTTTTGCATCTGCCGCGCCTTTTTTACGTTTGATTGTACTCCACTTGGAATGACCTGACATGCTTTCGAGTTCTCCGTATAAGTAACAAAATTTCGCTCCCTCGTACACAGGGAGCCTGTGCAGGTATTCAGTATACCACTGAAACACTTTTTACACAAAAAAAAATATAAAAAAATCGAAGCGCAGGTTCAAGGTTGAAATGCAACCGGTCTTAAAAAAGAAGACATCACGGAGATCTTCCGTACAATAGTTCTAATAAAAAACACCCGAATAAGTCCCTAATGTCCCACCACCAGATTCTTCACTGCGAGGAAGATTTGCGGAAAAGGATCTTCTTTTTTGATGGACTAGATGGACCCAATGGACAGGATGGACAAAATGGACGAGAGACACAAAAAGTTTTTTGGTATAGAGTGTCACGTGGGAATGTGAAGGCAAGGTGTTGCAGAGGCAGGAGTTCACGGCCTATAGTCAAAGACCGCATCGCCGCCCCTCGGCGTCATCAGATTCTTCACTGTGAAGCAGATGCGTGGCAAAGAACTTTCTTTTTTTATGGACAAGAAGGACGAGGAGGCGCACAACGCTTTCCGGTGTAGCGGCGTGGCTGCACAGAACGACAAGATCAGGAGTGTATTGAAAAACAGTCGGTGGCTGTGATGTCTGCGAAACAAAAATCAACAAAGACCGGGTTCCCAAAGTAAGGTTTGGGAACCCGGTATCCTGAGCCCTCGGCTCATTCTAAAACCACAATATTCTAAGGCTTTATAGGCTTCTTAGTCGATAGGTTCGGTCGGTCCCGTCGCTTTCTGTTTGGGATCTAGACCACTGGCATATCGACCTGCCTGCACCCAATCCGCCACATCAATATGACCGTCACCGCCGGTATCATAAGGAGCACAATCAGCCTTTTGGAATTCGATGCCCGGCTCGGCTTTTTCGAGTCCGGCAGCAAAACGACCTATCATTACCCAGTCAGTTACAGTAAATCTTCCATCGACATCACCTCTAGGTGTTACATCAGCTTCCCAAGCATCGAGAGGTTCTTCACCTTCGCCCTCAACAGGTTCTTCACCTTCACCTTCGCCCTCAACGGGTTCTTCGCCTTCACCTTCGCCCTCGACGGGTTCTTCACCTTCACCTTCGCCCTCGACGGGTTCTTCACCTTCACCTTCGCCCTCGACGGGTTCTTCACCTTCACCTTCGCCCTCGACGGGTTCTTCACCTTCACCTTCGCCCTCAAGGGGTTCTTCACCCTCGCCTTCGCCCTCAACGGGTTCTTCGCCTTCACCTTCAGGTGCGGGTCCGTTCACTCTTATGCGTACTTGATATTGTTTTTCACCGCACTCATTCCAAATACTCAGTTTGGTTATAAAGTCGCCGCCATAATTAAAGACATGAACAGGACTGTACTCGTCACTGCCACTGCCGTCACCAAAATCCCAAGTCCAACCGTCCATATTATCCGATAGATTCTTAAATACCACGGTTAAGGGCGCGTCTCCTTTTGATGGTTTGGCAGTAAAATAAGCCATTGGATCTTCACATTCGCCATCCCCTTCTCCTTCATCTTCTCCTTCTTCTTCTCCTTCCTCACAAATATACACATAAACACATCCTTCTACAGGATCACAGGTGGCTGTCCAACAGTCATCTCCCTCATACAAATCACAACGTGTATCATCGGGGTCATTTATACAGCCTAATTCCGGATCACAGCTATCGACCGTACAGTCTATGCCATCATCACACAGGGGAACATTCTCATCAAATTCCGGAGCAACCTGGGCTAAGAAAGGATATCCTTTGTTTAGTTGACGGCAGGTATCATGTGCCCATATATCTTGAAAGTTCCAAGAGCCATAACTCGTGCCGCCGTAAGGGAAAACCATCTGCGCCGTTGTACGTCCCTGGCCGGCTACACTGGAGGTCTGTCCGGTACGTTCTATATCCCAATAGTTATTGTTACTGATCGTTACACTGCTACTTCCAACCAATCCACCAAAGTAATAGCCGTAACCGGTCACGGTTCCGACGGCATAGCAATATTGAAGTCCGCCTGCATTCATCAACCCGGCAAATCCGCCAATATAAACATTACCTGTGACGGCTCCCGTGGCATAACAATTATTTATGGAACCGGAAGAGTTCCATCCAATAAATCCTCCTATTTGATCGGAACCTTGCACGACGCCTGAGGCGTAACACATGTTCACAGTGCCATTGTTGGCTCCAATAAATCCGCCCAACCTTCTGGTACCCATCACTGCGCCGGCGGCAAAAGATGTATTCACTTCGCTGCTATTGAGCCCGATCAGTCCACCCATATTATTGCCGGTACCTGTTACCGTGCCGGTGGCAAAACAATTGCTGAGCGTACCTTGTGCGTGGGCGCCAACAAAGCCGCCAATATCATCCGAGGTACTCTGAAGATCTCCTGAGGCCCATGAATCCGTAATAGTATTGTTGTTAAGCCCGACTAATCCGCCAACGCGCGAATTACCACTAACCGTTCCCGTGGCGCTACAGCCAACAAGAACTTCGCTATTAAATCCTATAAGCCCGCCAACACGGGTACCCCCACTTACATTAACCGCCGAGGAACAATCGTTGATAAGCCCGGAATTAACGCCGACCAGTCCGCCCACAGACGCGTCGGTACAGCTAACTTCACCGGATATAGTACAACCGATGATGGTTCCGAAATTATTTGCAACGAGTCCCCCCACAAACTTGGCTCCTGCAACCATAATGTTTTCGACACGGAGATTTGTAATGCTCGCGCCCTCGGCAAGTTTCGAAAAAAGCCCCACATCCAAGCCATCAGGCCGATTTAGAACTCCGTTGTAGAGCGCAAATCCGGCGCCATCAAAGGCCCCTTGAAATCCATTTGCATCGCCTAAGGGGGACAGTGTTTGGCCGGACAGATCTAAATCTGCCGTTAAGACGAAATGGGCATTTAGCGCCCGGGCATAGTTGCTTAATTGGGCAAATTCCTCAGGTGTACTGATGCTGTAGGGATCTCCTTCTATACCACTGCCGGGAAAAGCCAGATCACCGGGCAGTGGGATGATGGGCAAGCCCAATCCTTCCCATGAAAGTCTCGGATACGCATTCTCTGCTTTTTCCCAATTACCATCATAGCCCCAACCTGCATCTTGAAAGGGAAAGACCTCAAGCATGGCTTCCGTGGTTAATCCTTGTCCGCCTGCGCTGAACTCTTGTCCGCTCGTCTCAACATTCCAAAAGCTCCAATAGACCGTGCCCATATAAATGTTTCCGAGGAGCCCGCCAATCATAGCTGTAGGTTCCCCGTCGCTAACCTCGCCGATTGCATAACAATTGCTGACGTCACTGTCCCCAATATTTCCGATCAATCCGCCGCGATAACTTCCGGTACCGTTAACGTCGCCGGTTGCATAACAGTCTTTGATATCGCCAACGTTCTCTCCAATAAATCCTCCCATAAAATCAACACCGCCGATAACGGCGCCTGAGGCAAAACAACGGTTTATTGTAGATCCATTATTCTCCCCAATAAACCCGCCCATAAAATCTCCACCGCCGTATACGTCTCCCGTGGCGGAACTGTTGCTAATCTGCCCCGCGCCGTTATATCCGATGAAGCCGCCAAGATGTGTGGCGTTATCACCGCCGGTGACTGTGCCTTGTGCATGGGAGCCTTCGATAATCCCTGTATTTTTTCCAAGAAGTCCGCCCTGTTCAACACTGTTGTCACCCGCTACGACATCCCCGGTAGCATAGCAATCGCGTATAGTACCATAAGAGTTAACGCCAATAAGTCCACCTATACCGGTGGCGAAATCGCCGGTCGTCACTGTGCCTGTGCTGTAGGAATCGCTGATAGTAAACATATAATTCTCCCCGACGAGTCCGCCCACATGTATAGTCCCGAAAACTCCGTTCGCCGCATGAGAATACATAACGCGTCCATTGCCAAACCCTACAAGCCCGCCAACGTAGGTCTCGCCTGTAACTTCACCAAGGGCAGCACAATTATTAATACTGGCAACAGCCGCGTGTGCTTCAGTAGCTGCAAGAAAGCCTGCAATTCCACCGACATATGCATTCCCGACAATGTCGGCTGTGACGTTACTATTTATGATGGAACCGTAGTTCCACCCCACCAGACCGGCAACATAACTTTCACCCTGTACTTCACCACTGAAAGAGCAACTGCTCAGAATCCCCACTTCCGTTTCGTCGTCGCCATAGACTCTTGGCTCACGTCTACCTATAAAACCGCCAACGTGTTCGTTGCCCCTGACCGAAGCACCGGTCAAAATTATATTCTTGATCTCCGCTCCATTTACATAGCCAAAAAGTCCTACACAATCTTGTTCAGGCCGATTAATAGTCAATCCCGTGATTACACAATTTTTCCCGTTAATGATACCTGTAAAAGGATCATCTTCGGTTCCGATGGGTTCGAAGCCCGCTCCATCGTTCCACTCGGCGGTAGCGCTTGCATCAATATTTTGAGTCAATTCGTACTCACGATTCAAAGGGAAACCACTATCTTTGCCGATTTTTTGCAAATCGGTAATGTTTCCGATTTTAATAGCATTCTGAGCAAAAAGGTTTGCAGAACTAAAGACAATCGCTGTAATCGCCACACTTAATACCAGCCGCTTCCCAAAGATTTCCATAAGATCCTCGCCTTTCAATTCGATACATATTATCGTTTCAATAGCTATTTTTATCAGTTATACCTATTCAAAGCATTGCTATCGCATTTAATTATCATCTCATTATATGGTTTCTCGATTGTTTATCAATTGTAGCGTCATATCAACACCAAGCCTTCGGAAAACCTAAGCGTCGAAGAGACGTCGCTCTTAGTATATCCCAAAAGAACAAATGGAAAGGCGTTCTGCGCTCTAAAATCTTTCCGAAAACCCTTTGTTATTCTATTATTAACACGTTTATAAAACACATATTCGGCGTTTCGCTCGGTAAAGGGCGTGAAGCCGATGACTACATTTTTACTTGTGGGTGCGAAAACCGCAAGGCGGCGCCATCATGATAGGTGGCGTATTCAGTAACAATCGCGCCTTCAGGGGCAATCATCCAGTGCCACTCTTCAGCAGCGTTCAAAGCTCCGATTTCGCCCGGAAGCAATTTTTGTTCTTTGCGTGCGTGGGCAATTTCTCGGTGAGACGGGGGGATTCGTTCTTCCACACCCGGTGTGGGTTCCCCTTCACCATAGATATAGATCCAGCCATGGCGTGGCTGCCATGACTCCATCTTCGGCGCGGCATCATCGGTGTGCACATGTTTATGTTCGGGAATCATTTGGCCGGGCAACAGATAAATTTCATGGCCGAAATAGTTGTCTTCTTTGTTATTAAACCAAAAGATTCCGCCCATTCCCACTTCTGTGAACTTACCCAAGCCGAAATCGACGACCCAAAATTCATCGGTTCGTAAGCGGTCAACAATGGGATATTGAAATGCTTCAAACATTTCGAAAAAGGCTGCTTTACCCGCTTCTTCATCAAAGCTTCCATCCGATTTATAAAAATGCTCATTGGGGTACCGGGTAATTGCCGGCATTTTAAGGCTTTGTGCCATGACCTTTCCTTTCATAAGCAGTCCTGCGGCTCCGACAGCCACTCCACTCATCATTTGTCGTCTTGTAATTTTCATGGGTTCAGGCTCCTTTTAGGGGCGCCGCGCAACGCCCAGTCCTAGGCAAGGCGACGTCGTTGCTTAATATACGTGTATTTCAAGGCGTTGGCACGCACTGATTTTGGTCTTCACCATTTTTTTTCGAGGCTTGGTATTGTTCCGTAATCTTTAATGATCTATCCTCTTATATTATCATTGTTTTTCGATGGAATCCAAAATTTCTGTTTATGTATTTCTTTTCAAATCATTATACAAGGCATAGGCCTGTTCCGGTTTTTCAAAGCGATGCACCACAGCCCCCACTGCTTGCGCCATTGCTGCGGGATCTTCGGCAGCGAAAATGTTGCGCCCCATATCTACGCCCATGGCGCCCTGATCAATGGCTTTATACGCCATCTTTAACGCGTCAAGCTCGGGCAGTTTTTTACCGCCTGCAATAACAATAGGAACAGGGCACGCAGCGACGACGGTGTCAAAACCGGGCTCACAATAATAGGTCTTTACGAAGTGCGCGCCCAGCTCTGCAATAACACGGCACGCCAAGCCGAGGTATCGTGCGTCGCGAAGCATTTCTTTACCCACAGCAGTGACCCCGAGGGTAGGCACGCCGTAGCGGTTGCCTTCATTAATCAAATAGGCGAGATTGTCGAGAGTCTCACGTTCACCTTCTGCGCCAATACATACCTGAGTCGTTACAGCGGCAGCATTCATGGCGAGTGCCTCTTCCAAGGTAACACCTATGATCTCATTACTCAATTCTTTGAGTACCGTTGCACCAGTACTGCAACGGAGCACTAAAGGTTTATTTGTTTCCGGTGAAATACAGGTACGCAACGCGCCTCGAGTTCCCATAAGGCAGTCCACATACGGGATTAGCGGTGGCACGACGAGATCAAGACGCTCAAGTCCTGATGTGGGTCCCATGATATAGCCATGATCAAAGGCAAGCATTACGGTTCGCCCTGATTCAGGGTTAAAGATTCGAGACAAGCGGTTTTTCATGCCCCAATAGAGATGGGCGGAACCTTTGAGGAAAAAGCCCGAATTTTCCATGGGGATGTGTACGCCATATTCTTTGTTGTTACTGGCGGGGGTCATATCGTTATCAGGCATGGTCTTTCAATCCTTTTTCAAAGCCGCGAAACAGCAGCGCCACCGATGTGGCACCGGGATCCCGGCTGCCAATACTTTTTTCTTTTATATGTTTAGCACGTCCAAAACGCGCCTGCATCGTCGCGGTTTGTTCCGCCCCTTCTGCGGCGGCAACAGCAGAACTGTGCAGCGCTTCTTCCGGAGACAAGGAATCCATGAGTTTTTCGGCAAGTGTATCAACGGCGGGCAACAAGGCGTCAATCAAGGTTTTATCGCCCGGCTGTGCTTGGGTCTGTTCACGCACTCCGGCTAATCCCGCTTTGAAGACAGCCGCCCAATCCAGATTGTCCACAGGTGTTTTTTCCTGAAGCTTAGCTGCCATGGAGACAAAAAACATGCCAAGAAGCGGGCCTATAGCGCCGCCGTCTACGCCGAGTATCGCCCATCCCACATCGTTCAGTAATTTTTCGACAGTTTGGGGCGCAGCAGCGTCGAGCACTTTTTCAATGGAAGCCATCGCCCGGTTCATCGTGGTACCGTGATCCCCATCACCGCCGACAGAATCCAATTCAGATAAAAGACTATGATGACCGCGAATTTCGTCGATCGCGCCTCTGAACATCGCAATCCAAGAGGATGTCGTAAAACTAACCATGGTTTATTTCGATACCCATACGGGGGCATTGGAGGGCGCGTCCCACAGGCTTTTAAGTTCTTCGTCGAGACGGCCAACACACATCTGGAAACCGGCCATTTCTTGTACAGTTAGAAATTCACCTACGAGCGAACGAGTCAGTGTAATCTGTCGGGCTTCTAAAATCTGCTTAACACGACGCAAAATTAAATAGAGTTCCATAAGGGTCGTAGCACCTGTTCCATTGAGCATGACAAAGACTTCATCGCCGGCTTGCGCCTCTATATCTGCAAGGAGGGGCTCGAGCATAATTTCAGCGGTTTTATCTGCCGTGGCAAGGGCTTGTTCGCCGCCGCCTGCCTCGCCGTGCTGTCCCATGCCGACGACCATTCTGCCATCAGCGATTTCTGCGATCACCTCTCCCGTACTTGGGTGGGTGGCCCCGGAAATAGCAACGGCAAGGGTCGCCATGCCTGCCTCTATCTTTTCTGCGACACGGGCACACTCATCGAGTGAATAGCCTTTTTCTGCCGCGGCGCCGGCAATTTTAATGACCGGCAAACAGCCTGCCAGTCCGCGCCGTTCTTCCGGTGTGTCTCTGGATCCGCCGGAAATATCATCATGGGTCAAAACACGACGGAGTAAAATGCCTTCTTTGGCCGCCAGTCCTGCAGCAACATTAGCGGACAGCACATCGCCCGCATGGTTCAACACAATGAATAAAATACCGGCGTCGCGCTTCGCCAAGCGTAAGGCATCCAACACGCGGGGCGGCCCGGGCGCGGCAAATATTTCGCCGGGGACACTGATATCCAGCATTCCTTCCCCAACATAGCCGCTTAAGGCAGGCTCATGGCCGCTGCCGCCCAGCGTGACCACCGCCACTTTATCCGCCGGCTTTGGGCAGACCCGAACCACCAAATTCGACGGGGCGAGCGCCACCTTTTGTTGGTTAGCGAGGACGAAACCTTCCAGCAATTCCTGCACCAGATTATCCGGATTGTTAATCAGTTTTTTCATGATCATGACAGCATATTCCTCATGATTTGGTGAATGGCTCGTCGCCATTGATTAAGACCAGCACTGACACTTTGTATTTCCTGTCGACCTTAATTTTACTGTTGTTCCATGATCTCAATCACTGCGTCGCCATCCTTGATGAAAGCACAGCGTAAAGTATCGCTGGCGTTAAAAGGCGGAACAATCACTTCACGCCCTGCCATGGCTTCGTCTAAAGAGCTTACCATATAGGCGGCGTGGGCTCCTTGACACACTTCCGGCGGCATGGAAGTACCTTCTTCGAAGCGTAGAAATTCGATTCGAAAAGGGTTCTCTTCCGGTTCAGTCACAAAAACTTTGGCACCTTCAATGTAGCGTTCGTTCTTTTGTTTTTCTTGGGTGGGTACGCCAAAATGATGAAATTCTGCTTTCAGCACGACAGTCTCCTTTTTTTTCAATAAAGGTTGTAATTTCATAAACGAATGGGAAGAATAGTGTACGACAAGTGGCATCACCAGTCAACAGACCAGCCTTCCACTTCGCTGTTTCAGAACCATACCAGATTAAATTGGATGTATGATTGTACTTAACCGGTCATCAGTGTTTTGATGGCTTCACGTAATTGTTGATCAGCGCCCGGCGCGGTATGGGAGGCACCGGCTTCGTAGCCCCCTTCTGCGTATACGCGATCGGGGCAGATATAGGCGGGGCCGCCATCGCCGTAAGCTGCCACCACCACAAAGGCATCGGGCAGCAATGCCTGCGCATAGTGCTGGAATTCGACCATCGGTTCACCGGGCAGATGGACAAAGACGACGTTGCCAAGCCGCATCATGGTCAAGTCCAGTGGTTTTTCGATGCGATGGGCCCAAGATAAGAACATGGCTTCCGTGAGATGTTCCAAGGGCGTTTTATTTGGATCTTTGAGTGCTTGCGCGGAGCGCGCCATATTGTACCGTTCATCATTGCGCAGCTTGAAGCTCAGTTGCGTGGAGCGCCAAAGCGCCTTTTGCGCCGGTTCATAGGCGACGGCGGCAACAGATTCTTTCATGGCTGCATAGAGTCGTTCATAGAGACCTTCACGCGCTTCCGGAGATGCATCGTTATATTTTCCCGCGGCTACATCGCCGGAACATCCGGTAAAATACAGCTGAAAGACCTGCTCTTCCTGTTGAAGACGTTCCCGTGCCATGCCAACGAAGTCATAGCTTGCCCGAGAATCACCATAGAAACTCTGGGGATGAGTAGCGTAATAATGGAGTTGCGCCAAGGCTTTATCGCCCTTGGAAAAAGTCACAGTTTTCAGGAAAGGATCGATCAGTCCTTCGGGTTTCGCAATAAAATCGGGATCCTTACACGAGCTGGCGCGAAAACCGACCTTACCCTCGCCAATGGGAACCCGTCTATTGGAGGCAACTTGATGGACACGGGCTTGGCTCATCCCGATCCGATCAAAGGGCTGCAGCTGATTCAGCGCTTCGCGCACGGCGGCAGCGATGTCTGAGGCAGGGTCTTCGAAAGAGGCGATGGACGGGAAGTGGGATATATCCATTTCTTGTTCAAGGAGTCGTGTCGCATCGCAATCCACAACAGGCGCTGTATGCTGATGTACTGTTTGAACGGCAACCTGGTCGATAGAAGTGCCTGCAGCCTCGGCAATGCGCTGCCTGTACAAGTCGTGGACACTATTACACAAGATACAATAATCGAGGGCACACAGAACCGATCTGCCGCCGTCATCTTCAATGATGATTCCTTTGGCAAGAAGCGGATGTTCCACAACGGTCAAAGGTTTTAAAGAAGAATAAATAGGTGTACCCAAGGGCGGTGTAATATCACAGACGAAGGTAGCGACACGAGCGCTTGACACTTCCGCTCTCAGCCAAGGTGCTGCGCACAGGCCGGTGGCAAGTACTCCCAAAAAGTTACGTCGATTCAAAGACTTGGGTGACATGATTATAGATTCCTTTTCATTTGAATGTTTTGGTCACAAATGCAAAGGGGCCGCAGCTTTTATAAGTCTTCGGGCACGAGATAGACGTCGCGCAACCGAGTCAATTCCTGTTTTAAAGCGTTAATTTCATCCGCATAATCGGGATTGTCATAGGCATTGCGTAATTCCTTGGGGTCTTTCAGTAAATCGTAAAATTCCCACTCATCCAAGGTATAAAAATAGGCTAGCTTATAGCGGTCCGTACGAATGCCATAATGCTTGTATACGTGATGCACCTTCGTCTCCCCTTCATAATAATGGTAATAAATGGCGTTGCGCCAGCGATCCGTTTTTTCGCCGCGCATCAAAGGCAACACACTGAGTCCTTGCATTGATTCGGGAATCGGTAATCCTGCAATGTCGAGCATGGTTTCCGCCATATCGAGGTTTTGTACCAACGGCATAATCTCAGTACCGGGGGTGATCGCTTTGGGCCAACGCACCAAAAGGGGCGTGCGCAGCGATTCTTCATAAATAAAACGCTTATCAAACCAGCCATGCTCACCCAGATAAAAACTTTGATCGGAGGTATAAAAGATCACCGTATTATCGGCTAATCCGCTCGCATCCAAATAATCAAGGACACGCCCCACATTATCATCAATGGAAGCAATGCAGCGCATATAATCCCTAATATAGCATTGATATTTGAAACGTACCGCATCTTTGCCTTGAGGATTTAAAGCCTCGTACTCTTCAACACGCTTCTTGTATACGGCATCCCAAGCAGCCTGTTGCTGCGGCGTCATGCGACCGTAAATCTCTTCCCATTCGTTACTGCCGCGATCGTCTTCACGCAATAATTTTAGATCAGAACCGCGGCGCATGGTTTTTTCAATGGTCATGTCCTGATCATGGGCAGCGGTACCGCGTGTGGCGTAGTCGTCGAAAAGGGTATCCGGTTCCGGGAAGGTGACATCTTCATAGGTGCTGAGATGATCCGGGCCTGCCATCCACGGCCGATGTGGGGCATTATGCTGGATCATCATCATAAAGGGCTGATCCTGGTTCCTGTCGACCTCCAGCCAGCGCAAGGCTTTGTCCGTGACAATATCCGTCACATAGCCTTCAATTTTTTCTTTGCCCTCGGGCAAAAGAAAATCGGGGTTATAATAATCACCCTGTCCCGGAAGCACTGCCCAGGAATCAAAGCCTTGGGGATCTGTGTGGAGATGCCATTTCCCAAACAATGCGGTTTGATAGCCCCCTGCCCGTAGGAGTTTGGGGAAGGTCTCCTGTGAGCCGTCAAAACGACTGGAATTGTCGAGGAAACCGTTGAGGTGACTATGCAGTCCGGTAAGTACTACCGCGCGCGATGGGCCGCAGATGGAATTGGTTACGAAACTATTCCGAAAAATAGCGCCCTCTTTTGCAATACGATCGATGTTCGGTGTGGGAGATACCTCGGTAAATCGACGGCCATAGGCACTAATGGCATTTTGTGCGTGATCGTCACTGCAAATCCATATAATATTGGGTTTTTCTGAGGCATCACAGCGCTGTGACCACTCGCCCAGTGCAACAGCCGCCGCCGCTGCACCGCTATATTTCATGAAAGACCTGCGCGTAAACATAGCTACTCCTCTCTGCCGCATTATTATCTGAAGATTGCATTATACCTGTCCTTTGGCAACAGCCACAAGCGAAAGGACAAGTCATTTTTTATACGCAGTAGAAAAAGTTTGTTTATTACGCCCTTCTTTTCATGGAACTCATCATTAAGAGGACAGACATACTCACACCGATTAATAGCCAGTCCGCAAAATATTTTCGCAGGTTATTGGTGATAGTCTTGCTTTCCGTGTCATTGCGGCAACATCCGGCATCATCTTCCGTTTCCTCTTCACCTTCCGGCTGTGCTTCGCCTTCGACGGGGTCTTCACCTTCGACAACTTCTTCGCCTTCAACGGGGGCCTCGCCTTCGACGGGGTCTTCACCCTCGACAACTTCTTCGCCTTCTCCTTCGACGGGGTCCTCGCCCTCAGTCGGCTCTTCGCCTTCGACTAATTCTTCACCTTCACCTTCGACGACATCTTCACCTTCACCTTCGGCGGACTCTTCGCCTTCACCTTCGCCTTCAGGACAAATGTTCACCATTACCGTACGGATCACTTCATCGGCAACATTACCGGAGCTGTCGCTCACGGTATAAGATACAGTATAGCTACCGGGCACAGAGCTGTCTACAGAATTGTCTATGGTCACTTCCAAATCGCCGTCGCAGATGTCAAGGGCTGTCGCGCCGGCGTCGCTGTAGTCCGCGCCGCATTCAACGGTAAGCGATTCTTCACCCAAAAGCGTGATGATAGGTGCGGTAGTATCCTCTACGATCACCGTTCGCATCATTTCATCGGCAACATTACCGGAGCTGTCGCTCACGGTATAAGATACTGTATAGCTACCGGGGACGGAGGTGTCTACAGAATTGTCTACGGTCACTTCCAAATCGCCGTCGCAGATGTCAAGGGCTGTCGCGCCGGCGTCGCTATAGTCCGTGCCGCATTCAACGATAAGCGATTCTTCACCCAAAAGTGTGATGATAGGCGCGGTAGTATCCTCTACGATGACCACTCGCGTTTCAATCGCTTCATTACCGGAGCTGTCGCTCACGGTATAAGATACCGTATAGTTACCGGGAACAGAGGTGTCTACAGAATTGTCTACGGTCACTTCCAAATCGCCGTCGCAGACGTCAAAGGCAGTTGCGCCGGCGTCGCTATAGTCCGCGCCGCATTCAACGGTAAGCGATTCTTCACCCAAAAGCGTGATGATCGGCGAGGTGGTGTCCTCTATGATGACCACTCGCATTTCAATCGCTTCATTACCAGAGCTGTCGCTCACGGTATACGATACCGTATAGCTGCCGGGAACGGAGGTGTCTACAGAATTGTCTACGGTCACTTCCAAATCGCCGTCGCAGGCGTCAAGGGCGGTTGCGCCGGCGTCGCTATAGTCCGCACCGCATTCAACCGTAACCGTCTCTTCCCCTAGAAGCGCGATAAGAGGCGCTGTAGTGTCTTCCACGATCACCGTCCGCATCACTTCAATCGCCTCGTTACCGGCGGCGTCGCTCACGGCATACGATACCGTATAGCTGCCGAGAACAGAGGTGACTACAAAATTGTCTACGGTGACTTCCAAATCGCCGTCGCAGGCGTCAAGGGCGGTTGCGCCGGCGTCGCTATACTCGGAACCGCATTCAACGGTAAGCGATTCTTCACCCAAAAGCGTGATGACAGGCGCGGTAGTGTCTTCCACGATCACCGTCCGCATCACTTCAATCGCCTCGTTACCGGCGCTGTCGCTTGCGCTATATCGTACCCTATAGGTACCGGAAACGGAGATGTCTACAGAATTGTCTACGGTCACTTCCAAATCGCCGTCGCAGATGTCAAGGGCTGTCGCGCCGGCGTCGCTATACTCGGAACCGCATTCAACGGTAAGCGATTCTTCACCCAAAAGCGTGATGATAGGCGAGGTGGTGTCCTCTACGATCACCGCCCGCGTTTCAATCGCTTCATTACCGGAGCTGTCGCTCACGGTAAAAGATACCGTATAGCTACCGGGAACAGAAGTGTCTACAGAATTGTCTACGGTCACTTCCAAATCACCGTCACAAACATCAAAGGCTGTTGCGCCGGCGTCGCTATAGCCCGCGCCACATTCAACGGTAACCGTCTCTTCCCCTAAAAGTGTGATGATAGGTGCGGTGGTGTCCTCTACGATGACCACTCGCGTTTCAATCGCTTCATTACCAGAGCTGTCGCTCACAGTATAAGATACCGTATAGCTACCGAGAATAGAGGTGACTACAGAATTGACCACGGTCACTTCCGAATCGCCGTCGCAGGCGTCACGGGCGGTCGCGCCGGCATCGCTATACTCGGAACCACATTCAACCCTAAGTGATTCTTCACCTAAAAGCGTGATAATAGGCGCCGTTATATCTTGCACCACGGTGTCCACGGTACATTGAGATGTGTTGCCTGCTTCGTCTGAAACAGAAAGAAGGATAAAAATATTTTCGTCAGGAGCGAAAATTGTTCCGGGGAGAGGCTCTTGCGAAACAATTAGTTTATCTGCCGGGGACCGATCGTCCATGGCTTCGACTTCTCCCGTGAGATCGGGAACCAAAACCTTACAGGCTTCACTTAAATCAATAAGATATTCGATGGGGTAAGAAATAATTGTCGGTCCATTGGTATCCACATCTACCCTGTCGGAAGCAATCATTATAATGGTCTGGAAATCATCATAACCGGGATGCAGCAACACTTCAACGGAATACTCTCCCTCGTCTTCCGCTGACGCGTCCTCAATCGACAATATACCCTCCGTGGTCTCCGCAATCAACACGTCATCCTTATACCACGTGTAGGCAATCGGTGTGCCCGATTCAACCTCCACCTCCAAAGTAATGATGCTGTGATTGGAATAAAGACCGCCGCCACCAAGATATATTTCGGGTTCCGGGGGAGAGATACCGGGTGTGATAGCGGCATGGACAAAGTCTTCCGGCGAATATCCTAACTTTTCAACATACCACGTGTAAACCTGCCTATTGGTGATCCCATCTCTATTGGCATCCCCTTCCATACCCAATTCCGGTTCATTTTCGGTCAGTGTACTAAAGGCACTCTCAATAAGTTGTACGCCGAAACCTTCGAGAAGTACAAATAATTCATCTAAAGCGTCATCAGTCTGAGCGTCTCCCAACACGGCGTAGCCGGAAAGCAGTGTGGCGAGTCCCGGGATAAGATGGGGTGCGGGCAAACGCAATATATCCAGTAAATTGCCATAGCCCGGCACATTTTCCATGGCTTCGATAATCAAGTCTTTTGTAGCGTTGACATTATGTTGAAAGGCCGCTTTTGCTGATGCATATAAGGCATGGTGGGGATCATTAAGTACAGCCGCCGCGATAGCCAATTCATAGGAACCGTCAAGAATACCGTTGGGACCTATAGGCACTTCTTTTGTAGTATCCAAAGGACCATTAATATCACCATTGAAACATTGAATAAGTCCTGCAAAATCGTTCACGCGCGGATCAACCAAAGACACAGTCGGTTTTAGCGAACAATAGACCGTATCCATAATGCCACAAAATTCATAGCTTCCTTCCGGCCAGCTGGTCACGGGCGCTCCGACTATCGTTGGATTAAAAATAGGAAGCGACGCATAAGGGGTCGAACCATAATTTAGTTCGCGGCAACCGGCAAACCCCGGACCGGGTATTGGTTTGGGAGAAAGGGTAACGGTTATTTTTTTCAGTCTCCCTTTAGAGACACTCACGTCTTTATACAAAGGCGTCTCATACCATCCCTCTAGTTGTAAGAATTCGATGCTGTACGAACCCTTGGGAACGTCTTCCTCTTCCTCGTCACTTTCATACCAAATTTCCGTATTGAGGCGCCGCCATTTAGCGCCTTGTTCGACCGCCGCCGCCGGTTTGATTATTACTTTCAAACTGCCGGTGTCATCCTGAGCTTGAGCAAAGGAAAAGCAGAAGCCCAAAATAAGCATGCTGACAATAACTGATATCTCTTTTTGAAATAGATTCATCATTCACAAACACTTTCACCGGTTAGTCTGAGAAAAAAAGAATAAAGGTATTCTTCTATGGGGCCCCTTCTTTAACAAGGCCAGTCTTTACAAAATAGTTTTCATCGTAAAATAAAAGTATATCACAATTACTTTAGTAAGAGGATTCGCGATCACTCATCTTTTACGATCTTTAAGTTGGTCAAAACTATGGGAACTCCAGCTATTTATAAAGGTGTACGTGCTACGCCACAATAACTTTGTTTCGCTTTTTTCGAAGTACATAATTGAATTCATCTGAGACTATGTTTTAAGATGAGCTTGTAACCTTAATTGTGATCTTGGGCTTAGCTAGTATCATCAGCAGCATTTTTGGGAGGTCTTTCCTATGCTTCGCACGTATCCCCTCTATAGTGGACTCTTTGCCTTGTTGGTATCATTTTCTATTTTCTGTTGCGCACCTGCGCAGGCGCAAACGTTGATCAATCCCTATGAAGGTATCGATTGGTCACTGATCAACCAGTATAAAGCGAGTCTTCATACCCATACCACGGAAAGCGATGGAATGCTTCCTCCTGAGGAGGTCATTGATGCCTATGCCAGCTTAGACTACGACATCCTCTCGTTAACGGATCACCGGCGCATCTCTTATCCTTGGCAAAACTGGGGACGTGATCCTGAAGATGTTGGATTGTTTGATATTCCCGGCTGCGAATTTTCCAATCACAACCATTTAAATGGCTATTTTGTGAACCATACCTCTAATTTCCATTCCCTTGAAGAATCCCTCGCAGAAATTGAGGAACAGGGCGGACTTGCCCATATTAATCACCCGGGCGAATACTGGAAACTTAACAAACAAAAACTGGTGCCCGATGAAGTGATTCGGAAATATGTAAATTGGTTCACCGCATTTTCGCCCGATTTGCTCTTAGGCATGGAAGTCATTAATCATGTGAACCTCTATCCGCAGGATGAACAATTATGGGATGCTTTATTAAGTGTCATGATGCCGGAACGGCCCATTTGGGGCTTTGCCAATGATGATATGCACTATCCCTATGTTGGACTAACCCGTCTGATTGCTGTCTCCTGGGAAATGTTTCTTCTTGAAAGTTTAGATGAAAGCCAAATTCGTAATGCCATGTTGAACGGACAGTATTATTTCAGCGCCCATGGCACGGTTTTAAATTCTATGGAATGGGATGTGAATAAAGTTCCCGTTATCACTGAAATTGTCCATGATGAGACGGCGGGCACCTTATCCATTCATGCCATGTCCGACGGGGCAGATCTGCCTGATGCTGATTATGTATGGATTTCCATGGGTGAAGTCGTCCATTATGGTCCTGTGCTTGACTACAAAAATACAGAAGGTATCGGAAACTATGTGCGCGCACGCTTGGAAGGAGCAGCCGGCACTACCTTCACAAACCCCTTTGGACTGATTCGTGATGATGGTCGGCTCGTGGTATATGTGAGTCCTGCTGATGCTATTTACAGCGGCGCAGAATGGAAACTTGAAGGTACCGACATCTGGTACAAGCATGGTGACGCCATACAATTGGATCCGGGCGAATATACCATCGTTTTTAACCGCATCGACAGCTACCATTCTCCCGATCCGGTGACCGTGACGGTAACGGCGAACAAAACCACTTTGGTGACGACGAGTGATGGCGCTGAATATGTGTATGATCCTTCCCTTAAACTGCCCGTATCGACTCCGACAACGGTCACCCTTTTGGTCATGCTTTTAACGGCGGTCGCACTCTTTTATTTCCGCGCTCCTCGTGCGAAAACAAAAGACCTTTTCTAAAATAATTAAATTTTAATTCTTTGTGAATTATCCCGCTGATTTTAAGTCGTAGAATGTACAAAGCCCTTTCGACAGGAGGCACGTCATGCAACTATACGGCAAGAACTACTCAGTAACAGCGCTGCGTAAACGTATCGGGGCAATGGATCAGGTTGCCGGTATTCAAATGGTAAGCTTGGCAGATGGCAATGAACGCCCCGGCCGCGCCGCTATTTTTCGAACAGGCAGTGGATTAGAATTCACGGTTTTAATTGACCGAGGCATGGACATTGGCGCTGCCAGTCATTATGGCCGTGCCATGGGCTGGCAATCTCCCACGGGGCACGTTGCGCCTCAGTATTTCGAGCCTGAGGGATTTCGGTGGCTGCGCAGTTTCCACGGAGGACTTTTGACTACCTGCGGCCTTTCCCGTGCCGGCGGACCGAGCCCCAACAGTGCCTTGGACGGCAGTGGGTTGCATGGGCGTATTAGCAACATTCCCGCTAAAAACGTGCAAGTTTCACAAACTTGGGAAGGCAATACTTATTGGATGCGCCTGAGCGGAACCCTTCGAGAAACTTCTGTCTTTGGCGAAAACTTGACCCTTACCCGAACAATCAGCGCCGCTTTGGGCGAATCCAAGTTTTTTATCCATGACACGCTGACCAACGAAGGTTTCAAAAAAACAGGGGTTATGCTGCTCTATCATTGCAACATAGGCTGGCCCGCCCTTGATAAAGGATCGCGGATACTGGCACCTTGCGCTATGATTGCCCCACGCGATGACGCAGCGAAAAAGGGCATGGAAAACTGGGCGGTCATGGATGCTCCCACGGCGAATTATCAAGAGAAGTGTTACTACCATGACTTGACACCTGACCGTAACGGCAAGGTCACTGTGGCTATGATCAATGATGGCTTTCCTGACAAGGGTTTTGGCGTTTATGTTACGTACAACAAAAAGGAATTGCCCCGATTCGTGCAGTGGAAACAAATGGGCGAACAAGAATATGTCTGTGGTTTCGAACCCTGCTTGTGTACACTGGAAGGCCGCGAAAAAGAAGAGGAACTGGGGCTGCTCTCCTATCTTAAGGCTGGGGAAAGCCGATCGTTTCAGCTTGAATTTGGTACGTTGACAGAAGCCGATGAAGTAAAGGCACTGGAACGCAAAGCAAGCCAACCCGTCTTTGTCGATCATTACAGTGCCTTTGATAAGAAGTGCTGAGTATCTTAAAGCCTCACGAAAGCCATTGCGCTGTATTTATCAACATATTCTTTTCATGGATACCAGCACACAGGCAGATCTAAGGATCTGCGAACAGCCGGTAGATACTTTCTGAGTAGATGGGCTTAACAGCCGGGATGGTGTGTACCGGGCGGCACTAAAGGCTCCAGATTTTCAAGGTTAATCGTTTTGGGTACCTCTTGCTGTTTCTCTTCCCAAAAAACTTCCCAATCCTGTCGTTTCTCGAGCTTACTGGCGTCGGGATCGGCACTCCAAATCTGTACTAATGCCTCCCGCGTATTATGTTCTACCCAAGGGTCAAAATGGTTATAACTGGTCAGCAACAGGGCAGTCGCTTCTTTAGCGCCCATACGGGCCAACACTTTGCATGCGCTAATTTTTACGATATTCGTGTGATCCAAAAAAGCGCGAAAGATCAATTCTCGCGCCTCTTTATTTTTTGTCGTATCTAAAAGCTCTACACAAGTACTGCGCACATGTTCATCAGGCGTGTATATGTATTGGAGGAAGATCCGTTGCGCGGCGTCGGGCGTTATCTCTCCGAGAAGTTTCAGTATATGACAGACCGTATTGGGCAAATAGGACGGCAAAATAAATTCAATGAAGGGGAGCAAATCGTGTTTAGCGCCCATGGCAACAAGTGCCCGCTTTGATTCTGAGGCTCTTGTTGCGTCAGGATCACTCAGACGCACAATATACATGAGCACATCTTCCCGTTGATGTCGATCCAGTCCTGTTTGTTGGGTCAGAAGTTTGTCTTGTTCGTCGGCTTCTTTTTGAAGCGCATCAAAATCAACGGTGCCGTCATTACTATTTTTTTCAATCGAATGAATTTCATTCTTGCGCAATTTGATTAGCCGATCCCCAACAAGAACCTCCACATAATCTTCCATATCCCGCTTGACGATACCCTCTACTTTCACGCTGCTCTTCATTGTGATCGTATCGGCAAAAGAGTCCGGGCTAAGGAGCATAGACAGGGATATTAACAACGAGTAACTAAGGGCTGCACACAAGCTACGTTTCATTTTTCTTGCCTTCATTCCGTAACGTTTATTATTTCAGTTTGTCTCATCAACCATAGCTTTATTTTAGCCGGTTACACGTCGATAGCTGAGACGGTGTAAAAAGGTCCGGGTCGTGTCTTGCGGCGACCAAAACTCGTTTACCCGTTGATCATAAAACAATTTGAAGCTTTCACAACCTTTTTGGTCTGTACCTGCGACCAAAACCCCTATATCAGGACAAACAATAGCGCCGCGTACTTCCATTGCACCGCCTGAATTAGAATTATGCCGCACGCCACTTCTGGTGATAGCAAAAATAGCATTGTTGCTATAGAGCAGTCCGTCAAATTTCCAAGGACTGTTTTTGGGCCGCGCCATTTCATCATTCCACCAAAGATGCCGCAGCGTATCTTCAGAAATCCAATTGTTGGTGGGATTCATATAATGAAAGGAGGATCGGTCCAAAATGGTATTGGGACGGATGCCTAATTGCGTGAGTCGCGCTGACAGCGTTTTTACATTGCCGCCCGGTTCGTCATAACGGACCGCGTGCTCTTCACTTATTTTTGTGTACACATAAATGTTATTCGGCTGAGAATCGCGGATCCCATAAAAACGCGGCCGGTACGCAGGGTCTGCCAAGGCTTTTTCCAACTCCAAGTTATTAAACAACTGAAGTTCGGACTGGGTAAAACTAAATTGCTGTCCCTGACGCTTCACCTGTTTGCCTTTGGAGTCGACCGTATAGGTTGAGATCTCGCCGGCATCGGCTACACCCGGTGAGAAATAGCCGCGATCGAGGGTTTCCGTTGTCTTCCCCACTTTACGGTTGACGGTGCTCGTTTGCACACGCACATTAATACTGTCGGCCGAGTTCGGAAATTTCGCAGTGTCGGCACTATGATTTTTTCCACGGATCGTGAGATAATCGCCCATCAACACGCTGCCGCCGGTAATGACAGACAAGCCGTTTTTCGTGCCGTCGGCAGCCACGCCAAATTGACTTCCATCTTTATAGGTGACGTCGCCCGTAATATAGCTATTGCCGCGAACGAAGATTTCGCCCCAGCCGACCACTTTGCCTGCCATCATCAAATCGCCATTCACCGCCACTTGTCCATCCAGCCGAATGGGGTTGGCGTCGGTACCGACGAGAATAAGATTGCCGTCATAGCGTCCTGTGGACGCGACTACGGAAGCTGCGTTATTAGAACTGGAGGGCATGGAGGTTTGCGTATACTGACCATTCTTCGGCACTCCATAGACCACTCCCCCTTCAATGGAACCTACCAATAATTCCGCCACCTGCTCATATTCTTCATCTTCAATATAGCGGTTCCCATTATCATCGGGATAAGGGGCGGGAAACTCTTTGGGAAGAACACCATCGGTCATTTGTGATTGTTCGGTAGGATAATTGGTGTAGAGACTGGCATACTGTTCCAGCTTACCCGTGTTGCGGTCAATCTTCGCTTCTTTTAATCCTTGACGTACAAGCGCACCGTTGGACTGTTGTGTTAAGCCTCCATGTTCTTTAGAGAATTGGAAGTGCTGAAAATCACTCTTCTCAATTGTACTGGAAGACATGGGCACATAGGCTTCATTATAAACTTGACCGCGCGTATAAATCGTTCCTGCCACCACCGAGTCGGCACTGGTTGTACGGTATAAAAGCGCTTCCAAAGTAGCTATTTTGATCCGGTCAAAGGAGCCATATTTCGTACGATCTTTATTCATGCGTTCATCAAGATTGTAGAAGGATGCGTGGCACAAGATACAGTTAATATAATTTGCCAAAACGGCATATTCATAGCCATTGAATAGGGCGCCGCTTACGCGCATACTTTGTTCCACTTCGCAGCGTTGCTCTCCATAGGTGCCCGTTGAGAAGATGGTAAACATCACACCATCAGGAGTATCCGTTCGCAGTAAGCGCACCGCTTCCACTGTCGCTGCCACTGAAGTATCTAAATGGACGGGATCTGAAGGCACCACAATATCAATGGCTTGATCGCGCGCCACCACCCGATTGATAAATCTTTTGTAGGAGCCCAGATTGCCGACCACATTGTCGTTGTACAGCACATATTGGTTCCATACCCGTTCAACGGCAATATCAATGCCTGACTTTGCCGATTCTTCGGCAAGACGCATAGCCGTAACCAAATCCGTATTGGCATGAGACGAGACCAACATACGACCGACGAGCATGACGCCGCCGAGAACAACTACAATGCAGATGAGCGCCAACAATAGCGCCATACCACTTTCTTTAGAACGAAATTTTTTCATAAGTCCTCCTTGTTGAAAGTTTCAGTTTGGACTCAATTCATCAAATACACATCTTCCTGAATCTGGCAACGAACCAATTGCCTAGGGCGTGTTGCCGTGAATCGGGTCAATATCAACGTAATCCGCAAAATATCTTGGTTTTCGAGCAGTTCAAACTGTACTTGCGCGACATTATTGCTTGCTCCTATAACGCGATTCTGTCCGCTTTGTTGACGTACCAGACGACGGGTTAACATTCCGTCGCCGTTCGCATCTTCGCCTGCGTCCAAAGCGGCATTACCTAATCCGCCTGCAACGGCTCGATCTTCATTTTCATGGGTGATCGTGATGGGATCACTGAATCGGGTGAATTCTTCGTTGAGCGGAATCTGAAAACGGATCGTTCTGCCGTTATCAAGCACTTCAAGACCACGCACGTTTGGGGGTAGCAGATCGCCCGCTTCCTGCGGCTGGATGGCCGTTTCTACTTCTCTACACAGCGAAATCATAAGGCTCCGTGCTTCGGATTGAAGTTCGCTTTGTGTCTTACTCAGTGAGACCGCGCCAATGGTCGTTTGGATCGCCACAAAGACAAAATACGAAAGGAAAATAACAAGCATCAGCGCGATGACGACTTCGACGAGTGTAAATCCTGCTCTTTTCATAGCGCTAAATCCTTAATGATCCGAAATGATAGCGCTTGCAGACATTGTATAGCGCCGCCCTCGCAATCCTGTCCATGAGGTGGTCACCGTCACAAAGACAGGATTTGTGTTCATTGCAGGCGAAAGACTTGTACGGGCAATGTTTCCTGATCCATCGGTACAATGAAAGGCATACTCTTGCCATGGTAATAAAAAGAAGGGCTGCCACTGATTGATTTCCGCCGGTTTGATTCGATCTTTAGAGGTCGGAAATTTCCCGATCCATTCTAAAAGGACACAGGGAATCAGCGGATTATCTTCTGAACAACCGGAAGTAGGCTCAGCGTTATAAGCGACCTGACGTAAATTCGACAAAACAGACTTGCACCCGTTCAGTGCATTGGTCCGTTGTTCTTCTATCAATAAAACATGAAAGGAACTGATCAGGCTTTGCGCAACCACACCAAGTACTATTAGAAAGAGGCTCATAGCAAAGGTAATTTCCATGAGCGTAAATCCTTTGCGGTCGGAGCCCTTTCCGAAACAAAATATGTTATCTCGCCATATTATCAGCATCTTATTTGTACTCAGCATCCTATTTTTCCTGTACATAGTGTACCCAATCAACACGTCAATAGGCAAATCCATTCCTGAAAAACACTACATCAAAATACTCCTTTTTATAGAAAAGAGGGGTTTAATGCACGATACTTTTTTGGTTTTTTGGATATACAATCTGTTAATTTCTCTCCTACAATAGCGATGCAAAAAGACCCTATCAAACACGCGGTCTTAATCTCCTCGGTGGTCGATCTCAACAGGGATTTTTAAAAGGCTGTCTCCGTTCTGATTCGGTTCATCACGTCCGGGTTTGGAATCCTTCCGCTGTTTATGCTATTAATCTTACAATAAAGTGTGCGGGTTCCGGGTATAATACAGTATTTATAATCGGCGTATGCCTACATTGTATACCCATGTCATTATTCATGAACCATACTTGTAGAAGCAGGATTACGAACTACATGACGAAAATACATCCAACAGCGATCATAGATCCCAGCGCCGTGCTGGGTGAAAATGTGGAGATAGGTCCTTATACGATTGTTGAAGAACATGTGCAGCTGGGAGAGGGTTGCGTCATTGGTCCCCATTGCGTCATTGGCAAAGGGACCCACATGGGCATCAACAACCAAACTTTCAGCGGCGCGCAAATCGGTGTTTGCCCCCAAGATCTCAAACATCTTACCGATCGCATCGGCCGGACAGTCATAGGCGACCACAACATATTTCGTGAAAGCGTTACAGTCAGCTCCGGGACGGTCTACCAAGAAGATGATAGGGAAAAACAAACCAAAATCGGGGATCGCTGTCTGTTTATGGCTTGCTGTCATGTGGCGCACGATTGCAACATCGGTAACCGCGTTGTGATGGCGAACAACAGCGGTCTTGCCGGGCATGTGGAAGTGCAAGATGGCGCGATTCTTGGCGGTTTGGCCGGTGTCCACCAGTTTTGCAGAATCGGTACCATGGCCTTTATCGGCGGCATGTCACGGATCAATATGGACGCTTTGCCGTATATGATCATGGAAGGTCATCCGGCGCGCTGTTACGGCCCCAATGTGGTTGGCTTAACCCGCAACGGCTTCGGCAAAGACGCGATCATGCGCATCCGCCGCTGCTTCAAACTACTCTATCGTTCCGGTTTAAATACTAGTCAGGCGCTAAAAGAAATCGAGAAAAGCATTGATGACGGCGATGATAAACACGTCTTAATTGAATTCATCCGCTCTTCTCAACGCGGCATTTTACGGTAATACCTTAAAAAAACATTGCAATCATTCATCTCCCCTGTTATAGTGATTGACGAAGTGTTGGACGTGTAGGACAATCTTGTTGAGCGGCTTTAGAAACGCCCGGGACGAGGGATTTGCGATGGATAAACGGAGCATACTGATTACAGGCTGCGGCGGTTTCTTAGGCCGTTTTATTCTTGACCACTATGTACGGCACTATCCGGATTATCACTTCTTCTTACTGGAACAAGGTTCCTTTCTCACGAACTTAAAAAAACGACTTGAAACAGAGTATCCATCCGAAAGCAATGCCGGTCGTTTTTGTGTTTTCGAGGGAGATATTACCCGATCCGATTTGGGTATTGATAAGGGACTGCGCCAACGCATATCCGATCACACCATAGCCGCCATTCACTTGGCGGCACTCTACCATCTCGCCGCTCCGCGGGAAGTGTCCATGCAAATCAATGTGGCAGGCACACGCCATGTCCTTGATTTTTGCAGCGCCTTAAGACAATTGCGTCGTTTTGCCCATGTCAGCACCATTGCCGTAGCGGGCACATACCGGGGCATCTTTGATGAACGGGATTTCGATGTGGGGCAAGGTTTCAAAAACTACTACGAGGAAACTAAATTTCTGGCAGAACAATTGGTTCGTGACTATACAAGCGATTTCTCCACCTTTATCTTTCGACCTGCCGTGGTGATGGGTCATAGCAAAACTGGCTTCATCGATAAAGTGGACGGGCCTTATTATCTTTGGGTCAGTCTGGCGCGACGTCTGCTGCTCATCGCTCCTGACAGCGGTCCCGTGCGGAATAATGTGGCGCCTGTTGATTTTATTGCGGAAGCTTTGGTGGAACTCTTCGAGAAAGAAACAGCAATTGCCGGCACCGCCTTCACGCTCATCGATCCTAATCCGCTCAGCTACAACGAATTTCTTGATCAGTCCTGCGCATGTTGGCCGCGCAGGAAGCCTTTGCTGCGGCTGCCCTATCGTTATTTTGCGCCCTTGGCACGGTGGCGTTTTTTTGAATGGATTTCCGGCATTCCATGGCAAGCCTTTCAATATGCCGACCAAGATATCCGCTATACCGCGCCGGAAACTACGGAGCGATTGGCAGCCTTGGGCGTGCACTGTCCCCCCTTCACCGACTATCTCCCGATGTTGGTTCAGTATTTCAAAGATCACTTGCAAGATCAGGCACTGCGCCGCGGAAATTGGCGCGCTCTGCTGCGTCAATGAAAGACAGCGCAAGAATCTATTGGGCTATAAGCGTTGTATTCCCAGTCCGCCGCCAACTTCAATGACAGCGCCGGGACTGTAATCAAAGTATCCGGCACACAAGCCTACCACCGCCTTCCCCACATCTTCGGGGCTGCCCCAACGCTCGTTTAACAACAATCCTTCGGCGATAAGTCGGTCATACTTTTCTTTGGCGGCGCTGCTCATGTCCGTTGCGATGATACCGGGCTGCAGATCGTAGACATTGATACCTTGTGGTGCAAGTGCTGCAGCGAAACATTGTGCCGCCATACTTAATCCTGCTTTACTGATACAGTATTCAGCGCGGTTGGTGCTGACAATACGCGATGAGACGCTGGTAATAAAAATAATTTTGGGGGCTACAGACGTCCCCTTTTCTACTTGTCGCAGCATTTGTCTTGCCACTCCTTGTGTGAAAAAGAATGGACCGCGCAGATTAATATCGGTGAGGCGATCAAAACTTTCCGGAAGACAGTGCATCATATCACGGCGTTCTAAAGGCGCGACCCCGGCATTATTAACAAGCACATCAATCCGTCCAAACGCGGAAAGACTTTGTGCGATCAAGCTTTCATGTTCGTCCAATGCAGCAATATTCCCTGCCAACGGCAGGAATTGTACACCGTGGGCCTCCACTTCGCCTTTGACCCGATACAGACCACTTTCTTGGTTATCGGGATCTGCCTTTGTTGCCATACCGGCAATATGATAGCCCGCCGCTGCCAATGCCAAGGCAATACCTTTACCTATACCTCTGCTTGCTCCCGTAATAAGGGCAACACCTGCGGTCATTTGTTTCTTCTCCTGCCGTCGTTTTTTATGCTGTCCCGTTTATCCAAAAAAATCTAAAAATGTTTCTTCGATAATCCGATTGCGCTCCAGCATATTTTCAATTTCTTTTATTTTTTTATGGTCTTTTTTCAAGGTTGCATCGGCAAGGGCAGTCATCAAGGATTCACGCAATTTGCCTAACCCGCTTCGAACCATTTCCATCAGTTGTTCCGGGGACGGCGTCCGCTCCTTGAGCATGGCATGCAATCCCTCTTGATTGTTGATCTTCAAAAAAGTGGTGAATATAACAGGCGCATCTTCCGCGTCTTGGTCGACGATGAGTATCTCATCCAATTCTTCGAGCCACGTATGCAACTCGGATTCGGAGAGATCCGGTGCCTCGTCGCCGCAGAGCGACAATAAGGTTGTGAGCGAAACCAAAGGATGTTCCGATTCTCTCAGGGCAGTAACACATTTCTTGAGGATTCGATCACGTTTCAATTGGTTTTTTTCCGGAAAAGGAAGGATGGACATCAATGGATCCTCTTATATACTGACTTTTCTTTGCACGATACAGGCGCAGTTATTTCCGCTCATTCTTCGAGCAAATCTACTTCTTTCAAAGTCCAGGTGTTTCGGTTGATGCGCACTGTTTTGATTTCGTGCGGGCTAAAGACCAGTTTAAAACACTTATCGAAATAAGGCAGATGCAGCCGTGTTTCCGCAGAACGTCCCGCCGTCTCGTAGCCGCGGATGATAATATCATCACCGTCTTCCGAGCATTTAATCACGCTCAGCAGCACATTGTCCGACTCCGTGCCGAGAAGACCCGCCTGCAGCGTTCGGTCGCCGGGATGCGAAGATTCGGGATGGACAATAGGCGGCGCATTGAGTTCCCAAGCGGCTTTCACGACACCGGCATCGCGCCAGTCGCCAATATGCGGCATGAGCGAGAGTTTCACACGCTGCCATCCCTGATCCATAATGGGCCAACAGGCGTTCGACTCAAAGCGGCCATTGTCGTGATGGGCGTAGGCGGGACTGCGCAGCAAGGACACACGGATCATCCCATCCAGCACATCAAAACCATATTTACAATCATTGAGTATGGCAAGTCCGTAGGGAATGCCGTCGATGCTGCCTGTCAGATCAATCCATTGCTGCCCCGGTTCTTCTTGTCCGTTGGGCATGCGGATTTGATATCCGTAAGGCACGTCATAGGTCGCCAACCCTTCTTGAATGTTGGTATTAAACATAAGTTTTAACATTTGGTAGCGCTCTTGCCAGTTGATGCGCAGGTCGCAATCGATCCGGTTATCGTCTCGGTACAAGGTATATTCGGTGATCACTTCCGATTGCCCGTAACGGCTCACAATGCGCATGGTGACCTGTACATCACCCTGTTCAACGATACGCATATCGGTGACGGTGAAGCGCCCCGCCTCTACCCGGTATTCGTCGACGCCGTGGCTCCACGTGTCGCTGTGGTCGACCATAGCTGCCAACACATTGCCGCCTGTGCCTACTTCAAGTTTGTGGGTATTATCGACGAGCCGCACGATTTCGCCGGTACACGGGTTAAATTCAATGCGCCACCACATATTTTGAAGGCAACAGGGGCCTGCCTCTAGGGGCAGGGCTTTCCGCGCCATTTTGGCGCCGTCACGGACATGAAAGACACGGTATCCCATGGCGGGCAGTTCCGCTAAGAAACGGTATTGTTTATGGCCGATCCGCTCGCCGCGGATAGGCTGGCTCAGGACTACAGTTTCTACATCGTCAACAAAATGGACCGGCTTTTCCAGAAAGCGTTCCACACTGGGCGGCGCAGTCAAGGGCGCTGTGACCGGCCACGGCAAGGGATTGAAAGCGATGATGGAATTACCTCCGGCTGAAGTGTCAACGTTTTTCGCAATCTTTTGTATGGCGGCATTTAGAATCACATCGGCACGATGCCGGGCAGCACCGAGCTGATCGCGCGAATCTTCATAGGTCGATTCGAGGCTGGTACCGGCTAGAATATCGTGGAATTGATTGTAGAGCAGGTCTTTCCAGCATTTTTCAAAGGCGTCGTGAGGATAGGCATCAAAGCCAAGGAGCCACGCAATGGTGGCGAAGCGCTCCGCCGTCATTAAGGTATGTTCTACCTGTCGATTCAAGCGTTTTATATCGGAATGGGCGGTATAACAACCGCGGCCGTGATGCTGCAATTCGCGTTCTAATGTGGGTATGGCGTCTTTATTCGTTGACTCTTCGATAGCGGCGAAAAACTTGCTTAAGGTAGAGTATTGAACCTTGCCTTTAGCTTGGGGATTATTTTGTTCATAAGTATCTATATGTTCCAAGTTTTCACGGGTCGGACCGCCGCCATGATTGCCGACGCCATAAAAACACAAGACATGTTGTTGACCGGGCATGAGGCTGGACAGTCCGGGCAGCAACTTCATTTTTTCGACGATTTCATGGGCAGGCGCGTCATAGCCCAAAGGGATTTGCGAAGTCAGCAGTTGTGAACCGTCGGCGGCCTGCCACCAAAAGAGGGTGCCGCCGGGGTACATCATTTCTCGGTAGGGCTCCGGGCGCATATAGGCATAATGGGTCATCCGCAATTTAGTTAAGATTTGAGGTAATGTTCCGGCGTGCCCAAAAGCATCGGGATTAAATCCGACTTTGCAAATGCGTCCAAATTCACGTAAAAAGAAACGTTGTGAATAGAGTCCTTGCCGAACAAAAGATTCGCCGCAAGGAATGTTGCAATCGGGTTCGACCCAGAACCCGCCGGCGATTTCCCAGCGCCCCTCTTCAACCCGTTTCTTGATCTTTTCGAAGAGTTCCGGCTCACTGTCCTTCAGCCATTGATAGAAACATCCGCTTCCGCAAACGAAACAAAAAGAATCGTGTTCTTCCATCAAATTAAGAACACTTCGCGCCGTGGCACGTACCTCCTCGAAACCTTCCTGCCAATTCCACAGCCACGTGGGGTCAATATGTCCATGGCCGATCATGTGCAATGTCACTTTTTCCATAGAGTTGACTCCTTGTAAGTGAGGGGCTTTATCCCAACTTGTCTATCGCAGTTTTGCTTCTATTTTACACAACTGAGCGATAGGAGTCACTTATCAAGTCAATAGCCGGCTTGTCGGTGTTTGGAAAGAGCCGTTTCTAAGGAAGCTTTGAGCGCCTTCCGCAGAAAATACGCCTCCTGCATGCCCCCTTTACGAGGCGCACACCTGCTCCAGAAAATCAATCCGCCGTGGGACTGTCGGTCTCCGGCCGGGAGCTAATCGCCGGCTCATGCTCTTTTTCGCCGGCATCACTCTGGGTATCTTTTGCCGCGCTGCTCTTCGGCGATTCGTCCAATACATCGATGGTGAGCCGACCGATAAGAGGCAATATCTTCGCTTGCCTGAACAAGTCCCCTTCTGAAAGGCGGATATGTGTCACATCCACGGGCAATTGATTAAAGGCAGGATCTACATCGATCCAATCGCCCAGCCATACACAGGCCCATTGGTGAAAATAGAATCCGGAGGGATTGCCTTCAACGTAGATGAGCCCCGCCACTTCTTTCGCGGGAATCCCCACGGCACGTGCTAATCCGACAAAGAGCACGGTATGCTCTGTGCAATCACCTTCCATGCTATCCAGTACTTCCAAGGCATTGGACAAGCGGGCGGAATAGACATTACGCATATTCTTGCTTATCCATGTGCAGAGTGCACGGGCCGCTTTTAATGCGTCCTTCTCCTCCCCAATAATTTCACGCCCTTTTTGGATGAGCCGTTCATCGTCGCTTTGCACATAGGTGCTGGGCTTCAAATAAAATTGCACCGACTCTTCGGTAACAGGCAAGGTTGGTACAGGAAGAGGCGCAAGATCCGTTTTTTCTGCATAGAATCGGATCTGATCATTTGCAAAGGTCATGGTCTGACGACGATCATTGAAAACATGAGATTCGCGTAAGGGGCCATTCAGCATGAGATGGAGCCAGCCGCGCTGACGAGGATTGGCAATAGGCTTGTCAAGGAGCACCGCATTGGATACCATCGTGTCGACGCTATAATCTACGTCTTTCGCAGCATCCTCCGGCTCAAGGCGCGTGGTAAAGACTTCAGAAATGACATCTTCCACCGTAACCCCGCCTTCCGTGACGTAGGTGGAGGATTCAATATCCATCAAATCAATGACACTGTGGATTTCATAGACTTTGGTGGGTACGCCGTTGAACACGCGATTTTCCACATTAACAATGCGGCTGATCCCCGATACTTCTTTTTGGTACATAGGTTCAAAGGTCGAGAAATTAATCACGTCACCCGTTTCCGGACCGCTGCGCGCCCACAAGGCGTGGCGCAGCGCATCTTGTACCGTTTCGTTGGGCTCGGGAAATAAATCTTCCCGCGTTGATCCACCCAGTATACTGGTCATTTTCAGACCATTTTCTTGGACATGAGCAATAAAGCTGGAGGATTGAGAAGGATCGCTCATTTCCATGTCAATGCGCTGCAGCTTGCCTTTACTGTCGTAACTGCGCTTTGAATACATGTGCATGGCTTGTTTCGCACCGGACATGGTCACTTTGAAATGGGCGTCTTCGATCACTTCCGTCACGCCATTTTCATTGCGCCCGATTTGTTTCTCCATGAATCCCACTTTTTGGCCATTAAAATAGAGGCCATACCAGTTCTTGCCAAGGAAAGGCGTAATATCAAGGGGCTGACCGAAAACCATTGCCCCGTTCAAAAGTAAGATTGTCATACATAACCATTTCTTCATGCAGCAAAGATCCCTTCTATTGATTGCCCCTCATTCTAACGTATTACCGGGGTCAATGTGTACCCGCTTCCGGCGGTGTACTCCTTCGCCGGACATACTGCCCAAGCATTAGACTTATTTTTTAATGAACCTCTCTTGCAACAACTTGGTTCCGATCGCAGGTTCCTCCTCTGTCCATCTCCGAAAAAACCAAAGATTAAGAGCATCCGCTTTTAGGTCTTAATCCAAAAAGGTCGAACACATCAGTCTTCTTTGATTCATTCCTGCAGCACTTCGAACAGTCTGCGCGGAACAGGCTTCATTAAAGATGCTTTTAACCTTCTCCACCATGTACAATGGAAGTACGCATCAACGCATGATAAATCTTGTACAGAATATTTAGCGGCTCAGACAAATACCCTTAAGGAATAGCGCCAATGAATTTTTCCGGTATGATAAAAAGTTTTGTTTTGATATTTATTTTGGCAGCGACCGTCGCTTCGGGAGCGACTATCGGTATTATCACGGATGGCAACTCCGTCTATTGGAAAGCCTTGCAACAGGCGGCGCAAACAACAGCCTCAAAAACAGGCGTTGACCTGCTTTTCCTTAGCCTTGCGCCTGCCACGGTTGCCCAACAACAGGAGCTCGTCAATCAGCTTTTGACGCAAAATGTCCATGCTCTGGCGCTCTGCCCCATCAAAGCTGGCGAACAAAGCGCGTTTTTATCGGAGCTTGCCGGAAAGACCAAACTTTGTACGCTGCTGGTGGATGCGCCGGACTCAGGCAGACGTATTTTTTTCGGCCGTGACGAAAAAAGAATAGGCGAGATGCTGGCAGAATTGTTGCCGGAGTGCGTTCCTATGGGTCTGAAAATTATGCCCTTTTGTAAGGATCCCGAAGATAAAGCCGGCAAAACACGGCTCGAGAGTTTCATAGCACGTGCCGGCGAAGACTATTTCCTTGAACCGACTTTTGCCGATAGCGGCGATCGAATGCTGGCACAGTCAACGCTTGAAGATCTGTTGGTTAAACGCCCGGAAATAGCCGCTTATATTGGATTAGAAAGCTACCACGCGGGATTAATGGTTCATGCCGTGGTAGGAAAAGGCCGTGCCCGTATGGTGCGGCTTCTTGGCGTTGACAGTGGGCCGGTGTCATTGCAGGCGCTGCAAGAGGGTATTATTCATGGTCTCGTTATTGATGATGCCGAACAAGCCGGCCCCCTTATTGTCAACGCATTAAAAGCACTCGCGGAAGAAGATCAAGCCTTTGAATTACCGGAGGATAACTGTATTATGCTGCCTTCAATACAGCTTGAGACCGCGAAATCGCTCAACACACAGGAAATGATGGATGCAATCAGAGTACAGGTACCATGGTTATCTGAGTCAGCTCACGGAACGCCCTGATCCGGAAGCCTTAAAACAACTTAATCAAGTCGTATTCCCGTCGGACAGTCTTGAACGATGGAAACTCGAAGATTATCCTTCGGGACAGGACTGGAAAAGTGTCTACGCACAAACTACCATGGCTAAGAATTGTGTGCAGTTACACGGCCAATTCGGCAGCGCTCCGGGCATTGATAACGTCAATCGCAAACCGCACTTTTGGGCTCCCCTTTCCGTTACTTCTGAGGAAGACCCCCGTTTCCCGTTAGACTGTTCCCAATTTCCGATCGTGGAAATCACCTATCGTTGTACGACGCCCTACGCCTTAGCCGCTTGTCATTGGCAATATGCGGGCGGTGACCATCTTGTGTCTTTGGGGCATCCCCGCAACTGGACGACCGCGGCGATCCCCTTACAGCACCACAACTTTCCGAAGTCCATTTCTCGGTTCACACTGCGTCTCTACGGCTTGTCGCCCAATAATGCAATCTTGGAAATTGCCGAAGTTCGATTCCGATCGCTCCTGCCCGAAGAGGAGCGGCTCCTTCATGAATTTTATCTGGAATTGGAACAAGCTAAAGCGACGCCCCATTATCCGTTGCTCGACGAATTCCTCCCCATGGGGGTTCACATGAATATTCCCACAGTGGACCAGTTAGCGGAGATGCTGGATATCTCGTTCTTCGATTATCTGCGCCTTGCCTTTGAAGATATTGTGCGACATCATCACAACAGCGTGGTTCTCGAAGAAATGCAGCTCTTATCTCCCGAGCAACGCCATGTCGTCGTAGAACTGGCGGAAAACTTTGGCCTGCGGCTGGTTCCCTGTTTGAACTGGCCCATGGAACAATACGCCGCCATTGGTGGTGAAACGGCCATTGAAGAGTTCATTAAGCCCTATGTGAATTCCAGCGGCATCTTGGCCTGGAATCTATCTGATTCGCCGAAGGAAGAGCATCTGAAAGATTATATTGATGCCCGCGATAAAATCGCCGAAGTAGACCCGAACCATCCCGTCGTGATCCACAATCATCGGGCAGACACCCACCCCCTTTTCGCGCCTCATTTTGCAGTCTCCGGATTTTCGAATTTTAGCGCCACCGATCCACGGTCCTTGTCGCAGACCATCGATAAACATCTGCCCTTCCTGGGCGGACAACAATTTTGGCTGACAGCGCCTGCTTTTAAGCATATATCAGGCTCTCCCAATTGGTCTTCCAGCCCTCAATTACGCCTCATGTTAAACACGACCCTCGCCCATGGCGGCCGCGGTTGGTTCTCCCATTGTTATCACAACACGCCGGTATGGGTAAGTGGAGACTACGAACGCTCCCTCACGGGACCTTTCCTAACCTTCAGCGATTTATGGTCGGAATTGGGTAATCGTATCGAACGGCTCGCAGGCTTGGCGCCGCTCTTTCTCAGCGCGTATCCCGTGCCGCAGCCCGTTCATATCCCCGTCTGCCTTGAACATAGCCGTAGCCCCAAAACACAGCTGGATCAATCCATTGAGCCTGTATCCATCTCCTGGCTGCAAGGTCCTGATTTCTTCCTTTTTTACGTGATCAACAATGACGCCAATCAAGCGACCTCCGTTCATTTTTCATTGCCCGATTACTTGCCCGATGATGAGGCGGTATATGAAGTGACCGCACTCGTACGCAATCGTGCGTGGGAACCTTCTCCCAATAAGCTGCGCTTTGAAATGTTTCCGGGGCAAAGCCGACTGTTCATGGTTGCCCGGCCGCCGGTTTGTAATCACTGGCGCGAAGTGATCGCACGGCGCATGCTTGAATCGGATCGACGTCAAGCCCAAGTGGATTTGGAATTGGCCCGCCAATACCGATTGAATCTCTATGAGATTGAAGATGCGCTCAATACGCAGGAAGAACACGCCTCTATTCAAGAACTGAATCGCGTAAGGGTTGCCCGAGAACAATTGTACAATCTTATCCATACGACACCTGAGATTTCTAAGGCCCATTCATTGCTTGTCCAGGCAAGCTCCATTGTGGCGGGATGTGATGAGGCCTTGGCGGCTCTTTGCGCGAAGCATGACACCGCTAGGGTTCGTGAACTCAGCGTGAAAGCGCTGCCGCTGGCGCGCACTTTAACGGCTCTTCGCTTGCAATTGCGCCGTGGTCATGGGCAACGTATCGCCCCGGACATCGCGGCATTGGTGCAATCGGGGAGCGTACTCTTATCCGAAATCTGGGGCCGCTACCGCCCCGGTTCTTCCATCAAATAAAGCAGATTGAAACTTATGGTGGAAAGAAGCACAGAGAAAGCCCTCGAAAAACGTCGTCTCTTAATCATTGATACTGCAAGAGAATTATTTTTGACCCATGGCTTTCACGAAGTAAAGATTGATACCATTGCTGCAATATCGGGCGTATCTAAAAAAACGATTTACCGTTTGTATAACAATCTGGAAACTTTAACCGCTCACGGGATTAAAAGAGATTTCGATTGCTGGTGGGAATGGTTTTTTGATGCGACCCTCGAAAACAAACAGGAATCAGATATTTCTTTGGAATTTTTTTATAACGTACTGGAGCATTGGATCAAAGGGGCAGGGTTTAAAGGATTATTATTTGCCCGCGCCCTTTTTAACACGGAGGCTTTGGGTGAAGAAGTCGCTGTCCTCGTCAAGGAGTGCACCAAGAAACTGCGGCAATTTATCTATGCTGAGGCGCGCAAAGCCGGCGTGAAAAAACCGGGGCGCTTTTCACATGTTCAAGTAGGATTGTTGTTGCTTATGCTGGGACAACCGGGATCGAATAAAAACCAAAACTGTGCTCCCAACGTCAATGATCTGCGTCGGATATACACGCTATGGCAATGACGAATTTTAAACACTTCCTACGCCATCCCCTCCTTTATTTGCTGCGCGCCCACGCACGCCATGTGATCTTGCACATTACGAACCGCTGCACCTTACGATGCAGAACCTGTTTTGTCACCAAAGAAGCGCTGGACATGGATCTGGCTCAGGTGCGGCTTGTCGCGAAAAAGATTGGAACGCTGCGGTGGCTGGATATTGGCGGCGGTGAACCTTTTTTGCATCCACAATTGGTGGAAATTTGCCAATGCTTTCCCAACAGCGCGATTACCATTCCGACGAATGGACAACAGCCCGAACAAATTTTTGAGACTGCACAAGAGCTGTGCGGCAGTTTAAAAAAACCGCTGACACTGGCTGTCTCCCTTGACGGATTTGAAACAACCAATGATTATTTACGGGGAACAGGATCTTATCAAAAAGCCGTACAGACGCTGCGCTTGCTGCGCACTATCCCCGGTCTCATTTTAAAAGTGAATACGGTGATCTGCGAAAAAAATTTCCCCGAGATGATTTCCTTCATGGAATTTGTACGCACTCTAAATCCTGATTACCATTCTCTGTTGTTGCTTCGGGGGAAGCCGGAAGATGCGGCGTTGGCGCTGCCCGCCTTTGATGAATTGGAAAAGGCAACGCCGCAACTACTCAAACACCTTGCATCCTACGATTACGGAAACAAAAATAATGCGCTGCTGCAGCTCTTAAAACGGCGCTATCAACGCTATCTCTGGTTGGTGAATTTAAAAACGCTGCGGACTCAACGCTGTATTGTACCGTGCAAAGCGCCTTATCTGCATCGTGTAATCTACCCTAACGGAGCCCTGTCGCTTTGTGAATTAATGCCGACTATAGGTAATGTATTCGAAGAGCCCATGGCGCTTTTAGAAAAGAGAATGTTTGATACCTTGCACGCCTATGAAAAAGCCAAAGGAGCCTGTTTCTGCACACACAATTGTAATCTGGGCGAAAATATTCAAAGTCACCTGCGATCCGTTATCTCCGTAATGCTGGGGCTTGACCCATGAAGAAAATTCTAGCCTCTATTATTATCCCCGTCTACAACCGCCACGACGACCTTCATCATGTACTCAACCAATTGGCAGCGCAAGAATGCTTGGATTTCGAGGTGGTTATTGTAGATGACGGATCGGAACCGCCCATTCGCTTTGATACAGGAAGTGCGCCCTATCCCCTGCGCGTCTTAAGACATGAAACGCGCTGCGGCATCGGAAAAGCAAGGAATAGCGGCGTCCTTGCCGCGGCAGCGGATGTCCTCGTATTCGTTGACAGTGACGGCGATATTTTCGATACCCGTTGGTTTGAAAAACATAAGGACTTGTTTAAGCAGGCTCGGGAAAAAGCGCAGCAGTCCGGAAAAGCTGGTTGTGTACTCCACAGCGAAGTTGTAGGCATCAGCCGCGGTTATTGGGGGCGTACGGACAGTTATTCCAATTGGTTCGGCAGTACAACCAAGCGCCCCGGCGAAATCGCAGACAGACATGTCCCCACCCATAACACGGCTACCGAAAGGCGCGTGTTCGATGTGGTCGGACTCTTTAATGAATCCTTAGAACTGTGTGAAGATGTGGAGTGGGCGTTTCGATGCTTAGAAGCCGGAGTAGGACTTTTTCTATATCCGGGCGCGCCTGTAGGACATTATGACCGAAACACATTTCGCGGGATGTGGCAGCATTATTACCGCTTTGGTCTTTACACCTTGAAAGCTCGGAACACAAACAAAAGATCTCCCTATGGGTGGTTATTTCCAAGGACTATCCCTGCCGCAATGGCGCTCCTCTTGATCACGCCCACGCTGATGAGTGTCTATGTGACCTGGCAATGGCTCAAGCAAACACCCAAAATTCTATGGTACCTACCCGGTCTTTATTTGGCAAATCTTGCCTCTTATCTCGGGATGTGCCGCAGTCTTATGGGTGGAAAACCTTAAACTACCCCTTTGAAGCCCTTTCAAACCCGCCATCTCTCGAGGGGGAGATAACACTGTTTCAGTCTGTGTTCACAGGGTTTAACACGATTTCGGAGCCGTAGCTTTTTGATGGATCCCCCCTTTCCTTGGAAATAATTTGAAGTAAACGAATAGATTTACTTATACTTTTGTTAACGTCACTGAACAAGGTAGTAAACTTGAAGAAGGTAGAATGAAGGTAACCATGAAAATGCGTGTGATAAGTTTGGTCGCGGCACTCTTGCTCGCCCTCATGCCTCTGTCAGGGCTTTGGGCGTGTTCCTGCGCCGAGGACTGTGAATCCTGCGCCCGTCATCAGCAGATGACCGAAGCAGCATCACACAAAAGCAATCACAGCACAGAAACCTCCGGTCTTCATTCTTGTTGTTGTCCTTCTCAAAGCGAGGAGAAGGGCGAAGCGTACACACCAACCGATAGCCATGACTCCCGCTGCTTGTGTCAAGGGGAGACCCCTTATTACACCCTGCGCTCCCGGTATGTGACTGTTACCCCGCCGCAGGGCAATCATCTGTTCCTTTTGCCCGCCGACCTTGATTTGCCTTTTGGCAGCACGGCCGGGCTTATTCTTTCCTTTTTAGACCACACCCTACAAGCGACAGTTCCTGTCCATGTCCTTCACTGTGTTTTCCTGTGTTGATCTTAATCAAGAACGATCTGTTTTGTAGTTTTTGTTTATTGTTTATTGATTAGTGATTCGAAAAAAAACAACCCTTAAAGGAAAATAAATCATGTTGAAGAAAACCTCTATGTTGACCATTTTGCTGTTCCTGACGGCTGCCGCCGCCATCACCTTTGTCGCCAACCCGAGCTTCGCCGATACGGATGCGGATGCATGTAAATGCGCCGATTCAGGCTCTTGTACCTGCGCCGCCGATGCTTGTGCTTGCGCTGATGCCTGCACTTGCGGTTCCGATTGCGGCAAAGCTGCTTGTGCCGCTTCCTGTGAGTGCCCTGCCGGTGCTTGTGCGTGCAAAGCAAATGCTGATGCCTCGTGCTGTGCTGCCAAAGCCGACAAAAAGAACTGCTGCAGCTCCGAAGCCGCTTCTTGCGCCAAAAAAGCCGTGAAAACTGCGTGCTGCGCCGGTTAATAAAAACCGCATAGCCTAAAGAATAGCTTGTACTTGTTGAGGGCGAGTCCCGGATTGGGATTCGCCCTCCTTTTTTATGAAAAACCGCGCCAAATCCCAAGGAGTTACAGCGGCGGTTGTCCTGTGTAGGCCGCCTTAAAAGAGTATTTTTTCCTTTCGTGAGCCTAACAAATAATCTGTGTTATACTCATCATGAATGAGTACGACGCTGTCTCAATCCCCACAGACACAGCGTTACTATCTGAAAGGTGATTCCGTGAATACTAAAATAGCCATTGGTGTAGTCGCAGCTGTGCTTTTACTTGTGCTGATGCTGCCTTTTGTTTTAAATAGCTTGCGTGCTCCTGCGCCGGAGCCTGAACCTGCCGTTGTTGCTCCTGCGCCGCCTCCTCCGCCACCGCCTCCGGAAGCCGCCGCTGAAACACGCGAGATTCCTGATTTCCCGGTTCTCTATTCGCCGCCGCCGCGAACACCCGCTCAATATGAAACCCGTCAATCCCAAAGCTCGGGACCTGCCTTAACCGCTGAAACGCTCGTAGGCACAGCATGGGAAGCGCCCAGTCCCTACGGACCGGTCACTATAGAGCTGGGACCAAATGGACAAGCTGTGGCACACCATTCCATGGTTGGTTCTGTTACCGGCAACTGGAGTGTGCACGGTAGTAAAGTACGCGCCTCCGTCTCTTTCATGGGGCAATCCATGAGTATGGATGCCGATATTAAGGGCAATAATCTCCAAGTACAGGGGAGATCCTTGCGCAAACTCCGCTAGCGCTAAGCGCCCTCAACGGAATTAACGCTTTCAAAACTGAACCCGAGCTATCCCTTTCCCGAGCGTTTCGATGTCTGTGCAAAGCGTGGAAATTTCCGCGGCAGCAATTCTGTTTCACTTTGTACAGGGACTAGTGTATCCTTCTAATGCTGAAGCCATGCCACGCCATCGGGAGCACCAATTATGAATAAACGTTTTCAAGATAAAGTAGTCTTCATAACCGGCGCTTCCTCAGGCATAGGCGCGGCCACAGCGCGACGCTTTGCCGAGGAAGGGGCTCGAGTAACTTTGGTCGCGCGTCGAGCCGAAAAATTGGCAGCAGTCGAAAAAGAGATCGCCGAGGCAGGCGGAAGCGCCATGACTTGTGTCGCTGACGTAAGCGATCGGGAAACTTTGGACAGGGCTGTGGCACAAACACTTGAAGCATGGGGACGTATCGATATAATCCTTGCCAATGCAGGAACTGCGATCACGGGTACCGTCGACAAACTGGCTATTGAGGATTATAAACGGCAGTTCGAGACCAACCTCTTCGGCGTAATCAACACCGTACAGGCTGGTTTGGAGGCGTTGAAAGCGAGCCGTGGACAATTGGGCATCGTGGGCAGTGTCGCCGGAGTAGCCGCTACCCCCGCCACTTCTGCCTATAATGCCAGCAAATTCGCCGTCCATGGCTTGGCGAAATCCTTGAGCTTTGACTTGCGCCGATTCGGCATTTCCGTGACATTAATCGTGCCGGGCTTCGTGGAAAGTGAAATCCGATTGTTGGACAGACAAGGACAGCTTTCCGGAAAAGAAGATCCGATTCCGCATTGGCTTGTGCTGCCTGCGCCGGCAGCGGCGAAAGATATTGCAGATGCTATCTATCGCAAAAAACACGAAACCATCATCACCTTTCACGGAAAGCTCTTTGTCTTAATCAACCGTTTTTTCCCCACGCTGCTGCGCTTCTTGCTCGGCAAATCGAAGCGGGGGCGGAACTAGCCCCTTCTGTCCTGGCAAAGGGTAACAGGCCGCGTAAGAAGAGGACGACCGCCCTTAATCCTCATCGTATTCGGTAATCGCCGTTTCATAGAATACAGCGAGCATAACCGTTGTGCGGCTGTTCGTCGTGTAAATCAGATATATTTTCTCATCTTTTCCCTGGATCGCATAAGGATAGGCAAAGGTATTGTCGCCGCCGCCTATGTTTCGGCGATAAGGCCAACTTTTCCCTTGGTCTGTGCTTACTGCAACCGTGAGCGGGGTGCGATCGTTCATATTATCATTGTAGACGAGGAGGAGATGATCATTTTTTAACTTGATCAATTCTACCGCGGAATTGGGATTGGGAAACTCCGTGCGTACCGCATCGCTCCAAGTAAATCCGCCATCCTTGGACTCTGAACGCAGCATCCAGCCATCCTCGGTGGGTTCGAAATCACCGCCGCGGCGCAGGTAACAGAAAAGATTGTCATCATCCAACTGCACCACCTGCGCCTGAAGATTGCCTTCCGGCGCATAGATACGATTGGTCTCGGTCCATTCCTTTTTTTGCGGATTGTAACGCAAAAAATAGCTGCAGGTATCGGAAGCGCTTTGCTCTCTGTCCTCACCGGTTTCATGATAAACAGGAAGCAAATAGTCTCCGTTATTAAGCACGATGGGCTGACTGCGCACCATGGATCCTTCCTCCATGAGCAGCACAAAAGAATCGGACCACGTCTTCGCGCCGTCATAGGACAGCTTCGCGTGGACGCGGGCGTTGGACCAAGTATCGCCGTATTGGGTATTGAAGAATAGCCATACCAAACCGTCGGGCGCTTGCCATATGACGGGATTGCCCACACCATGGAAGGGAATAGCCGCGATGATTTCGGGGGTCGTCCACCAATCCGCTCCTTTTACCAGGCGCGACCCGTAAACGGCGGTATCTTCTGAATATTCGTTTGCGCCGCCATAATACGTAACATAGAGATCTTCATTATCCAATTGGGCAATGGCGGCAGGGTGTTTATAAGGTCCGGGAAACTCTTCGCCAAAAAGACGATAGGTCTCCACATTACTTTGGAATTGGGGCAACACCAGATCCGCCTGTACCGTCCACGCAAAAAGAAACACAAAAGAAGCAATGAGATTTCCGATTTTCATGAATAGCCTTTCTTTGATTACTAACTTAGATAGACGCTGCCGGACCTTGGTTCAATGCGGGATCAGGCAGTTTATTGTTGTATATTTCTACGCCCCGTTCATCACGGAGCAAATGCATCATTTTTGAAATCAAAAGGGGTCGGATCACCAGGGGTTTCGCATTTTCATAGCTCAGTACGGCTTCGGGGCTGTGATCGATTACCTTCAAAACAATATAAGCGGCTGGTCTGTCCACCACATTTCGCTGACCGTCGTCACCGAGCGACACTTGACTATAGGCAGGTAAGAAGACGGGCCCAATAATGCTGGAAATTTCTGCCTCGGAAGCGGCAGCCCAAAAGCCACGGAACTTTTCTGAATTAGGGTTATTCTCAATATTTGACTGAATGAGGTATGAACGGCCCTCTTCTTTGCCCTTTGCTTCATAATCGCGGACAAGATCATCGAAAGAGACGCCCCTGTCTATTTGTTCGCGCAGTGCCGCTGCCTTAGCGGCTGCAGCAGGATCATCGGCTGCAAAGCTTATGGCAATAAAGTTCATCTTCTCCAGCGTGATCAATTCATTTTTCATGAACTCATAATCCCGTTGAATTTCATTTTCATCAATCGTGATGGTGCCTTCTTTGACCGCTTCTGCCGCCAAATATTCGACCGCCATGTCGGCCTGCAAGTTCGCCACCATGCGATCTGTCTCCTCCTCGATACTGTCTTTATTGAATTGGAGCAGCTCCGGCGTCAATCCGAACATAGACATCATGGGCGTGATCTCTCCCGAGGGCGGCACTTCCATGCGCCACATGGTACGCAATTGGTCTTCCTGATCGCCGCTGTTCAAAAAGTATTGTTCTCTCGCAAACTCACGGTCAACAGAAATTTTTCCTTCCGAGGCGAGCTGCTTGCCCAAGGGCAATTTAATACGCCTATCTATTTGATCATTTAACACACGGAGCAAATCGCTTTTGTTGCGGATCATGGGGCGATCCCGATCGGGCATTTCCCGAATAATTTTGAACAATTCGCCTCGTGTTATATACCGGTCTCCTATCTTCGCAACACGGATACGGTCTTTGTCCGTAATTTGACCGCATCCCGTGCTAATCACAAGAGTGATGCCCAAAAATAAAAGTATGCCTTGCGCTAGACGTTGACTATAGTGACGCATAATCCGGTACTCCCTCTGTTGCTGTTGCAACATAGCAGCCTTGTAGAGGATTTTGAAAACTATTTTTATAATGAACCTGTACACCAGAAATCATCGCGTTCTGAGATTTTGTTTGTTGTCAAAAATCAAGATTAGACAAGCGTGAAGCGATGACCCACATAATAATGACAGGTATTGAGCTGAAATTCAAGAATAGACGAAAATTTTGATTTGATCCGTGTGAATCCGCTCCGCTATGGAGAATTCTGTAACCACGAAATTTATAGGGGATCTGCACAGGTTCAAACTCGAATCCAATTGTCAAGCCCCCGCTTTTTGATCTGGTTGTTACGGAGGGTTTGTGTGTTTCATGAGCGCGTCTCCCGACAAACTTGCATGGGCGTTTCTGTGCTGAGCGTAGCAACACCTAACATGAGCGACTGCGTACACGAGTACGGCGCAATTCACGGCCCCTACTACTTTTATGAAACCCGAGTATTTGAGAGCTATTTTCCCCTTGCTAAATCTTGGCTATCCATGGCATCGGCGTCATTACCGCCACAAATAAAAGGCGAATTCTTTGAAACTAACAACCCTTCATCATAATGAAATCCTTTGAAGCATTACGAAGATTCTCACTGATCAGAGCCTATTTCATTTTCCGGAGCCC